>ERZ650308.768-NODE-768-length-17346-cov-7.460471_pt1 | contig 17346 bp, 39 predicted proteins | sample MGYA00376244_ERZ650308 | MGnify/ENA primary metagenome ERZ650308 (study PRJEB26733, sample SAMN07839295) | wastewater metagenome | biome: small river; feature: stream; material: water | place: USA: North Carolina | collected 2016-04-26 ... | reverse complement strand
CATTCACCGCAGGCGATCGCGTCCGCGAGTTCAAACCGGAGGCAGTCGATGCGAATTATCGGACTTGATACAGAAACCACAGGCTTGGAGCAAGAGAAGGGCCACCGCATCATTGAGATCGCCATGCTCACCTACGAGCTGGAGACGCAGACGCTGGTGGATCGCTACGTCATGCGGTTCGACCCTGAGCGCTCAATCGACCCAGGCGCTGAAGCAGCGCATGGCATCAGCTACTCAGAGCTGATTGGCGAACCGAAGTGGGTCGACCACGCCGAAGAAGTTGCCAAGCGCATGAGTACGGCAGACCTCCTGATAGCTCACAACATGGGGTTTGACGGCCCTTTCTTAGCGGCAGAGTTCTTGCGGCTTGGCATCGAGGTGCCAGACGTTCACAGCCTCTGCACGATGGAGAACGCTCGATGGGCATGCCCAGACGGTAAGTTGCCCCGTCTAGGCGAGCTTTGCTTCGCTCTCAATGTACCGTATGACCCCGCCAAAGCTCACGGTGCTGACTATGACACTACCGTGATGATGGACTGCTTCTTCAAAGGTTTAGCGCGTGGCTTCTACAAGCTGCCCAAGTCGCTGCAACCGATCGCGGCCTTCAAGAACTGCCACGATGCAGAGGCGGTGCCGGCATGACCGACTTTGCCGATAAACCACGCGCCAAAATCAAGAGCGCGGAAGTCAGGCAATGGGGCGCCAGCGAGGTTCTGATTGGCTTCTGCACCGAACACGAGGGCCGGCCTGAGCTGGTCAATCGCGTCATTCACACGTCCGCCATCGTCAAGATGGAAGGCAACTACGTCGAGACACGCAACACCCGCTATCAGGTGGAGTGGCTGCTGTGAACTGGCCCGAAGACTTCGAGGCTGTGACCTGCGTTGGCTTCCCCGATGCACTTCTACCCATTCTCATGAGCGCCGTCGACAACAGGCAAGTGGAGTGGGTCACTCGGATCAGCAGCACCAAGTCCTCAGACGGTCGCTACTCCGAGTTCGACTACTTAGGCTTTCGCTACGCGTTGGACGAGCTGTACGAGATCACCGGCATTGAGCCAGGCGCTGACGGTCGCCCTCGCGAGACACACGGCTACGTTCCTGTTCGCATCGAGAAGATCGCCAAGATTGGTATGGACGATGACGGTGAGGCGTTCGTTGTTGAGCAGTACCCGCTAGGCATCAGCCAACTGCCACGACCGCCGAAATATCAAGGCGCCTGGGCGTCATTCTGAAAGAACCTATGGCTCTGTTTTTCACCTCAGACACCCACTTTGGTCACGAAGGCATCATGAAGCACGCCGGCCGCAACTTCCCTGACTCGTTCTCGATGGACGGCGAATTGGTACGGCGCTGGAACGAAGTAGTCCGACCGGACGACACGGTCTATCACTTGGGTGATCTCTCGTTCAAAGGCGTGGGGTACACCGCCGACATTCTGGCCAGCCTGAACGGTGAGATTCACTGGGTTCTGGGCAACCACGACAAGGCGATCAAGAACAAGAAGGAGATCGTGGCTCGCATGGCTTCTATCAGCGACCTGAAGGAGCTGAACCTCGATGGGCAGCACATCGTCATGTGCCACTACCCGATGCTGACGTGGAACAAGGCTCACTACGGCTCATGGATGCTTCACGGTCACTCGCATGGCACCTTGAAGCACCCCTACTGGGACATGAGGCTCATGGATGTTGGCGTCGATACCAACAACCTCTCTCCCTACTCGCTCGACGAGGTGAGGGCGTACATGGAGTGCAGGGGTCACGTCACCGTGGATCATCACATCACGAAGGAGACCCTATGACCATCAAGACCATCTACATGATTCGCCACAAGGCAACCGGACTCTACAAGCTCGGTGGTGCAGGCCGCAAAGACGACAAGGGTCTCTGGAGCAAGAAAGGCAAGGTCTGGATGGGTATCGGCCCGCTGAAGCTGCATCTGAATCTCCACAAAGACTGGCGCACCGAACAATTTCCCGACTATCTGATCGAGGAGATGAAGCAGTGGGAGATCGTCGCCATTCGCGTCAGCCAGGAAGAGACCCACACCTTCACCATCAAGCAACTCTACGAATAAGGACACCATGATTAAGTTCCACACCTACGACATTAAAGAGGAGCGCACCTGGGTGCCAACCCCGTTGCAGTTTCGCATTGGCCAGAATCCGAGCTACCTCGAGTCCCTGTGTGCCGGCTGCTTCTCGCCGCTGCTGCACCTGCCTCAGATTCTGTGGTTCAACAGCTGCTGGCCGTTCCTGAAGTCGCTGGCTGCGGGCCTGAGCTTCATCAGCGTCTCCTTCGTCGCAGGCATCATGGGTCGAGCAATGGGTGTGCGCACCGTCAGCATGGTGGAGCGACCACCGACGATCGCCGAGAAGGAGCGTGCCCTGGCTGACCTGCTGGATGGCTCAGGCTACAAGGCGGTGCCGATCAAGACGGTTCTCGCACCTGATGCGCAGGGTTTCTCACAGGGCAAAGAAGAGGATCACTTCTAAGTCCAGCGTTTTGTGTCTAAACTTCAGTCATTAGCAACTTATAGCAAGGACTGATTATGAAGTTCACACTGGACATCAACTGCGACAACGACGCCTTCTTCTTGGACTGGCGTGCAGAAGTGGCTCGCATCCTCGAGGGTCAGGTCATTCCCCGTTTGACCAACGGTGGCATCGACCCGCGAGACTTAACCCTTCGAGACACCAACGGCAACGTGGTGGGTAAGGCGGTGCTGACCTTATGACCTGCCCTCAATGCAACAAACCACTGCTTCCACTCGCAGCGCTAGGCTTTTCGCCAGCGTTCAAATGGATTCACATCTGTGACCTGCCGGCTTCGGCAAACGAGGAGAAGTATGAAACCTCACCCAGTACCTAAAGTCGGCGATACCGTTGTCCTCAACGATTGCGGCTTGGAGCAAGTCTTCAATCGCAAGCTCGGTCTTGGCCACATGAAGTCCCTGCGCATGAAGGTGACGCAGGTGGACACCGAGTCGATGACCTTCCCTGAACCGACCTTCTGCCTCGAAGTCGACAACGCCGAGATCAACGCCTACCTGATTGACCATTGGTGCTTCGACATTGTGGAGCATCCATGAATATCTTCGTTCTTCATGAAAGCCCCAGGATCGCGGCTCAGATGGCGTGCGATCGCCATGTGGTCAAGATGATCGTGGAGTCGGCGCAGATGATGGCAACGATTCATCACGGCGCAGGATCGGTCGTTCGCTACAAGCCAACGCACCCGCACCATCCCTGCACGCTCTGGGCAGGCTCATCGGCTCACAACTACGCCTGGCTGCTTGCTCACGCAAAGGCGCTCTGTGGCGAGTACACCTACCGCTACGGCCGCGTCCACAAGACTGAGCAGTACATCTACGGCGAGCTTCATGCCCTGCCACCGAACATCAACAAGGTTCTAGGCCAGACGCCATTCGCTCAGACCATGCCTGACGAGTGCAAAGACCCGAACCCCGTCATTGCCTACCGTAACTTCTACCTCAAGCACAAGGCTGCGTTTGCCACATGGAAGCAGCGTGATGTGCCGCTCTGGTTCCAGTACGCCAGGCCGGAGCTGACGCTATGAAGCGCAAGAAGGCACCGCCCAAGAAGCGCAACCCTGTGGTGCGCGAAACCATCAAGAACCCTAACCGCAATGCAGGCGCTCACAAGCGCAAGGGGACGAGCAAGCAAGACGAAAGGAAGTTGGAGCAATGACTATCTACGTGAGCAAAGAGGGCCACCGCCTTCAACGAGTCGAGTGGATGCGCCTGCAAGAGACGCCGGACTACAAGGTCGTGAAGGAGTTCGACAACGGGCGCATCCGAGCATCGTTGCAGTGGCACGGCGCCATCAGCAACGCACTGGCTGCTTCGCTGAAGGAGTATTGGCCGATGTACGTGCTCAAGGTGGAGAACTACAACGCCAGTGGCGGTCTTGTGAAAGACCCCAACTACGATGGCGAGACGTACCCTAACGAGACGGTGGCGATCGAGGGCTATCAGCAGTTCCTGGTGGACTGGGGCTTGTGTGAGCGAGACGAGGAGGGCGCCTTCATCGAGGTGGACAACGCACTCACACCGCCCCCGCCACCTGACCCTGACGCACCAACGTCCATGCTGCCATCGTTGCCCGAAGACTTCTCGGCGTGGTGAGGTACGGCGACCATCCTGTCAGAACAGAATCAAGGCGCTTCAGGCGCCTTTTCTGTGGGTCATCGACGCCTTGGATAACAGCTCGTAATGCGCCTTTTATGAGCCATAAAGCGGCATAGGGGGTCGTATATGAGCCATTGGCGCGATTCATCTGCCCTGCGTGGCCGGTTGACAGCCTGGTGATCCAGCGGTACTCGCGCACACACGCGCACATTCATATCAGTTCCAACGCGTTCCGCATGGCACATCTGCCCTGCAAGGAAGCCTGCGTTTTCTATTGTTCATCCAAGCCAGCGTGGTCACAATTCAATTTGTCGAGAAGAACAACAAGAGAAATGCAGCAGTCGGACAGATTCAAACGCCCAAGCAAAACGCTTGTCAGTCCTGATACCGAACACTACATTTCATTTGTCGAGTTTTTCGACGCCGTTCCATTCAATCAATTTTCTCAAGGAGTTTTCCATGAACACACAAACTAGCACCCACGCAGCCGCAACCGCCGACGACGCCATTCTCGCCTCCATGCTCGAGGGTCTGGAAGATGAAGTCATCGAGTCCGGTGCGACCGAACCCGAAGCGCTCGAAGCGGCAGTCGCCGACCTCGAAGCTGCCGAAGCTCACGAGGACGACAGCGCTGAAGCCGAAGTGGTGAGCGAAAAGCCCGCCAAGAAAGCGAAGAAGGCAGCTGCACCGAAGGAGCCGAAAGAACCGAAGGCACCGCGCATCACCGCCATCACGCACAAGCCAGGCGATCGCCTCGTTGCACTGCTCGGTGGCAAAGACTGGCTGCAATTCGTTGTCGGTGACGATGAAGCCACGACCGCCGCCCGCGCCGACAACTTCATCGAAGCCATGAACAGCAAGGACGCCATCGCCGACAAGGTGCGCGAGAAAGCCATCATGCTCATGACTTGGATCGCAAGCGGCAAGGACAAGTCGGCGCTCAATGAAGTGCTGTTGCGTTCCTTCGAGGTGCTGTTCCGTGACGGTGAGCTGACTTCGGGCAAGGACGGCAATCTGCAAGTCAACCTGCTGGGTAAGCCGTACAGCCCTGGCACCGCTGCCAGCCAAGCCAATCAGATGTTCATGCTGTTCCCCCTCTTGCTCATCACGAAGCGCGAGAAGGGCAAGATGGTCATCGACGCCGACAGCGCCATCGCTCAAGTCATGAAGATGAAGCTGGGCGCGTAAGTCACCCCTGACAGAGTGAGAGGCTTCGGCCTCTTACTCACCAGAAGGTTTCAGTTATTGGAACCTTCCGGTGAGTAATCAACAGGAGGAGTTATGGACTTGAAAAAGCTGGAGGCCCTGAGCACTGACGCTCTTGCTGCCATTCGCGACAAGTGCGCCGAAGTTCTGAGCAGCCGAAGTGAAACCGCCTTGCGTCGAGGCGCGATCGGCTACTTCCGCGACTCACGCACAGGCACGAAGCGCTTCATGCGCATCACTCGGGTAAACCAGAAGACGGTCAGTGGACACGAAGTTGACCCCGAAAGCGGTCTGCGCATCGGCCCCGCCACCTCGAACTGGAAGGTGTCGTTCAGCCTTCTGACCATTCTCGGCACAGGCCCCAAGCCCAAGCCAGTCGTTCGTCCCGCCTACGTGCCGCAATCAACTGCTGGCGAACAGTGGTAAGGAGATAAATCATGGGTTCCTACATTCTCGTAATTCTCACCACGGTGGCGCTCAGTAGCAATGGCACCGAGGTCAAAGCATGGCGCTCGATCGGCGAGTTCCACACCACCACGACCGCAGCAGGATTGGCGGCGTGTATGGATGCAGCCAACAAACTGGGTCACAAGGGCAGCTCGTTCGAATGTCTCAAGACACGATGAACCGATTCACCGAACGCTGCCGCCTGCCGCTAGAACGCGCTACACGCGCTTTCCTCAATGCGGTAGGTGTCAAGGTAGCACCGACCAGAACAACGCAAGGCCAAGCGCTCTACGCAAGTCAGGAGAAGTTCACATTCACCCTGCCGGATAGCTTGTTCATCCATAAGTCACAGCTGACACTAGCGTCAGTCAAACAACGAGAGGATGGAATGTACTTCTGCACTTCAAGTGGGCGCATCGAGCTGTGCCTCACCAAAACACAGGCAGCGAGGGCGTCTCACCCAGGGCCATGCGACAGAGATGTCCTGGAACTGAGCAAAGTGCCAGCCGTTCGCCGCCAGCTCGACAAGCTCGACCCCGAAGTTCTACGCCAGGAACTCAAAGAGTACGGCGCGTGGGATGCGGCAGACCTTGAAGACCATACCGCCAACCTGCAACGCATCCTCTGGATCGCAGCAGGCGACATCATCGAAGAAGCATATCGCTAACAGGAGAACCTATGAACATCGTCAAGATTGATTCCATATCAGCCATCGAAGCCTTCTCGGTCAACTCGGACAACCTCCGAACGACCGACCCGTGTTACGACATGGAGACGTGGTGCGCAGGCACCATTGAGCGTGTGAAGCACGGCAAGTGGGATGCGCACGTTGGCTATCACAAAGATTCGTTCGACATGGAGGGCATCAACAAGCGCCGAGCCGACCTCGTTGCTGATGTGGATCGCCATGAGGGGACGCCGCTCGAAAGCTACTACGCCTCCGAGCTTCGCAGACACGACACATCGGTAGGCGGCTACATCGGTCGCGTTGCCTACCTGCACATCGTTCACTCTGAGGACAATGCTCACTTCGACCATGAGTCGGAGCTGGACTCAACGTGGGTGGATTCAGGCATCGACGTAGGTGTGGACTCGGGTCAGGCCGGCTTCTTCGATGAGGCAATCTTCAAGGCGGTGTGTGACGCGAGAGAGGCGAAGGACTCGTTCTACGAAACGGTGTGCAACCTCACGTTGGGCGACAAGAGCTTCGGCGTCACCGACTTCGGCGCAGTGTCGTCAACGGGGTGGGGCGATGGTTCCTACACCTGCATGGTTCGCCGCAACGACCACGGTCAGGCGATCGAGGCACTCATCATCTACCTCGCCGAGTATGACGAGGAAGACGACGAAGAGGACAGTTCAGAGGCCGTCGAGGGATAAAGTCACTTGTGACTTGAACATCAATTCACCGCTTACAGTTCAATCATCGCAACAAAGAAAAGAAAGGAGCGTCAATGAATGACACCCGAACGACTTGACCACATGACCGTCCAGTACATCTGGGCGCTGGAGAACGAGAACACGTTCATGGTGAGGGCCAAGCACGAAGTGGAGCGGGGGAATTTCTCTCAGTTCCGTCGACTGGTAGGCGGCTACATCATGCCGGTGCGCAGAGCAGTGGGCGAGGCAGATCGCTTCGCGCTCTCAGGCATCGAATGGTCGTTCCTCTACATCGAAATGTGGAAGCGGCTTGGTGGTAGCTGTTCCGCCTGCGGCTTCTCTCACAGCAACAATTACGCCGAATTCAAGTACCAACTGGATCGGCTGAACGAAGCAGACTACTGCCTCACCCATCGCGGCGTCGAAAAGCGCCAAAACAACCCATGCGCTGAGATTTCTCTTGGCGAATCACAACCATGCACTTTGCAAACCCCTGAAGGAGAAGATTCCATGAACGACAACTACACCACCGGCAAAATCACCAACCCCGCCCAAATGGCACCCGCCTTCGAAACGAAGAACTACATCTTCGGCAACGAGGTGTCGAGCATGAGCGAAGACGCCCTCATCAGCGCCATCAAGCGCGTCGAGGAACAAATCGCTGACCTGAAGGCAGTCAAAACGAAGTCCACGAAAATCGCAGCCAACATCGCGAAGCTCCAAGACCAGCTCGCCGCCATCGTCGCCGAACTCGACAAGCGTTAAAGGCTAACTGTGCGGGTAAGTCACTGCTGAGTATTGCTAGTCCAATATTCGGTGGTGACAATTCACTTATCGAAAAAACAACCGCAAGGAGTCACACATGGACTGGAAGATTCTCATTGACCACATCGCCGAGCCTGGCGAACAGAAGCAAGCAGGGCGGGGCAAGCACTCCACGCAAGACCTGCTGGACATGACCTACGAGTTCCAGATGCTCGATGCGGACGACAACCTCTATTACTCAGGCATCTGCGGCGATGTGAACCAAGCCAATCAGCTTGAAGCCTTCGAACCGCTGGACTGGGCTGCTGACTTCGCAGGCTGCACGACATTTAAGTTCCGCAAGCGCGGCACTCAGGAGTGGATTGAACTCTGATGACCCTTCTCCTCTGCTGCTTTCTTTATGCCCTCTTCAACAACTAATCGAAACACACCCATGAGACTTCTACTCATTCAGGGCGACCAGTGCGCCATCTATGAAGGTCGCAAGCAGTTGGCGGTCTATGTCGGGGCGCTAGGTCTTGACCCCGAAACCGCCGAAGAAACACGTATGGCCAAGCTGAAGCCGAAGCCATTGCCAGTACCGCATGAGGCAACCGATGAGCCTAGTTCAACTTGATTTCGTCTATGGCGAAGACCCCGAATACGGCGGGGATGGCTGGATACCCAAGCTAATGCCGAAGTTCAACGCGAGCCAGGGGCTTGGCGTTGCGCACGACTCGATGGAGCACTTCAACGTCGCAGCAGGCACGCTCGAGGAGGAGATTCTCGCGTTCGGCTCAATGCTCTACATGAGGGTGGAGACAGGCTGGTTCTATCAGCAGGGCACCTGGCGATCGGCAGGCGACATTCTCGGTGGCGATCTGGCCAACTTCCTGCGTGAGCGCTGGTATGCAGGCGAAATGCTGCGCTCGGTCAAGGGGCGCCCGCGCCACCTCGACGACGACATGGAGACGGAGCTTGACTCCATCATCGACGAGACAAAGCGCCAACTGCGCGGCGAATTGGACGATGACTGGGAGGATTTCAAGCGCGACACCATCGACGTGTGGAACCGACTGCGCCGCTGGATGCGTCAGGGCTACTGGCAGGCCAAGCTCCGCTACCGTGGTGCCTCCAACCATGACCTCGCCTACGCCTTCACCGAGATTCGTGACACGGTGGACAGGATCAAGTGGGCACAGCAAGGCGACGAGCTGCACGTCCGACTGAGCATCAATCGGAACGGTCGCGTTCTGCCAATCGTCAAGCACTTGGGGCTGGACGAACTCTACCCAGAGGACGAATACAACTAGCCAACGCAATCGCTGGTTAGTCCATAAGTCACTGGTTACAGTTGAATCACTGAAACAAACCAAGAAGGAGGCATCTATGCCACGAGCCATGTACCTGCGCATTGACCTGCTGGAGCCTATCAGCGGTGACGCGATGATGGAGCCGGATGACGCCATGACCGAGCTACGCGACTTCCTCATGAACGAGTTCGACAATCAGGGCATCAGCGCTGTCCTCACGCTCGTCGAGGAGAACACTGATGAGTAATGGCGCACGAAAGTCAACGACCAAGCTCCATCAGATGATGGACGCCGGCGAACTCGACCCTCGAACCGTCGCTAACGCCTGCCTCGAATACATGAGCGAAGCGGACGTGAACGACATGGCTGAAGCCGAAGAATTCATTCAGGAAGAAGAAACACCTGAAGAAGAAGAAGGAGACGAGGAATGACCGCCGCACCACGCCACTTCGAGAAGTGCCTCAAGACCTTGCTTCGGCATGGCACCAAGCCTGAAGACCAGCGCTACTACTTCCTGCCGTACACAGGCAACCTCACGAAACCGAAGTTCTTGGAGCTGGCCACCAAGCTGCACAAGGCGGTCGCCCATCACTACCACCCGAAAGCGTACCCCGCGCCTGAAGCGTTTCTGAATCGCCTCATCAGCGAGTGGTACACCGGACGCGAGAAGAATGTGGAAGTCATCCAAGAGGACAGCGGTCGCTGGACGCTCAAGGGCGAAAACTGGTTCAGCTATGGCTTCACAGAGGACGACTTTCTGATTGTCGAGTGATGCCCTGGCCATTCGCTTGTACGTCCATAAGTCAGCGGTGACACTACATTATCGAAAAACAAACCAAAGGAGTAATTCGATGCACAAGAAACCAACCCCTCAAGAGTTACGCGCCGTTCTCGCCCACTACTACGGTTCGGAGAACATTTACAGCCACAGCCTGAGCAAGCTCGTCTACACCGATGGCGCTCGGGCGTTCGCAATCAATGCCGGCGCCTACTGGTTCATCGACATTGTTGGCACCGAGATTCACCCAATGAATCTGGAGTTCGCCGTAGTCAAGCTCGTCTCGAAGGACGGCGCAGGCTCAGTCGTGGTCGAAGATGGCAACGGCAACACGTCCTGGGAGAAGAAAATCGAATTCACCGACTGTCCAGAAGGTGTGTGGAGCTTCTACCTCGTCGATGGCACCTTGCTGCTCCCATCAGAGTATTGAGCCATGAAGAAGCGTCGCCAACCGACCAAAGCGCAGCTTGAGGCGCAGGCGTCATTCGAGGCGCTCAACCGCAAGTGGGACAGCGTGCCTAAGTTTGCATCGCGACGAGTGGCACTTGCTCCCAAGCCCATCATTCCACCTCTCACTACGCCGCCTGGCCGTGAGACGGTGCGACACCCAAGTCGTGACTCAGGTCATGGCAACGGAACCAAGCCAATCAATCAGCTGCGCTACACAGGCACGAAGATGATCGGCATCGGCACACTGCACAAGTCCAATGCAGTGCCTGTCTTCAGCACGGACGAGGCGACCGAGATGGCTCGCATGAGAAGGGGATGATGATGGCCACTTGGCACCAAGAACGCGCAGGCAAACCACTGCCAACGCTGACGCATCCGACCAAGTGGTCGAGCTACAACCCTAGCGGCCACTTGTCGGTCATGCGCCATGAGAGCAGCGAAGCCTGCATGACTTACTGCGAGAAGACAGGCGACGTGCCACTCGCACCAACAGGAGAAACGAAATGAAGTACAAAGACCTCCACACCTACGCTTGGCTCGAGGGCCTGTATGAGCGCTGGACACTCGGTGATGGCTTTGGCCGCAGTCACGAAACCGACCACGACTGGAACGAAGCCTACGACAGCGGTGCGAACATGGCCGATCGCCTTCGCAAAGCTCAGACCGTCCTCATGTGGTATTGGCGCTACATCGTGAAGCCGATTGGCATGGGTGTCTTCGTTCTGGGGACGTTCGGGCTTGTCGCGTTCATGGCTGGCGTCATCATTCACTACACCCCTGGCGAAGTCCTGGCCGCAGTCGCGTTCATCGCGGTGGCATGGATCGCTGGACGCGTCTGGCAGGAGTCGAACGATGGGACTCTGTGACCCGAAAGCCGTTCGTGCCGCCCGCCCCTGGCACGAGCAGGTCAATGATCCAGGCTTCATCACTGAGGCGATGAAGCATCACCATGCAGAGACGCATGGGATTTATCCAGGGCTTGTGATTGGCCGCATTGCTACTCCTTCGCTGGTTGGTGACAATAAGTCATCACTGAGCAACACACAGGAGAACTAAATGTTACCAACAACCATAGCCCAAATCGCAGGTGAGGCGCTCGACGCAGCTTGCCTGCACATTCAAGAGAAGCTCGGTCAGGACGATGGCGGTATCGCAGGCATCTTCTTCTCCGGCCCCGAAGGTGAGCAGATGATCCGCACCTTCGCCGCATACATCGAACTGGAACTAAGCATGAAGGAGCGGGCATGACACCCGAAGAAAAGCGCACCGAATACCTAAGAGGCATCGCCTCAAGTGCTCCCCAGCGCAAGGTCAGCCTTGACATTGCCAAGCACAACATCCTGAAAGCTGCGTTCGAGCAGGTGGAAGACAAGTCGGACTGGAAGAACCCCATCAATGCGCTGGTGGTCATCCATGAGTACGACACTATCGGACTGGGCGTGTACCTCGATGCCATTGAATTCTTCGTCGGAACTAAGCCAGAAGTATTCCTCGTTGACAGCAATGAGGCCAAGACCGTCTCGACCTTCCGAATCGTGAGTGAAGGCTACCGCCTGTCGCAGTAATGGCCAAACCTCAATATCCAAGACGACTGATGGAGCAGTTCAAACTGTACGCACGAGAGGGCTTCACGGTGAAGTCCGTCGATCGCGCCACACGCCACTTCAAGGTGGCTTTCAACGAATTCCCGCAGGTTCAGTTCCTCACCGCCAGTTCGGTTGACGCCAGAGCCTACAAGAACAACGTCACGCAATACCGCCGACTGGCGAAGGAGTACGCAAATGTCACTGCAAACATGGAAAGCTGAGTTCTACCCGATCGACGCGACTGACTGCCCCGAAGACCAAGCCATCAGCCACAGCTTGCAGAAGTGGCTCGGTCTGCTACCGGAGAACCTCGCCAAGCACGAAGTTCAGAACTGTGATGGAAAGGTCATCGAGGCAGAGGGCGTGAGAAGCGACGCGCCAGGCGTGTGGATCAACGCTGACAGTTGCGCCCTGTGTCATCACTACCACGCCGACGACCCAGAAGAGGACGAATTCGGTGACGAGCAATTCTGCAATGAGTGTCCGCTTGCCATCACGCGCGGTTCAGCCTGTGACAACCGGCGCATGGACGAACGTCAAGACGAATACCTCGAAGCGGAGTCGCCCTGGCACGAGTTCAACCACAACCGAAACCCACAGCCGATGATTTATTGGCTCAAAGAGACAGCGGAGGACGCCAAATGAAAACGAGCGAAATCTTGCGCCTCGCCAAAGAGCAGCTGTGGATGGGTGTAGGCAGGCCGTGCTTAAAGCCCAAGTTCATCTGTCACGCCATCAACCGCACATTGGGTAAAGGCACAAGCGGTGAGGACATCTTCCACGCCAAGCGAATCGTGTGCGACCTGATTTATCCCTGCATCACGCTAGAGGACTGGTTGCTGAGGAAGAAGCACGTCAAGCACAGCGACCTCTATTCAGGCACCAAGTCCCGCAACCGCGCCAGGCTTCAAGCAACTCGACACGCTTGGCTCGACCACCTCATCCAACACTACCAGTCACTCGGCGACTAACCTCAACCTTATAGGAGAAACCACCATGCAAATCATCAATGGCGTCAAATGCCGAACCCGCGTCGAATCTCTGAGCCACATCATCGAACGAGCCAAGAAGAACAAGATTGGCATCGAACACGGTAAAGGCGACGACGACTCCTGTCAGTACCTGTTCAAGTCAGGCAACAACTGCGGCGTAGGCAGTCTGTTCGACAAGAACCAACTCAAGTGGCTCAAAAAGCAAGGCTTGAACGACAGCTCCATCAGCTACGTGGCTCAGGGCTTCGTAGGCAAGAAGAACATCGAAACCGTCACCGGCATGACGCTCAAGGAGCTGGTTCACATCCAGGCACTTCACGACCACGCAGACAACGGCCAGGAAGCACGAGCAAGGCTCACTGCCTACTGTGAAGAGGAACTGAGCAAGCTCAACCAACCCACCTAAGTCACGCCTGACGTAATAGCCCCACATCCTCTGGGGTTATTAAAACACAGCAAAAACGCCTAGGAAGACACTGTTGTAAATCCACAACAAACATCAATTCCAAGAGGCCAAAATATGTATAAGAAACTTATCGCCAATGTATAAGGTTTCCAAGCGATTCGAACCTGAAAACCACTATACACAAAGAACGCTTCGGGAAGACCACCAGAACCGCACCAGAGCACGTCCAAACAGCAATCTAGACTACCGACACACCAACGACCGGAACACGCTCAAAACGCGTTTAAATCGGTCGAACCCAAGTACGGCAAGAAACCAAGTCAGAAACAGCTAGGAGAAAGAAGAAACGAACACGGAGACGAAGACGGACAAGGACGACAACAACCACAGGAACGATCATGAGTAGGAGAACAATCATGCGTACAGGCATAGAGAAGACAAAGACACTAGGAACTAGAAAGAGAAGTGGAAGTGTAAGAACCGAGGGGTTTGTATTGGCTCGGTCGTTTTCATTTCGCTGCGGCGAAACCTTATACGAACAACTTTCGCCACCGAGACTAAGTCACCCCTGAGCTATACTGTGAGCCAAGGCACTCCCCGCCTGAAGCGTATGAAGCCAAGTTCGGCTGTCGGGAAGAAAAGAGCTACTGGTAAGCCGAAGCGACATGCCGAGGCCGGTGCAACTCCGTAAGAATCCAGCGTCCGAGCGCATCTCCAAGGACGAGGGCCGTGGCCTAGGCACCCACAGGCAAGTTGGAGAACCCCGTTTACGGGCCTGAATCTCAATCCTCCTTCTGCTCTCGTCATGAGGGTAGGGGAGCTTTTGCCTGAATCTCTACGCAGCAGGTACGGCGACAGTCCAGTATGTAGAAAGAGGAAGCGGCACAGACGCACTCAGGCAGAGATTGAAAGCCGTGGCCGAGCCTAGGCCACCCCTCGAATGCCTAGGCACACACGCCTAGGGGAGCCTAGGAAGTTGCCTCGACGCCGGCCCCTATAAGACTCCCTATAAGACCTCATATAAGTTCCCCTATAAGGTCGCCTGGCCAAGTGCTGTTCATCCTGCAATCAGTGGTTATAGTTCATTCATCGACAACAACCACATGAAGGCACTCTCCATGATTCGCTTCTATCTCTCTACCCTGTCACTCATTCTCAATATGCTGGCTGCGGCGTTCTGCGGTCTTGCCCTGTACGACTATGGGTTCGGCTACGTCTTCGCTTGGGGCTTGGCCGTCTCGCTGGCGTTCATGGCGTTGTCCGCAGTTGTTCTGCTTCGTGTCGCCGACCAGCTCGACCAGGAAGCGCTCGTCTTGGAGCAGGACACTTCGTTGACCCCGCTTCAGGTACGGCTGGACAAGAGTTGGATGCAGCAGGGCTAAAAATCGACCTGCGTCGGGGTACGGCGCGGACAAAGTGTGTGTAGGCAACCCCTGAGTTGCCTACGTCATTCATGAATGAAGCCTAGGGGTTTCATTTCCTAGGCGTGCCTAGGCGGTGATTGGCGAACCATTGGCGAACCAACAGGCCACAGGCTGTTTCCTAGGCCAGAACTGATTTTTCAGGCCACAGGCGATCGTTCAGGCTTTCGTATCGGAGCACATCAAAACAGCGTTTTATCGGTTACATTGAATTCACTGTAATTTTGCAGTGATTCAAAGACAAGACTATGAACATCTTGGACAAATGCCAATTAACCGACGACGAAGCTGACCTGTGCTGCCAAGTCATCAACCACTTCGGTGACGGTACTCACCCTGTCGCTGACGAAGCATCGGTTTACTTCTTCACGCCTGACTACGCAATCGAGTGCTTAGAGAAAGCGAAGACCGCAGGTCACACCAACCCTCTGGTCATTGAAGCGGTCTACGCCCTGACCATCAAGCTCGAAGAACACCAGAAGCGTGCAGAAGCTGACTTCCAAGTGTTCAAAACGTCTCTGAACACCACCACAGCAAAAGGAGCGCAAGCATGATGCAACAGACCAACCACAGCGCTCCGAATCAACCGCGCGTTGATAGTGCAGCGGACTTCGAACAGGACGACAGCTACTTCGACCAGTTGCAGGAGACTGCAGAGACTGACTTTCTCCGAATGAACACGTCTCACCATCGCACACCGCGCCTGTACGAAGAAGGTCGCTACTAGGGCGATCGACAGGGCACCGCGAGTGTCCTGTTCTTTCTCGGATCGAGCGCCTAGGGAAGCCTTGGATCGCGGCAAGGTACGGCTGGCCCAAAGTCGCGTGAAGCCTAGGGGTACGGCTGGTCAGCTGACTAGGTACGGCTAGGACAAAGGCGTGGTACGGCGAGCTATCTGGTAGGGGCTGCCTAGGCGGATTTCGGCAGGTCGGGGTGCGCCTGGTGATGCCTAGGGAATCGCGGATGAGAATCGTCCGCATCGGCGCCTGGATGAGAATCGTCCGCATTGGGTCTCCTGTCTTATGTCTTATAGGAGACCCATCTCCTGTCTTATAGGAGACCCAAGACCCACCTCCAGTCTCCTGTCTCCTAATAAGACCCGCGCCAGTCTCCTATAAGACCCGACCCGTGCCACGTATAGCAGAGAATATATCAAAAGTCTAATTGTTTTTTGCTATCGACGCGATAGCGAAATTCAATGGCGATATTTTCAAAAGACGCGTTTTTTTTGATACAGTTCAGTTGTGGTTGATTTTGACCACTAACCAAAAGAGAGATTTTAAATGACTTCTATCAAAGCAACCGCTAAAGCTACCAAAGCAACCGCTAAAGCTAAAGCAACCACCACCACCACCACCACTGACACCACGTCACACGGTGAGACAATCGCAAAGACGTTTGCAGCAAGTGCAACCGCGCGAATGGTAGACGCTGAAAAGTGTAAGACTATTATTGCAGACCTTGCAGCGTTCAATGATTCGTCATTTGCACGTCAAATAGACGCGATTATCTCGCGCGGTTTCATGACACCTGAGACGCTGCAAAACCTTGCAAATGACCTTGCAGTGACTGAGAAGCAAGACAACCGCTTCATTGGTTTGAAAGTCATCACAAAAGTGCGTCAAGCGATCAACGCACTCGCAAACGACCGAAAATCTTTCTTTGACGGTTACACTAATTCAATTCTTGCAAACCTCACACGGTTGCAAGAACTGAGCAACAAAAGCGCGTTGGTTAGCTTGTCGCGTAGTGTTGAATATCTGGAGACTGAGCAAGTCGCCGATATTCGTAAATTGATTGACTGCTCTCCAAGCACCGCAAGCACCCAAGCAAGTAGCTCCAGAATGATGCTCCGCGCGTTAGGTGTTGCAAACGTCACGAAGCGCAAAAACGGCGACACCATCACGATGCAAGACAACGACACCGCGCGCGCGATTGTCGCGATGTATCAAGCATAAGACACCACCACCGCGCACCACCTCACACGGTGCGCGGTATCTCACACCACACCACCACACCACAAAAGAAAATCACACCATGCAAGCACTCGACACAATCGACAAAATTGTAATAATTGTCACTTTTATTTATGTTCTTTATTTGATACACGACCAGCTCACGGTGCGCTGACACCAGACTGACAAAGCGCGAAGTCCTAGAAAAACTCGCGCTGGTGGTGGGCGACCCCTTCCTCGTTCCAGACCCCGTTTCCACGTCCTTATACATAGACCCCAGACCCTGCCGACCAATCCTTATACATCGGCGCCTGAGACCCCCATTCCCCAAATCCCAGACCCCTGACCCCCTATCCTTATACCTGGGCGTGGCCAAAAATGTCCCGATGGGGTCATTTCAGACCGAAAACTGGCAAAACCAGACCAAAATGACCCGATGAGGACATTTATGAGAAGTGAGGTCGAAGCTTCTCCGCAAACAGGACGCGAACCCCTGCGGCTACCGCCGCAGAGGTCA
>ERZ650308.767-NODE-767-length-17361-cov-6.282908_pt1 | contig 17361 bp, 17 predicted proteins | sample MGYA00376244_ERZ650308 | MGnify/ENA primary metagenome ERZ650308 (study PRJEB26733, sample SAMN07839295) | wastewater metagenome | biome: small river; feature: stream; material: water | place: USA: North Carolina | collected 2016-04-26 ... | reverse complement strand
GGGTGTCAGTGTCGGCGTCCGTGAACTCGAACTGTGTTTTCCAGTCCGCGTTATTAGCGGCTGCTGAATCAAGGCGAATGGCCATTCAATTTCCCATAGAAAAAGCCGCCCGGCGTGGTACGCTGGCGGCATGGAGTGGAGACCTTATCTTCCGTGGCCGTGGAGACGGATTCGGTTGATCGACGGGAAGCTTGCGAACGGCGGTGGCTGGAAGGGAGCCTTGATACATTATGCGGCCCTCGCATATTCGCCATGCAGCTTTTCGCGGCATGTGTGAAACTCACAGTTTGATAAAAAATGTTCCAAGCACGGTCTTTTGGACCGTGTTATGCGCGGTGCCAGAGCCGCCCGACGCCGCCGTTCCCGTCATCTGTGGAAGCGTTGATGTAGATGTATCAGTGTCAGCAATTGTCACCGCAAGACCCGCACCGCCGCCAGCAGCGCCATAAGAACCCGTAGCCTTTGAGTACGTATGCTTATGAGAGCCCTGTCCGGACGGGATGTTGACAACGAAATTCACGTTTGGAAGTTCGGCCTGTGAAACAACATGCGTCGCTTCACCAAGCACAGAGCCAGCAGTGACCGCATCACCCGAGACAACCGGCACATTTGCCCAACGCGATGCAGCGGTGTTGCCCATGTCGTCGAGGCCGCCCGGCACATAACCGCGCCAGTCAAGCAAGGTGATAGTCTTGTTCGCGGCGAAGTCCGCAGCAGCATTCGCTCCGCGCCCCGTCGATACCGGGCAAATCGTGTTAGAGAAATTGTTCCAGAGATACGCGAACAGCGTTGCTGTATCGGCGTTTGCGCGCTCCGTCGCGCCGGACGACGCGCTGCCCATAGTACGGCCATTGGCGCGAACCCAGCCAGTGCGCGTGCCCTGAATAGGCAACCAAAGCACGTCACCCGTGGTAAAAACCGTCGTCGGGTCTACACCGCCCCCGCCGCCCTCACCGGAGCTAGGCCCGATAACCAGGATGTTATCCTGCTCAAACCGGGTGACGCCGCTGCTGTCTACGATCCGGACCTTAATCTGGCCATCAGCCAGATAATGGAACGGAACGCGCGCATCGGCTTCCAGCGTATAGGGATTGGGTAGCGGAGTCGCCAATCCTGTGTCATAATAGGCGTTCTGAGGGGTGCTGGTTGTGCCAGCTTGAATCCAATAAATCTTCGCGCCGCCGAGAAGATTGCCGAGAACGTCAAACTGTTGCGCCCCAGCGAGGCTAATTGAACCAGCCATCTAGCTCTTTCCGAAATGAAAAAAGCCGCCCCAAGGGACGGCTGATCTGGATTGGTTGCCTCGCGTTTGCGTGGCTAGCGATTGATTACCCGTTCGGGTTCTGGTTGTTCGTCTTGGGCGCGACCCTGCATCGGTCCTTGTATCGCTCGAAGCACGTCTCTCTCCGCGCTGATACCGCCAACAGATCGCGCGGTGTTGACCAGATTGCGTGACGCAATCGTGTAGGCGGCAATTGTTCGGCTGGAAGGAGCTTTCGCAACTGCCTCGTATGACTTCATCCATCGCGCGGCGCTTGACGCTCCCGCAGGAGAAGCAAGGATATGCGCACCAACCGCGCCACCGAGAGCAGCCGGGATAGTTGCACCAGGCGCGAACATGAGGCCGCCAGCGAGCGTAAATATGTTCCGTGTTTGCGCTGTCCCTGACGGGTTCCCGTAACGCTGTCCCACTTCCTTCAAGCGGGACGAAATTGTCGCTATGTCATCAAGCGCCTGTCGATGCGCCCCTGCATTTCCAAATAAAATAGCTTTCGCTTGCGGCGTATACGTTTGCCATTGTGACGCAAAGACATCGGTGGAGAACTGTCCGGTGCGGGGCGAAGTGCCGATTCCGCTCACGATTGCTCCTGCGAGATCGCCCTTATCTTGCTGCGGGATCGCGCGCATGATCCGCGACAGCGTTGCTATGTCGCCCCTCCCGCCAGACTTGGCGTAGGCATTAATCGCCGCGAAAAGAGCTTCATCGGTCTTCCCGCCACGGCCAAGAACCGTATTGGCGAGGTCTTGCATCGGACCAATGCCAACTTCCATCGCCTGAGGCTTTGTATTCCGCGCAACCTCGGCCAACATAGTGCGAGCCTGATCGCCCCGCCTCAGAGTGTCGGCGTATGCTGACATGATCCCGCGTTGCTCCGCCGTAAAAAGACGATTTGCAACGTCACGACCGGAGCCGTTCAAAAACTCGTTGATGCCACTCGCAACGCGCTCTGGTGCCTTTGCGGTCGCGCCTTCAGTCGCTTGCGAGAGCCTATTCCAGACACCCCCGCGAATGGCTTGCATGGCCTCTGCGTCGCCGCCAGTGGCTTCTGCAATGCGCGTCAGTAGGCGAGATGACACGCCCTTCGCGCCAACCTGGGAAGCGCCAACAAGCCAGTTTGAGACTTCTTGCGGGGTCACCTCACCTGTCACGATGCGATTGACGATCCTGTCCGCGTCATCCCGCGCGTTGAAACCGAAACGCTGCCGCCATTCTGTGTTGGCAGCGCGGGCCTGTCGAAATGCCGACAATGCCTCGTCGCTGCCAGAAAAGAGCGCATTGTCGAACGCGTCTGACTGCCAATTGTCGAATTCACGAATGATCTGTCGCGCAGCAGAACGATCCGCGTCGTTCGTGGCCGCCTGAGACATGGCGTTAAGGCGCTTACGAACCTGCTCTATACCTTGTGCGCTAACAGCCGCACGCGTCGGAACCTCGCCGCCAGCAACGGGCACGTGCGCCCCAACCGCTCTATTCTCGATATTGAGGCCAGACAAACGCTGCAACTCATCCATCATCCGGGATGATGCAGGGGTCAAAACACCGTCGATAACGCGGCCATCATTCTCAAGAGTCTGAGCAACACGAGAGCGAATGCCGCTGACAGCATCCGCGCGCACTGACGCGTCGCTGTTGCCAGCAATATCATAAAGACGATCCTTGGTGGCGCGAGCTTCCTGCTCTCCGGCTCGAAGTCGAGCAATCAGACTTGCGCCCATGTCTTGTGGCGACATGTCACCAACTGCGTCTCGCGCCTGCGTTAGGGAAGCTCCCTCGCGGGCGGCGATAGCATTACCAGCCTCGTCTGTCGCGCGCTGCCAGTCAGCCAGAACCGCTGCATCAGATCGTTGAGCCGCATTGCGTGCGGCTGCTGTTTCCGCCTCTGCGGCATCGCCAATGACTCGCCCGATCCTGTTAGCCACGTTCGGGCCGCTTCCAGCGCCGAACTGATTGGCTACGGACTGAACAGAGCCGCCGAGATCTTCAACGAGGCGACCCGTTGCCTGTGGGATTTGATCGCCAACGACCGGGATATTCTTGATGCCCTGCCCAACTCGCTGGACAGCCGTGCTGTCACTTGAAATTGCAAGCGGGACGTTTACGGGCGCGCCGGTAACCTCTGACAACCGTGTTGCGGCCTGTGTAACTGCGGTTCCCTCCGGGGCCGCCCTCGTGGCAGCCTGTATAAGCTCTGGCGCGGAAGCTCTGGCTGCAGGTGCCCCAGTCGCCATGCCCGTGCCAACCAACCGCCCTGTGGCAGACAGGACTCCTTCGTTTGTGTCGGCGGTGCGGGAGAAGATTTTAATCTTCCCGTCGGCTGGGTCGCGAAGCGCGACCTGTTTATTTTGATCGGTCGGGACTAGTTTACCGGATTTCGGATCACGGTAGAGAATTTCGCCGGCATCGTTTTCATGGACATCTTCGCTGATGAAATTCTTCATCTGCGCGTTGATATTTGGCGTAGTCCGCTGTCCCGCCGCTGATCCTTGATTCAGGAAATCAAGCGTAAGCTCTGCTGCGGCACTTGTGGTCTGTTTGCGAACTGGCGCGACCTTCTGTTCAGCGAACGCGCTCCACGGACCTTGCGGAGCAGCAACTGACTGATTAGCGAAGGCTTCCCATGGTCCCGCCATTACTGCTGCTTCACCCAGCTGTTTGGATCGGCGGGGTTACCGCCCTTGTATCGATAGCCGTCGCGGAGTTCGCCAGTCTTTGGCATGACAGGCGCGGTCTGCTGCTGTGCTTTCGGCTGACCGTATGGCGTCACACGACCGCCTTCATCGAAGGTGTATTTCGGCTTGTAGGAAGGACCGCCTTCCCGGCCTAGGGCCTCGATAGCCGCGCGCCGATTAGCAGACTTCTGCTGGATCACCTCCGCGCTATCCCCAGGTGTCGGGAAATACTGTTTGTTCGCACTATCGAACTCTGTCGGAGAAATGGCCGCGCCCGATTCCCGGCGGAGCTGGGCGTTGATAAAATCGCGCTTGGCCTGCTCGTACTTCTGGCGGTCAGCGCTAGTAAGATAGTTTCCAACACCGGGGATGGCGCTCAATGCAGTCTGAACGGCGCTGGTCCCCTGACCCTGCACGCCTCCTTGACCGCCAACGCCTGACAGGATGCCTTCAGACTGCAGCATTCTGTCAGTGAAACCAGCGGCCTTGCCCTGCCCCTCGTTGAACTTGCCGCCTCCGCTGAAGGGATTGTTCGGCTGCGATGCAGGCATAGGACTGCCGAGCGGCGAAAGCTCTCCGGTGCGCGGGTTAATACGCACAAAGCTGGTCGCGCCAGTGTTCGGGTCTGTGACTTCCTTAATCAGCGGCTTGTCTTCGTTCGCGCGTGCCGCTGCGGCTTTCTGCAGACGAAGTGACTCTTCGCGGAAACGATCATCTACCGCGTCGCGAGAGGTCTGGCGCTGGTCGAGGCGCGACTGCCGCTCCTGATCCTGCTGCCGGTTCTGGATTTGAACGCCAAGGTTTGCCAGCGACAGATCGCCAGAGGCCAGCAACACGCGCGGGTCAATCTTGTCGCCCTGCCCTAACTGAGCGAGCGTATCGCGGCGCGTGGCGTCAGCCTGCGCCTGCTTATAAACCTGACCCAGGTTCGCCAACGACGAGAAATCGAGCGTTTGCGGGGCGGCGTAACCTGGTAGACTGAGCGGCGCGACTGCCATTAATTAGACCTCACGAGAACATGGGCCAAGACTGGCCGCCGTAATTCATCGTTGATGCGCGACCGCCGCCGCCAAACAGCGAGCCAAGTCCGCCCCCGCCAGCAAGCGATGTGCCGAGCGTTGCAAGCGAGAGAACACCGCCTAGCGCGTTCTTGGCACCTGCTGCCTCGCCCGCTGCCTGCATATTGTTCGCGCCGATGTTCCCGCTCGCCACATTGCCGTAAAGGCCAATGCGGTTCGTCGCATCTGTCTGCGAGAGATCGGAGAGCGCGCCGAGCGATGATGCCTGACCTTGCGTAGCCTGAAGTTCTGGCGACACGAGGCCGCCCAGGCGATCAAGCCACGAATTGTATTGCTGGTTCTGCTGATTTTGGCCGTAGGTGAGCGCATCAAGATCAGCGTTGCCGCTATCGAGCATCCCTGCGGAGGCGCGACGGCGATTCAGCACATCAATGCCAGCATCAATCCCAGCCTGATAGCCGGGGGATGTGGTGAACGATGATTGCGCAGCCTTGGCAGCGTCGGCTCCATTAACACCCAGCGCATCAAGGTAAAGGCCGGTGCCTTTACCGTACTTGTCGCTCAGGCCGGAATAGAGATTTCTTACGTCGGTCAAATACCCGGACGATGTGCCATATGCCTTGTCGAGCGCGCCAAGGCCCTGCGTCTGATACGTCGCGAGAGCCTGACGGTTCTTATCCGCAGCCTCACGCTCCGCCCCGCCTCCGAAGAGGGTGTCGAAAAATCCTGCCATGATGTGTCCTTAAGAATACGCCGCTACAGGAGGCGTGAAAGTGCTCGTCCAGCGGGCGATGCCGATGCTGAAACGGACTTCGTCGAAGTAAAATGATGATGGAGATGACGTAACAGCACCAACTCTACCGATTGACCAATCACCATCGCCGTCCCACATGGCGTTTGGCGTTGACGTTGAGTTTTCTTGTGTGCCGTTGACGAATAGCCTTCCGGTCGAACCGCCTTTTACAATGGCGAAATGGTGCCAAGCGCTAGAGCTATTGAAATTTGTAGTTGATGTAAGGGTTTTGAAGCCGACAGTATCTCGAAGCGACACGACAATGAGTCCGCCCGCCGCTCTCTGCACAACAATACTTTGGCTGTCTGCGCCGCCAGCAGCATTAGACTGCCCCAGAACATTTACAGCGCCGGATGTGCCGTTAAAGTTGATCCAGCAATCGAACGTGAAGTCATTAGACCCAATCGTAAAGTCAGCGTGATCCGGCGTCGTGATATAGCCAGATGCCGTCAACATCGACGTCGGGCCGAACTTGGCCGCAGCCGTACTTGTTGTAGCGTTTGTCGGCGTCCATGTTTTTGGCGACCCGCCAGCAGCGACATCCGTAAAGGTGGTGCCGCCATTGCTGCCGTCCATGTGCAGCAGTACTTTTGTGAAAGCGTCGTTGCCCGGTACGCCATTACTTGAGATCAGCCCAAGCCCGAAATGGCTCACGCGATCAGGCTCCCGCTCAACTGCCAGGTATCGGTCGCTCGCTTGTAGAGCGTCGCGCTTGCGTACTGCCCAGCAATCGACTTGTAGCTCGCCAGCGACGTAATCGTGACGCCTGATCCTTGCGCCAGCGTGGTTTTCCCAGCCCCGGTTTGCGTGACTTCGATCTGTGTCCCTACCGGAAAGGCCACGGATGAATTTGGCGGCACCGTCACCGTCACCGGCGACGAGTTAGAGAACTCGCAGATAATTCCTGCATCCGACAGGACGAACGTATAGCTCGTTCCGGTCTGCGGGTTGATGGTCCGCGTGATGTCAGACTTGGCAGCTATCGCAGCATCAATTGCCGCAAAGTCTACATCCGAGAGCGGCTGCAACGTCTCCAGGAACTTGAGTTTTTCGTACCAATCCGGATTGATCGCGTTGCCGATCTGAATGGGGACATTCTGGCCGGGGATCGTCACCTTGCGAGCCATCAGCGCAGCGCCTCAGCCTGCATCGCAGCGCCCATAAAGCCGAATGGGACATTGCTCGATTCATCGAAACGCCAGCGAACGCCCTGAACTTCAGCCTGACCCCACAGCGCCGAACGCACGCGACCGGAGGTCAACGATTGACGGCCAACCTTGATTTGCCTGCCCGGACTCCATGACGTGCCGCCATCGCGGGAAATCGAAATCTCAACGTCAGGATCTGTCTGCACAGGGTCAGTGCCAGTCGCAATGCCGACGCCCTTGGTCAGGTAAAGCTCAATGCCGTTGATCCGCAGGACTTGCGGGAAGCCGCCAAGCGGCCCTGTCTCAACCCGCATCCGGAGAGGATCGCCCGTCTCATCATGCGTCGTGGCGCTGATCTCCAGCACATCGCCCGAGGCGCGGTCACCACACAGCCACTTGTTGAAGGCCGGGAATGGCAACAACCCGCGCCAGTAGCTCTGCAAATGGCTCTGGCGCTCGTGCCAGCTTTGCAAGACCGTATCGAACTCCCAACACCACGTAGGGCCTTGGACTACGACGTAACCCCTGCCCTGCGCCACATAGACCGAAATGCTAATCGCAGTGCGATCCGTTTCCGCCTCGATAAGCGTATCAAGCTCAACAGGCGAGATCGGCGTGAACTGATAGCCATCGAGCCGCGATACCTTCAGATCATCGCCAACTGCATAGATACCCTTGCCCCAGCCATCCTGATCGCCAGTGATCGCGTAAGGGCCGACAACCCCGCGCGGGATGGTGGCAATGTAGCTGAACGGGTAGCCCGTATCGTTGACCTGCCCGCCCCACACTTCCGTTGATGCCGATCCGACAAGCAGCAATTGACCGTTGCCGAGAGGCATGGGCCGATACAGCGTGTCGGGCTTGCTCTCAGCCGTCGCCACATCCAGCGTGTTGATGCTGGTAGAATTAACGCCGGACGTTCTGGTTTTCCCGTCGCCATACGTGAAGACAAAAAAGCCCTTGAGGAAGCAAACCGAATTGGGCTGCCCAACATCGGCGTCAGGCCATGAAGAAACCGACCCGCTCGCGATCTGCACAACTCCGTCACCCGGAGAGACAATAGCGATGTTCGGCGTTGCCGCGTTGTTGCGCGCCATGATGACTGGCGCGGTACCAGGCACAGTCCCGGAAAGAGGCGTTCCAGCCCCGCCAGATGATGAGAATGAATACGCGGTATCGTCAATGACGGCATAAACCGTGCTGCCGACTTGCAGCGCACCCCGAAACGTTGCGCCGCCGCTCGTGCCGAACGCTTTCAGCCCCGGCGTGCGCCAATAGATGTATTGCTCGCCAGCTGTCCCGCTCAGTTTCTCAGGGAAACAATTGATGAGCCTGCCGCCCGCTGACTGTGGCTTTCGCCCCGGCGCGGAGAGCAAGGGGAACGGGATGGCGTTCATTAGTAATAGACCGCCTTCTGCGTTTGGTATGTCGGCTGCGAGGCCGCAAGATCACGAAGCCTGTTCTCGTGCTTCGTCACTTCCGCGAGATCGACGGGTGCGTTGCTGAATTTCGCCGCTGAATGAACTGCCACAAGCCGCGCGATGGTCTGGAAATAGCGATCCGGAATGTCGTCGCGGTCGCCCACATAGACGATGTTCTCGATCTCAGCGAGAACGGGATCAATGTTGTTGTCGATTGTGTCGTATTCAGGCTGGCCAAGCGCCTCACCGGCAACAGCCTTGCCGAGAATGGCGGCGACCTCATAAACGAGATTGTCGGCTGTCTTGGACATGCGCGGCCCTCAAAAGAAGAACGGGGGCCGAAGCCCCCGCTCAATTGCCGTTACGGAATGATGTAGTAGACCAGCATGTTGAGGCGGCCAGTGCCGCCCGCGTTTGCCGCTGCGTTGAAGATGATCTGATGCACGGTTTCCGCGCTCAGAGTCTTCGGGCCTCCCGAGGCCAACACACCAGCGCCGAACAGGCGCACGGTCGCGGTGTCGTTTCCGATACCGTCGCCGGTGACGTTCACGAACACGCCCCACGCGTCAGTGTCGGCAGCGTCCACACCGTTAGCGGCGTAGCCAGCATCGAAGTCCAGCGCTTCCGTGCCGGTGTCGATGTCCTGACCGAAAATGGCAACGTCGAGAATGACCGCGCCCTTCGGGGTGCGGCACATCTTGATAACATCGTTCTGCGCGACAGCAGAGCCGATGTTATACGTGCCATAAGCGACCTTGAGGTTTCCCGCAAAGCCATGGCCCGCCACAGGCTTGCCAGAGTCAACCTGAGCGGAAGCAACAGTTCCGATAGCCATGTGTCAGACTCCTTACGAGGTTGCCGAGACGGAGAAGAAGCCGGTCACAACACCGAAGTCTTTCGGGGTCGTGCGGTCACTACCGCCCGTGCCAAAGGTCAGCTTCTCGATGCCGTAGATCGACTCGATAGCCACGCCGCGCTTGTCGCCGTAGTCGAAGGTCTGTTCCTTCGAGATCCAACGCTTCGCATATGCCGCTCCAACAGCCTGCGCACCGCACAGGAACACCGGCACGACAGTTGAAGTGCTGGATTCGCCCAGATTGGTCAGGGTGTTGATGTCGTACATGTCCGGCACTTCCTTGAAGATGATGCCGTTCCAGAGCAGATCGCCACCCTGGAAGAGACGGTTGTTCTCCATCTCCAGCTTCACTTCACGCTGTGCCTGCGTGATCGTGGTGTCCGCCTGCAAATCGCGGAAAGCCAGCGGGTGGCAGTACGCGATGAAGTAACGGCGGCCCTTCGATGCATCGACACGGATCGGGCGAATCTTCGGGTTCGCAGTCACCGTCGCCATGAACTTCATGGCCTTGGCGTTTACCGAGGTGAAGTTCTCGGTCGCGGTCGCGTTGGTCAACGTCGCCAGACCAGCCGACAAGTCGGTCTTGGCCGTATAGGCGTTGTTGCCGAAGTACACGCGGTCGCTGTTGTTCACCAACCATGCGTCAAGCGCGGTCTGGTTGCCGCCAGCGGCCACATCAGTGGCGTTCATGTTGATGACGGAAGTGCCGTCAGTCATGGTGCCGAGCGACTTGGTGATGAGCGTTTCGGTATCCTTCAGGGACCATTCCTTGAGGACCGAGCGGCCAGCTTCACGGAGGCCGATTGCCGAATACTGCTCATCGATTTCAGCGACGCGAACGCCGTTACGGCGCTTGTTGACAGTGACTTCGCACGAGCGCGACGCCATGTCTTCTTCGTTGCCTTCCAGAACGTCGCGACCAGTGATCGCATCCTGGGTCAGCTTGTTGACGAGCGCGAAGTTAACGCGGTCGCCCTTTTTCTTGGTCAGATTTTCCTTGACCTGGATAATCGAACTTTCGTCCGTACCCATTTCGCCGGAATAGCGGTTTTCGGTCAGGTATTCGGTGAAGAACTTGTCGTCCCACTGTTCGACAGTGAGGCCGGAGGCTACACGAGAGTCAGCCATGGATGTCTATCCTTTCGGATGCGGACACCTGTTCGCGCGCCGTCGTGACGGCGGGTTATCGCTTGAAGATGTCCTGAATGGATGCAGGCCCGGCCCACGCGGGACCGGCGCTGCGATTGGCCACGTTGCGGGCCGATGCGAAGTTGGAGGGCATCGCGGCCTGACGCTGCTGCGCCTGCTGACCGTCGCCCTGTTGACCTTCAGCCAGAATTTTCTCGCGCAATTCGGCCTCCAGCTTGGCCTTGTAGGCCGCCGGGTCGTCACCGATCTCTGCTTGAGCAAGCTGGCGCTGATGCCACTGAACAGCCGCCGCATAGCGGTTCGGACTGTTTGCCACTTTGTGATAATCTGCTGGATCGAGCTTCTGGCTTCGCATGGCGTCAAGAAACGCCTGCTCTGCCTCCGCCACATTGTCATCGCCGTACTTGATGCCCGCCACCATCTGAGCAGTGGCCATCAAGGTTGACGTGACCTGATCGAGTTGAGGACTTATCGTCTCCCGCACAGCGTGTTGCGTTGCGGCTTCCGGGTTCTCAAACCAATCCGGCTTCTGTTGAGGTTCTGCCTTCGGCTTCTGCGCATCAATCAGCTGCGTAATTCGCCGCTCCCAAGCAGCATCGCGGTCCGCAATCTCTTGGCGGAGGCTCGATACTTCCTCGGTGTAACGCTTGACCTTCTGCTTTTCGGCATGAAGCGCCTCATGCGGAACGGTACGTTGCCCGCCCTGCTGTTGGCCTTCGTTGCCTTCTGCTTCGGCCTGCTGTTGGCTCTCGCCTTCAGCTTGCGTTACGTTTTCCTCAACATTGGTGTTCTGCTCGGTCACGGCTTCGCCGCTCCCGGACAGGATATTGTCCAGAGATTCTGTCATGGCATCCTAGTTTGTGTGATTAGTCACATACGCCCGTTGGTCGGCGGCACCGCGTGCTGTGTGAGACACGCTCTCAAACGCCCGTAACCCGGCGGCGGTATTGGTTAAGCAGCCTGCGGCTTGCGCGCGGCCAGCTTGCGATCTGCGGCACGGTCCTGAATGCCCTGCCTGAAAGTGTCACGATCCATGGACGCCTGATGCGCGGCCTGCATCGGCGCGAGCGAGGTTTCCATTTCCGTCTTGGCCGCCTTGGCACGGCTGTCATGTGCGCCGGCCAACAGCTTCTCGATCTCCGCCACGATCTTGGCGTTCTGCAGCTCTGCCGGAGCTTCGTATTGGTCTTGCTGCGCCTGCTGCGTCTGATCCGGCATTCCGGCCTCGTGCGCCTTGGCGATGTTGAGCGCGGCCTTGGACTCGGTTTCGGCCACCTCCGCCTGTGCGCCACGCATCTGCAATTCTTGCGCTGGCTTGCTCGCCTGCGCCTTCTGCTCCGCGCGCTGCTCCATCTCGTTGAGAATGGCCTGCTTGCCCTTGAGGTTTGGCGCGGCCCGCACAATCGACTTGAATGGAATTTCGCCCTCGGTATCGAACTTCTTCAGCTCGACAAGCGACTGGAATTGCTCAAGCTGCGGCGACAGGCTGTCCGGCGCTTCATCAATGATGATGTCGCAATCAAGCTCTGCAACATTGCCGACGATCCCTGCGATTTTCTGTGCTGCCTGCGGGTCTTGCGCGGCCAACATCTGAATCTGCTGCGGATCGACGTTGACGCCAACCCATTTGACGTTCTGATCGTCGTCCGTGACACGAATCCACTTCTCCGCCGTCCAATACTGGCGAATGCGGTTCCACATGGCGCGAAACACGCGGCGGTCCAGATGGCGCAGATTGTCCATCAGGTCACCGATCTGGATCATGCCGCCCTGCTGGCTGGCAACGATGGCTCGGCCAGACGCCGCATTCGATCCCTGCGTCTTGTCGCCCATCTCCGTGGCGTTCGGCCCCTTAAGGTCAATAGCGTTCTTCGACTCCTGCAGGAGCTGGAATTGCGCGGTCGCGACCTCTACGCCGCTGATGGTCTGAACGCGCTGGTCACGCAGCGCGCCGGGTGCAACCTTCATCGTCCCGTCAGCTTTTGCCTTCTCCCGGCGGAACAGTTCAATATTGTCGATAGCGCCTTCTTCGTACATCGTCTGGTTAGACGACAGCAGATGCAGCGACTTCGACCTACGCTTGTTCACCTCGTCCTGAAGCGAGATCATCTCGCGCACGAGGCCGTAACGGTTATTGTCTCGGTCGCAATATGCCGACTGTAGGAACAGCTCGCAGTCGCTCTCGCCTTTGTCGGTCTGGTAAGGCGAAGCGCCAGCCTTCAGAATGCCGCCCTTGGTATACTCAGCGAAATGCCACTGTTCATCACGCTTGACCCAAATCTGGCAGATGCGAACACGCTTGCGCTTCTTGTCAGCCCACAGCGAATGCTTGGGCTTGTCGTCGTAGGTATCGCTCGGTGCAGTGGTGAGCGTTGTATCCAGGATGTTCGCAGCGTCCGGGTTATCCTTGTACATCGCCAGAGCATCGTCGTAATCCATCCACAGGACCGCTCCAAGATAGCCGGCGTCCGAAAAATCTGTCTCAGATGAATGAGGGTCATAGAAAAGCCGATCCCACGAATACCGGCGAATTCGGACCTCAACGCCCGGTTTACCGCTGTAATCGGTAGCCTCTGCCACAGACACGCCGACGCCACCAAAACCTTCAACGAGCATGTTGCGCCAGACAGCAGAGCGCTTGGCGTCGTAGTCCTGTTCCTCTGCTACATAGCGCAATGCCTCAGTCGCGCCGTCAGCGTCGCTTTCGTGCTTTGGCGTGCGAGGAAGCGCCTTCGGGTCGATGCGCTGTTGCTTCTCAAGGCCAACGAGATAGTCAATCTTGGTCTTGATGCGGTTGTCGATGACTGGCGGCTGGCCGCGCTTCTTCAGCGTCGAAAGTTCTTCAGCCGTAAGCTGCTTGTTGTCCACGTAGTCACGGTCGCGCTCTGACAGCTTGCGGGATTCGTAAGACGAATCCTCGCTTTCCTCAAACATTCTGCAGAGATCACCGACGTCCAGCATTCCGCCCTTGGCGGTTGCTTCGTCGGCAGCTACGCCGTTTTCCAATTCAATTCTTCTCCATCGTCGTCAAATACCGCGTCCCAGCGGTCACGGGTCTTTGGCTTGACTGTCTGCTTTGCCGTACCGGCTTGCATCTGATCGAGTAGCTGACCCACAAGACCGATTGCATCCACTTGGTCGTCGTTCTTTCCGGCGGGGAAGCTCAGAAGCTCCGAACGAAACGCCGCGAACCACGGCGCATTGAAATCCACGTAAAGGCCGTTAAGCGCCATTGCAGAGCGCATAGACTGCGCCCTGATGGCCTTGTCGCCTCGGGTCGGGAATTGCTCCCGCACCGTGTAAGCCTTTCGCTCGCGCATCTGCCGCTCAAGAAACGGCCCGACGCCCGATTTAATCTGGCCCTGCTCTTCGGCCCAGCTCATCGGCTTCCATTGCAGGACGAGATCGCAGAACGCCTCAACCCACACATCCGAGGCCGCCTGCTTGCGCCATAGATCGAGGAGGTACATCCGCCCCTCGGGATCAAGGCCGACAACAGCGTGGACGGTAAAATCGCCGCCGTCCGCTGTCACCGCGTAGTCACTGCCGCCATAAACGCGCAGCGTGTCGAGTGGCGGTGCCTTGGTATAAGGCTTCAGCCACTCGGACTTGAAATAGTCGCCCTCTTCCGGGGCTGGCCGTTGCTGGTAGAGCGCGGACCAATATCGCGGCTGCGAATTGCGCCTGATACGTTCCAGCGCCTGCACCGGGTACGCCTCGGGCCACAAAGCCTCGCCAGCATCGTTCAGCGCCGGGAGTTCAACGACCTCCCACTTATCGCCGCCTGCCGCCTGCTGCGCGAGCAACTGGCCGCACAGGTCATCCTCGTGCATGCGATGATTGATGACGACAATCGCCGCACCGGGCATCAAGCGGTTGTATGCCGTGCCCGTGTACCAATCCCACACGTTCTTGCGCGTCAATTCCGACTGCGCTTCCTTCATCGTGGCGTAAGGGTCGTCAATCAGCAGCAGATCGCCGCCGCGCCCGAGAATGTTGCCTTCCACGCCGATGGCATAGAACATCCCGCCTTCCGACGTGTGCCACTTGCCTTTGGCCTGGCTGTCCTCCGCAAGCCGCGTGTCGAATATGGCGCGATACTCGGCGCTGCCGATGATGTTCCTGACGTCGCGCCCGAAGTCCGCTGCAAGGCCCTCGGTCGCAGACACGGAGAGAAACTGCTTATGCGGCTGGCGACCCAGCAACCATGCCGGCAAGCGCTTACTCGCCAGTTCCGATTTGCCGTGCCTCGGCGGCACCAGCAGCATCAGGCGGTCAACCTCGCCGCGCTCAACGCGCTCTAGCTGCTCGGCAATGATCTTGTGGTGTTTTGCCGTGCGATAGCGAGGATACGTGTACTCAGTGAACGCTATCAGGCTGTTCGCCGCGTCCATCCTCGTCAGAAGTTCCCGCGCCGCCATTTCTGGCGTTACGCAGGAGTTCGACCAGTTCTTCGCGGCTGTAATCTGCTGGACCATTCTTTACCGTGTGGTTCACGTCACTCTGCGTCAGATCGGGCAGAGTTTTCTTCAGCAGGCCAAGCGCTGCTGTTACCTGAGTTGGTTTCAACTCAAGGTCATTAAGGACATGATTTTCCAGCCGATTAATCAGCTGACTTGTTTTGATCTTCGCCCTGGTTTCGTCGTCGTGACGAATCTTGCGAATACGAGCCGCCATCAGGTCGTTGCCACCCTAAACAATCCCCAATGACTGCAGCTCACGTAATGCCCAAGGCAATCAATCTTGATGGTGTATTTGGGGTTAGGCACAGGGCGGCTCAATGTGTTCATCGGTGGAGAAGTGATCCGGTGTTCCGCGCGCAAAGGTGAAGCGTTCGACCTTGGATGGACGTGAGATGATCTTGGACCAGTCGCCAATGTGCATCGTCTCCGACTGGCCGTTGATCGTTACTGTGATGTATTCGCCTTCACGATGAAGGGTCATGGTTCAGTCAAGACTCCCAGAAAGCGGGCAATGCGGATGGGCGCCGGGTTAAGCGACCGAGTTCGCTTCCTGCTTCCATTTCCAATGATTGCGCGCGAATACGATCCACAGCGCGGCGTTCATGGGCAGCAAGCCCCACGCCGACATGGACACAATCCACACCAGCCACAGGCCCTGATTAACGAGGCCCACGATCCATGTGTATTTGTTGCGCCCGCCAGCGAGCCACATGCTGTAGATCGTGATCGCGGACAATAGCCATGGCAGATAGAACTGAATTAGGGTCATGCAACGTTCCTAGCTAACAGCTTCAACCAGCCGTGAGGCTTGCGGGTCTTTCGGGGTCACTGGCTCTTAGGAAACTACTGGAGGCCCTTGTTCGTGTGCCTAGGCACCGTTGCAGAGATTAGGCCGTCTATTCTCAGCATCACTCACTACGCGGCCTCCCGGCTATTCGGGATTTCCGCTTTCTGCGATCTTTGTTGAATAGGCTCCCGAGCATCAACACCCCTCAAAAGCACGTCTAGCCCACCAAGTCAGATAGGGGACTCTGAAATTTGAGGTGGCTTCGGCAGGAAGGATGCTGATGCTCGGAACTGAAATGCAAAACCCCGCCTCGGATTTCTCCGGACGGGGTGAATTGTTGCCAACGACCCGAGCCACCAAAGTGACACCGGATAGAAATCCGGCTTTCCTACCGCGCTCGGGCGGGAGTTTTAGGCCGCTGGTCTTGCCACAGAATCTGCGATGGTCAATTCCTGCCACATCTTGCCCCCGGAGTCAACCCCTAGTGCCAACTTTTTTCGCCATGGCCAACCCGTAGTAGATTGCCATCGAATCCAGGCACTCCCGGAACCGTTTCCCGAAGTATTCGACCCACGCCTTACCGGCGAAACCGCGCCGTTCAGCGATCTTGTCCATGGTCAGGCCGTGCACCAGAACGTCATGGACAACATCTGATCCATCAGCGCCGAGCTGGCGCAATACGCCATTGATCCGCACCAGCGCCTTGGTCTGCCCCTCGTCTATCGGATCCGGCATGCAGCCGCCGTCTACGGCCTCCTTGCTTGGGTCAATCGCCTGCGGACCCTTCTCGGCTCGCTCCCAATCACGCTGAAACGCGCGACCGGCGAGATACTGCGCCTCGTCGATCTGGTGGCGATCATGCAGGCGGCCCAATGGATCATCCCGCAGATTGCGTAGCGTGACGATCTTGCCGCCCGCCTCGTAAGGGTCGTCCACCTCCACGGCGGCGACATGGGCGCTTGTCGGTGCGTCTGTGGTCTTCCGGTCATGCACTGGCGGCAACGTCACAGCCGCCTTACGCTTTCGTCCTGCTCTTGCCATGGTGATGCTATGCCCCGTGTGTTTCAGTCAAGATGCGTACAATGAGAGTACCCCGCTCATTGCTAGTTCACGTACTGAGTTTCATAACATCGCCTCCTGCTTTGCGGGCTTGGGGGTCTCGACAAACATATCTGGAGCATCAAGAGCGGCCTGAATACGCTTGCAGGCGATGTCGAAGTATTTTGGCTCTATCTCTATGCCGATGAACTTGCGGCCGAGTTTGACGGCAGCAACGCCGGTCGTGCCGGAGCCCATGAATGGGTCGAGGATAATTTGCGCTTTCGGGAATTGCTCTATGCACCATTTCATGAGCGGGACCGGCTTCTGCGTCGGGTGCGCTCGGTCCCTGGTCTCGCCCATCAATGATTGGTCGCGGAAGCAATAGACTCCGTGGCCGACCGAACACCAAGCAAGTTCGGCATCACTAAGAAACGACCCAAATGCCTGGTCTGAACGCTTAATCCAGACGAGGGCGCGGCCTTTCGTTAGCTGGTCGGGGAAATGATTGAATCCCCACAACAGACAATTCGGGTACTTTAATAGCGGCGAGGCGTCGAAGGTTTTATCATCTCCATGGATTGCAACCCCGTAGTGTTTGGCTTTGGCGCCAGTCGCGCCATGGTCGTTTTTCCCGACAGTGACCCTGCCATCCCAACCCATGCCATAAGGAGGATCGGAAACGCAGGCATCCACCTTGCCGAGCGTCGGCAATATCTCGCGGCAATCCCCGAGA
>ERZ650308.766-NODE-766-length-17366-cov-18.320548_pt1 | contig 17366 bp, 28 predicted proteins | sample MGYA00376244_ERZ650308 | MGnify/ENA primary metagenome ERZ650308 (study PRJEB26733, sample SAMN07839295) | wastewater metagenome | biome: small river; feature: stream; material: water | place: USA: North Carolina | collected 2016-04-26 ... | reverse complement strand
GCGCGGCGGGTTCATCTTCCGCGCGCACCGCAAGGCCAACGCCGCGGGCGTGCCTGTGCAGATCCTCGACTGTCACAATGTCGTGGTCTACACCGCGCAGCCCTGCCCGCCGGACCTCGTTTTGCCCAGCGCGGCGGACATCGCCGATGAAGAGAAGTGGGCCCGCGAACGTCTGTTCTATCGATAGCGGATTCTGCCCCGGGCCCGCCGGGGCGCCACGCTGGCGTATCTGCGGGTGATTGAGCACGGGGCCGCGCGCCCCGGGAAATGGTAGTAGTTCGATGTCACATGAAGTCGCAAGCATGTTTTCGGTCGGTGAGAAGCCCTGGCACGGGCTTGGCCACACCCTCGCCACCGCCCCCAGCATCCGCGAGGGGATCGTCCTCGCGGGCCTGAACTGGCGCGTCTCGCTGCGCCCGCTCACGTCCACGCTCACGGACGGCGGGGTCGCGGTGCCCGTCCCCGATCACCTCGCGGTCTGGCGCGAGGACAACGGCGCGATCCTCGGGGTCGTCGGGGAGTCGTTCCACCCGCTCCAGAATGAGGAGGCGTTCGCCTTCTTCCAGCCGCTCGTCGACGAGGGGCTGGTCACCCTCGAGACCGCCGGGGCGCTCCGGGAGGGGCGGCGGGTGTGGATCATGGCGCGGATCCCGGGCGACCCCGCCGAGATCGTCGCGGGCGATACCGTCGACCGCTACGTGCTCATGTGCCACGGCCACGACGGCTCGCTGGCGCTCCGGGCGGGCTTCAACCCGGTCCGGGTGGTCTGCGCGAACACCCTCTCCCTCGCCTTGGACAGCGGCGATGGGATGGTCTGCCTGCGCCACACGGCTGGCCTCGCCGCGGGCCTCGTCCGCCTGCGCACCGTGATCGCGCAGCAGATCGGGGTCTTCAACCGCACCGCGGACGCCTGGCGCCTCCTCGCCGCGCGCTCCTGCTCGGACGCCGACTTCGCCGCCTACGCGCTGCGCCTGTTCGCGCTCACCCGCGGCGAGGGCGACGACGCGGTCCGCGTGATCGAGCCGGACGCCACGGTCGGCCGCCGCCTCCTCGATGACGTGCGCCCGCTGTTCGAGGCCGGGGTGGGCAACGACCGCGCGGGCGTGCGGGGCACGTGGTGGGCCGCCTACAACGCCGTGACCGAGTGGCTCACCCACCACCGCGGGAGCCCGGCCGGGACCGAGCGCGAGCAGGCGGAGCGTCGTTTCGACTCGCTCCACCTTGGCCCCGGTCGCCGCCTCGGGGTCCGCGCGCTCATGCTGGCGCTCGACGCCGCCCACGACGCGCCCGCCGCGGATCTGCCGCTCATGCTCCCTGCGCCCGTCGATGAGGACGCCGCGCCGCCTGCCGCCCCGCTCCCCGCGAGCGACCTCGGCTGATCTGCCCGGGCCACGGACGGCCCGGTTTCGAGCCTGAAAAATAGTCGATGTCATCTTGTCGTTTTGAGCTTGACCGGCAAACGGACAATCGCTATCTTCGAGACATGAGCAACGCGACCCGCCCCGCCGCCCCGATCACCGCCCTTGACGCCGATGGCGAGGAGTTCACCCTCGACTTCGGCTTCCCGACCGTCGCCGCCCGCCCCGCGCGCGCCGCCGACGAGACCACCGCGGACGACGCCCGTGTCGCCCGCGAGGGCCGCTCCGCCGAGTTCCGCGCCGCCTGGCACGAGGAGCACGGTACCGCCGCCAAGCCCCGCCGCTGAGCGGCCCGGCCCCACCGGCCCCGTACCCGCGAGGGTCGGGGCTTTCGGGGTGTGAGCCTCCTCGACCGCACCTTCGCCGCCCTCGCCGCCGCTGGCCTGTCGACCTGCTCGGCGCGCTCGTGGGGCACCGCTCCGCTCTATGCTGAGGGCGAGGCCGACCGGGCGCTCGTCTACCGCACGCCCGGGACCGCCGGCGATCTCGCGGCCGCCCAGCGGGCCCTGCTCGCGGCTGGCCTCGCAGTCACCCTTCGCTCTGGGCGGCTCACCGTTCGCGCCCGCTGAACACGCGGGCCGCCACGCCCGTCTACTCGCTCCGTAGCCACTGCACGGGCTCAAGGCGCGCCAGGAGACCAATGCACACCCACCGCCCCAAGCCCGCCCTCACCATCGAGCGACCCTTCACAGGCCCCGTGGCATCGCCGCAGGTCCAGGAGGCCCACGGCAATATCTGCCGGGTCCATACGTGCTCCTGCGGGGCGACCCGCAAGAGCAACCTCAACGCCAACGCGATCGAGCGCGGGGCTTGGGAGGCGCCGGAGTAGCCATGGACCCGATCAACGATTACACCCGGGTGCACCACCTCATCGACACCATCGCCATGTGCGCCGTGGTGCACCTCGATGACCTCACGCTCGGCCAGCACCCGGACACGACCGCCCGCGAGGATGGCAAGCTCGCCCTCCTCGACTGGAGCCGCGCCGGTGGCCCGATCGTCAGCGACGGATGGGAGGCGAGCGTCGCGCTCACCCAGCGCACCAGCCCCGCCCGCGCCCTCGGGGCTGCCCTCGCCGCCGCGGTGAAGGTCGACGCCCAGATCTGCGAGGACCTGCCGTTGCTCTCCGGCCTCGCCGTCTCCGCGGACAACCTCGCCTCGCGCACCGCCGGCGGCCCGGCCGACGCCGCGCTCCGCCTCGCCCTGTGCGCCCGCGGGCTCGCCTTCGCCATGCTCGGCGAGGAGGGAGACGCTCGCCGGGGCCACAACCGCAACTTCGAGCTGCGCGACCTCGGCGCCACGGACCGGCCCGAGGCGTGGCTCGGCACGGACGGCCGCGACTTCGCCGACCTGCGCGCGATCGCCTTCCTGCCGCTGACCGAGGGCGACCGCGCCCTGCTGGGGGCCGTGTGCTGATCGCGGCCTTTGACGCCCGGCGCCTGTTCGAGCGCCTTGGCCTCGACACCCTCGAAGACCCCATCTTCGAGGGCGATCGCGGCCTCGTGGAACATCTCGCCCACGAGATCGGCCACGCCCTCTCGCTCGGCTTGGAGATCGGGCTGGGCATCAATAAGGCGATCGATATCACCCTCCGCCGCGACTGCTCGCCCCGAAAGCAGATCCGCGAGGAGGCGCTCGTCCTCGCCGCCGAGGCCATCGCACTCCCGCGCCTCGGGGTGCACTTCTCCGAGAGCTACCCCGGCCAGACCCTGCGTGACGCCGCCGAGGTCCAAGGTGTGCCGAACCGTGATTACTGGCGCGCCTTCGGGTCCAAGGCTGCCCGCCAGCTGGGCGTCCGCGTGCTCCGCTACATCGGCCGCCGCGCAGGCTGTGGGAGGCGGGTGTGAATCACGGTGCGTCGCAATACCGCTCCGGCTGCCGGTGCGAGGTATGCCGTGAGGGCCACCGGGTCAATCAAGAGCGCCTGCGCGAGGCCGCCCGCTGGAAGCCGATCCCCGAGCATGTCCACGGCACCACGCACGGCTATGGGTATTGGGATTGCCGGTGCGACCGATGCTGCGAAGCCAAGCGCGCCTCGAACGCGCGCGACAACCCGATCCACAAGGCACGCAGGAGGGCCCGGAAGTGACGCGCCACACCGCCACCACGCGCAGCTCGACGGCCAAGCTCACCCTGGAGGTCCAGGTCGACCGCGACGAGACCAGCGGATACCGGCATCGCTGGACCACCACCGTGCGCTTCGGGCTCCTGCGCGCGATCGGCCCGAACCTCCGGGACGCTCTGGCGAAGCTCGCCTCGGAGATCCAGGGCCTGGCCGAGTCACCGGGCGCCGAAGCGGGCGCCGTCGCCGAGCGCATGGCCGCCCACGCGTTCTACGACGCCGATGTCGCCGCGTTCGGAGTCGTGCGCGCCGCCGAACGAATGCGGCTCCGGCTGCGCGGGTTGGACCCTGATAAATAGATTGTCGTTTTGGGTTTGACTTCCAAACAGACAAGGCGCATAGATAGTCCATGCCCGTGAACAAGACCGCCGTCTCCACCAAGGCCCGCTACGCCTCCCGCTTCGACGCCGCCGAGCTCGCGCGCATCCCCGCCCTGTGGGCCACCTTCGACCGCGCCACCGGCAAGCTCACCGGCGAGACCTTCACCTGGCGCAGCGAGGCCGAGGCCGCTGCGCTCCAAGGCCCGATCGCCGTCGATGCCCTGCCCCAGCTGATCGCCGTCGCGCTCGACGACCGCGGCGTCGCCCGCGAGACCGAGAGCGCCCCACACCACAACGAGCACCTCTGCCGTTCACGCTGATCCCGGACCTGCTCCGGGCGTGCCTGGGCCTCGTCCGCCCGGGCGGCTACGTGGCCTTCCTCTGGGCATGGGGGTGTCTATGCACGCGCATCTCGTCGCCAGCGCCCGTGACAGGTCCCTCGCCGAGCGCCTCTCCGTCGACCTGGACTACTGCGACCCGCGCCTCGCCGGCCTGTGGCTGTGGGCGAAGTCCTGCTGGTTCGGCGACGGCTTCGGAAAGGACCCGCCAGCACGCCAGATCCCGATGCTCTCGGGGGGCGGCGGGACCGGCCGCGGCTTCGGGCAGGGCATTCACCGCCGCGATCTGCGGTACCGGCTGGACGAGTACCTGCATGAGGTCGCGGCGCGCCTCCGCTACGTCCGGATCTCGTGCGGCGACTGGGCCCGGCTGGTCAAGCCGTCAATCACGGTCCAGCACGGCCTGACCGGCGTCCTGCTCGATCCGCCCTACGGTGAGGGATCCGTCAGCTACGCCCACGGCGGGACCTGCGACACCCTCATGCTCGCCGCCCGCGACTGGGCGATCGCCAACGGCTCGCACCACCACCTGCGGATCGTGCTCTGCGGCTACGACACGATCACGATGCCGGCCGATTGGCGGGTGCGGCCGGTGAAGTTCGCCGGGGGCAGGAGGGTGGCGCCCGGCGAGGCGCGCCCGCGCGAGAGGTCGGCGGCCCAGATGAGGGGAGCCGCGCCGGCCTTGTTGCCGTGGTATGGCGCGGGCGGCTTCACGGGGCTTTGGCAGCGCCGATGAAGTCGACCACGGGGATCGTCATCACCTCGGGGCCGATGCGCTCGAAGGGGACGACGGCGCGGTCAACGAGGGTGGGCTGGAACAGACCGACCGCGGGGTTGTAGATGTCGGCGATCCGCTGGCCGACCGGCGCCTTGTGGATGCCCTCAGGCGCGTAGTAGACCGCCGGCCCGTCGATCATGAGCGCCATCTCGACGCCCTCGCCGCCGCGGATGTAGCAGCGCAGGCCCAGCGCCTTGATCTTGGCGCAGATCTGATCCCACGTCGGCGGGACGGCGCCCGAGAGCACGTCGCTGCGCCCGGCGTCGTAGGCGGCGTCGAGTGCCGGGGCGACCCACGCCCAGTCGCGCAGGTACAGGTTGTCCTCCGCCTCGCCGCCGTCCCAGTGGTAGCGGACCTTGCCGTCCTGCAGGACTGCCACGCACGCGCGGTAGCCGTCCTCAAAGTTGGCGCCCTTGAACTCGTCGGGGTCGACCCAGTGCGGGATCGCGTCGGCCGAGTCGACCAGCGCGACGCGGAAGGTCGGGCCGGTCGCCGCGCTCGCCGACATCACGTGCTCGGCGGCGGCGAACGCCCCGCGGGCCTTCGCCAGCTTGAGCAGGCGCAGCGCGGCCTCGAGCGTGGTCTCGCCGGGCTCGCTGGGGGCGACTGCTCGGCCGCCGACGTGGTAGCCGTCCAGGAAGGCCACGGCCTCGGGGTCGACCTCGCCGGGCTTGTGGGCGTCGAGCAGGTGCTGGCCGAGCGCGCCCATGGTCTCGGTGTGCGCGGCCCAGGCTGAGACCACGGAGTCGTGGTGGGCCGAGCGAGTGGCAGCCTCGCGCAGGTCAGCGACATCGCGGCCATCCGGGCCATCAAACATGCCCGCGGCGCGGAGCTTGGCTTCGAGCAGGTCGGCCGTATGCAGCAGTCGAGCCTGGAGCGTCGACAGGTCGGGGGTGGGCGCGAAGGCGCGAGCCATCACGTCGTCGGGAGTCTCAGGGCGATCGTCGATCATGGCCAGCATGGACGGCGCGGGCGCCCGGCGTGTTCACTCGGGCGGCGCCAGGTCCGGGAAGTGCTCCAGCACCAGCGCGCGCAGCCGCTGGCACTGCTCGGCGCCGAAGCGGCCGATGTGCGCATGGTGCGCCCGGACGAGCAGCGAGGCGCCCGTGTTCACCCGCCCGGCCAGCGGTGGAACTCCTTGCGCCGGCGCCCCGGGCGGTCCCAGTCGGCGCCCTTCACCCGCGCCGTCTCGACCCAGCCGGCCCCGCGCAGCGAGTCGCCGGGCTCCGTGGCGAGCGTGTACGTGATCAGCCGCCGGTAGCCGAGGGCGATTCCTCGTTGCGGTAAACGCCGCGCCGTGGGGTGAGGAGCGGCCGGCAGTGCATGACGCGGTCGGCGTTCAGCTCGACGCCTCGGGGCCGTCGTCGACGACCACGACGTGCGGATACAGGTCGCTGCCGACCGGGAACTCCTCGCCGGGGGAGCGAAACGAGAGGACCCGCAGCGTGCGCCCGACGTTCTCCAGGTTGGTCGCCCCGAGGATCCGCACGTACAGCTTCACGTCGGTGGCGAGGAACTGGTCGATGACGCCGGAGTCGCGGATGGCAAGGTCGCCAAGCCGGTCAGCCTCGACGACGCGATCGCCGAGCTGCGCAAGGCCCACGCGGCCCGCCTCGCCTCCACCCAGAGGCTCCAGGCCAGCGCCCCGAAGCTGCGCCGCGTGAAGTAGTCGGCCCACCACCCGTCCAAGGATCACCATGGCCACCTGCATCACCTGCCACCGAGCGCAGCCCGACGATCATGTCCTGGAGGACAGGTGCGTCGGATGCTCGCTCGCCGTCCGCCAGACCGTGCTCCAGCGCCGCGCCAACGCCCGCAACATCGCCTCCCCAGTCGGCCCCGCAGCCGAGGAGATCCGCGCTGCCAACGAGCGCCACTTCTACCGCTCGATGGACCCGGCCCCTGCAGCCGCCCCGGAGAACCACCCATGCTGACCACGAGCGACCGATCCGCCGCCATGACTGCAGAACTCCCGCAGCCGATCTCCGTGGGCGAGCTTCACCGCTACGCTCCAGACGCGCAGGGCAGGCGACGCCTGTCATTCCAAGCCGAAGTTGGGGGCCAGCGCCTTGCCGAGGTTGCGATCATCCCAACGACCAGCGAGGTGCCGCAGGTGCAGTTCGACGCGTTCGCTGGCGCTCTACACAGCCTCCTCAAGGGCTCCGAGGACCGGGTCGCTGACGCGCAGGGTAAGGTTTTCGCCATGCGAGAGGCGGTCAACGGCTACCGCTCGGAGATCGGCAAGCTCCAGAACCAGCTCGCGGCATTCGAGAAAGGCCCGGCGGTGCGTGGCGAGTGCTACGCCGTGGAGGGCGCTGGCGGCTGCGTGTGGCTCGTCGGTCGCCCCAGTGGCGCGGCGTTCGGATTCTGGTTCAAGAACTGGGCCGAGCTCGCCCGCGAGCGGCCCGGGCTGCGCCCTTGCGGCACCCGTAAGAGTGAGGAGAAGGGGTGCGACGAGACATACGTCGTGCTGCGCCCAATTGCCGATCTCGAGGTCAGCCCATGATCACCGTCGAGACCGCCACCGAACTCCGCGCGCTGCTCAAGCGCTACATCGACGCGCAGGCCGCGAGCACCCGCGCGCAGGAGGCCCGCGCCCGCCTGCAAGCCGGCTCGACCCGCGCGCGCTCCACCACCGCGAACGCGAACTGGGCCCGCGCCGCCGAGCACCGCGACCGGGTGAAGGACGCGGTCGAGACCATGCTCTGCGAGCTCGTGCGCCGCCCGGTGGTCGAGGCTATCCGCCGCGCCGGCGCCGAGCTCGACGGTACCCGCGGGACCGACACCGCGGCGGCGCGTGAAGCCCTCCTCGAAGCGCTCGGCCACCTGCGCCAGCTCGGGGGCCTGTGATCACCCAGGGCCAAAGCAACGCCGCGCGGGCGATCGCCTGCCCGAAGTGCCTCGTCGGCGCCGGCGAGTTCTGCCTCCACGGCAACCCCGCGGAGAAGACCTCGCACGCGATCCGCACCCACCTCTACCTCGCCTCGGTCCGCCCTCTGCCCACCGCGGCCGTGTGCGCGGCCCTGACCGAGATCGCTGGCACCCGCGCCGACACCAAGCCCTTCGTCCACTGGCTCGACGGCGCCCACGAGTTCCGCTCGCAGTCCTCGGGCGCCAACAACCTCGCCATGGGCGTCTACCTCGGCGACGCCACCAAGCCGGTGGCGATGGTCCGGCGCGCCCTCCTCGACATGGCCACCGCCCACGGGCTGCTGGTCAGCCACCCGGTCTTCAAGGGCCGCGGGCGCCACGAGGTCACGGCCCGCGGGCGCGCCCTCCATGCCGCCGGCGGGGACCTCCAGCGTTTCCTCGCAGCCCTCGCCGCACGTGATCGATCACCCTCACCAGAAGCACCCACCACGCAGCCATGACCACCACGCCAGACTTCATCAACACCCTCAACTTCCTCTCCGACACGCAGTGCATGCGCCTGCGCGAGGCCGACCTGGACGTCCCGGCCGCCTTCGAGCACATCACCGTCGAGCACCTGCTCGCGCCGCCCTTCAACCTCACCCTCGGCAAGGCCTCGCGCGTCCTCGCGGCCGCCCGGGCCAAGGTGGGCACCACGCCGACGTTCACCATCTCCCCGCCCGCGCCCATGTCGACCCGCATCGAGCAGGCGCTGGCCACGGCCGCCGCCGACCCGGCCAAGGCCAGCCTCCTCGTCGAGCTCGGGGTGTCCCGCGTCGTCCTCGGGGTCGACGACAAGGTGAGCCCCGCGCTCACGCTCTCGATGCGCGCGCAGGAGGCCGCCGGCGTCCCGGTCGGGCCGACCTGGCAGGGCCAGCGCGTCGTCGAGACCGCCCGCCTCGCCTCGCCCACGGTCTACTGCTCGCCGCGCACCGGCTCGCCGCTCCAGGCCGGGGCCGACGAGGTCAGTGGTGTCCTGTGGGGCGAGCTCGGGCTGGACGGCCTGCGCGAGACAGCGTTCGGCTACGAGGAGGGCTTGTTCGAGGGCCGGCCGGAGGAGGCGGTGTTCGCCGCGATGAAGGGCGGCGGCTCGTTGCGTGAGAAGGTGCTGGGCCGCATGCGGGCGCTCAGCGTCAAGCCGGAGTCGCTGGACCGGATCGTCGTGTTCACCCCGGCGCCACAGGGGCACGTGGAGGTGGGCTTCACGCCGCCGTCCAGGCGTCCGGGCCGCTCGCTGGTGGCCAGCCTCTCCGGCCTATTCATGTCGGCCTTCAGCGCGGACGAGCTCCGCCGCTTCATCACCTTTACGATCGGCCGCGACTTCGCCGACTCGTTGCCGGCGCCCCCGACCTCGCTGGCGACGCTCGCCTCCGAGGCCGCCGACAAGCTCATCCGGCAGCGCTACGTCGACCGGGACCTCCGAGACGCCCTCTACCGCGAGCGCCCCCGCAAGTCAGCCGAGATCGACGCGGTCTTCAGCGCCGCCGGCATCTGATCACCCGCGTGATATCGTCGCGCCGATGTCGAGCACCCGGATCTACGCGTCCTTCTTCGGCAGCCTCACCGCCGCCGCCGAGCCCGTGGGTTCGGAGAACATCCTCGCCTTCAGCGCCGAGGACTACTACCGCGCCGCCGCCTGGCAGGCCGGCTCGCTGCAGGCCTCGATCAAGACCGCCAGCTACGTCGCGCTCCCCTGGCAGTCCGGGCTCGTCGCCGCCACGATCGGCATCCAGATCCGTGCCGGGGCGCCCCTCAAGGTCCGCCTCACCCGCCAGGTCTCCGCTCAGGCGGTCATCGACTGCGACCCGTTCGCGGTGCTGACTTTCAGGGCCGACGACCGCGTAACCCTCCTTGAGGTCTCCGGTTCGGCCGACGTTGCGACCGAGTTCAGCTGGCTCGCCATCGGCACGTGATCGCACAGCGCGATCACGTAGGTCCCGGTGGGCAGCCTCGTGATCGCCGCGCCGGCCGACTCGTAGGGGTCGAACATGCGCGACTGGAGCGTCGCAGCGCGCAGCAGCGCAGCCGGCCACGCCTGCTCGTCGGCGCAGTCGGCCGCCTCGAACATCGCCGTGAGCGTCTCGGTCAGCATCGAGTCGAGCTGCGGCGGGCGGACGGCGCCGGCGACATGGCCCTCGATGAGCTCGCCGAGGATGTCGCGCGCTTCCGCCGGCGACCGGATGCTCTCGATCATCTCCAGGTGCGCCCGGAGGACGGCGCCGGCCTCGGTCGACCGGAAGCGGAACTCGACCATCTCCGCCAGCTGCTCCAGCGCGACCGCCAGCCTGCGGAGCGCCCGCATCATGCGCACCCGGTGGCGCGCGCTGTTAGGAATGGTGGGAGTCGGCGCCTTGATTTTCGCTGGGGGCATGGTGCCCCAGAGAATCACACGGCGGCGGCTCGCCCGCAACCATAAGGGTGCGGATCCTGAGCCTGCAGGACGGGCAAGTCGTGGGCGCGGCCCGCTCGTCCAGCGGCTCGTAGACCGGGCGGGTCGGCGCCGGCGTTGGGCTCACCTCTGGCCGCAGGGTGCGGGGGTGCTCGGGGGGCAGGCGCCGAAGCGGGCCGGGCGGGCCGAGCTCCGGCGCGCGCGGGACAGCGACGCGGGGGCCGTTCGGCTGCTCGGAGCAGAGCAGCGTCTCGCCCGCTGGCGAACGCTCGAAGAAGAGGCGCTCGTACTCGTGGGCCGTCACCGGCGCCCCGTCCAGGCCCCAGACCACCTGCAGCGGGCAGCCCGGGCCCAGCGCGATCAGCGTGGCGCGGCGGGAGAGCACATCGGCGAAGTCGTCGCCGGTCAGGACCACCAGCGGGGGCACCTTGCTCGCCAGGCGGGCCGCCCGCTCTACACGGTCAGCGGGGAGGGCGATCACGGCGAAGTAGGCGCGCTGCGGGGTCCAGGCCATTCGGCGGCTTGGACGCGGCTCGGCGGATCGGCTTCACCGTGTGGCGCTGGCGACGGCCTGGCTCGGCGGCGGCTCCGGCTGCTGCGCGGGCGACTGGAAGATCCAGATCGCCAAGTACAGCCAGACGAGCACGTTGAGGCCGAACACCTCGCGGCCGGTGGTGAGCACCTCGGGGGCGTCAAACAGGCGCAGCGTGGGCGGTGGCATGATCTGGATGAGCCTCGCGCTGCTGGTCGCGGGCAGGCTTTCGGTGATGGGTCCTGTGCGAGTCCTCATCGGGACCTCCCTCGGGGTAGTTGCTTTCGACGCCGCTGTTCGCGGCCGACCTCTTCGTCGAGCACAGCGTAGATGGTTTCCACATCGGCGTCAGCAACGCCACGCCGCTCGCCGATTCTGCGCACAGCCTCCCTGTGGTCTGCAAGCCTCCGCGACCAGGACCGATCCATCTTCACGGACCACGAGAGCAACACGCCGATCACCGCGAGCAACTCTGGCGTGAGGGGCTTGCCGACCCACCAGCCGACGACGACGACGACGCCTGCGGCCATCGACGAGACCCAGCTCAGGAACACCGCGAGAGGCCGTTGTTGTCGTCCGCGCACCTGCTCGGAGCGTCGGCGAGGGGTGACATGCTGTCAACAAACCACAGGACCGTGTAGAGCGGTCCCTATGCTCACGCCGCGCCAAAACGCCTTCCTGACCGTCACCACCATCTGCGCTGTCTTCGTCGCCGGGGTCCATGCCGCCGCGCTCGCCGGCGGTGTCTGCCGGGACCCCGACGAGCCGACCCACCCGGTGCCCGTCGACGCACCGCTGGACCCTCACGAGGCCGCGAGCACGCCGATCGCTGCGCCGGCCGCGAAGTAGAGCAGCAGGCCCTGCTCGGTGCGGACCTCGATGCGCCCCCCTCGCTCGGCGACGCTGGCGATCCGCGGGCGCCCGTGGGCTGCGAGCACATCGCCGGTGCGGAGGTTCTTGGCCGAGCGGATAGCCTGGCCCGGGACCCGGCGCGTGGCCGCTGGCGCTGGCGCGGCCCGCCTGTCCTCCGCGACAGGCCAGCGGTCCACCACGACCTCGCCCCACGCGGGCCGGTGCCCCACCATGAGCTCGCGGTCATTCGGGCGATTCGGCGGCGCCATGTAGAAGTGCCCGCGGTGGCTATCGAAGAACGGCTCGCGGACGGGCCGGACCTGCCCGTGGAGCAGGACCGAGTCGCGCCCGGTGCGGGAGTCGAAGGTCGCCACGAGCCGCTTCATCATCCTGTCCCCGGGGACATCTTGAGCGAGCAGCACTTCCAGCTGAGCGGCGTTGTACGCCGCCGACGCTTCGGTCTCGGCGATCCGCTGGAGCTCCCACGCGTGGGCGGCCGCGGTCCGGCGCAGCGCCAGCGCGACATGGTCGACGCCCGCGCGGTGGGGCTTGCCGAGCAGCACGGTCGCCACCGCGGCGCCCTCCACCGCGTGGACCAGCAGCGCCCCGAAGCGCCCGAGGCTCGCCTTGAACACGCCCTCCCTGGCGAGGCCGATCTGGGCGGGCGTCGGCGCGACCGGGCGGAGCGGCAGCACGTGCCCCAGCAGCCCGCGGTCGCCTGTCTCAAAGAACAGGGCCGCGTCGGCGAGGCTTGTGGCAGCCGCCGCGGTCAGGGCCTTGCCGAGAGCCGCGCCGAGCTGCGCCACGAGCCGGACCAGCATCCGGCGTAGGCGGTCCACCACCGCCCGGGCCGCCGCCGGCGTCCAGACCCGCGAGCTAGCGCCCGCCAGCCTCCGGAGCTCGCCGCGAATCGCCCGCGCGGCCAAGCGCTGTAGCATCGCCGCCGCCTCGCCGCCGAGCGAGGCCATCGTCTGCCGCATCTGGGCGATGACTTCGCGCAGGCTCACTCGTCCTCGCCCTCATCCTCCTCATCGTCAGCCGGCGGGGCCTCGTCCTGCGGCTTATCCTTGCCGGCTCCCTCATCCTCCGCATCCTCGCCGAGCTCGCCACCCTCGCCGCCGAGCCCGAACTGCTTGGCCTGGAGCGCCATGTTCCGCTCCTTCTCCTCGTGCATGCGGCGAAGTTCCTCGGCGGGGTCGATGCCCATGATCTGCGCTGCCTCCTCCACCGCGGTCTCCTCGGAGAGCACCGGGACGCCGCCGGCCGCTGCCTGCACCGCCTGCACCTCCTGATTGATCTCGGTGGGTGTCTTGGTGAAGTACGGGCCCCGCTCCAAGTCGATCCAGCCGAACTTGCCGACCTTGTGCGGGACGAGCTTCGGCTTGGCGGGCGGCTCCGGCGGGCCGGCCTCGACTTCCTCCCCTTCGGGCGCCTTCGGCTTCGCCGGCCTGGGTGGCTCCTTCATCTCACGCGAGGGGAGGATGATGGTGCCCTTGCGGGGCATCTCGTAGGAGCTGACACCGAACGCCTTGGCCATGTCGTAGATGGCCTCCAGGGACCGGCGCATCGTCACCTCGCGCTGCGGCCACAGCCAGCCGACCCGGACCTCGGGGGCGCGCCACAGGAGGCGGAGGGCCTCGCCACTCTTGAAGGCCCCAGCGATCTCGGCGTTGACATGGACCACGTCGGCGAGCCGGAAGGTCTCGTCTTCCAGGCGCTGCCAGGCGTCGAGCGTCACCTCCAGGCTCTTGCCCGAGGTCTCCAGCAGCGAGGCCTTGCCCTTCTCCGAGGTCTCCAGCAGCTGGCCGCGACCGAGCCGCCCGAAGCGGTGCCGGCGGCGGGTGCCGGCGTCGTCGCTCTGCACCACCGTGGGGTCGCAGTTCTTGCCGACCGCGGAGTATAGGTGCGAGCCGAGCCGGTCGATGGTGTCGCACCGCGGCTCCAAGCCGTCGAAGTCGGTCAGGCCCCACATCTCCTCGCTCGGGGTGTTCCGGTACCAGGTGACGGGGCAGCGACTGGAGCCGTGGGGCGCCCGCACCGGCCGCCCGGCCTTCTCGATCGGGTCCTCGGGCTTCCACTCCTTCGGGACCGGCTTGTAGTCGATGCGCTCCTTCGCGTTCCACTCGGTGGTCTGCCAGAACTCGCGGAAGCCACGGTTGCCGTGGCTGTCGCGCACCGGGAGCGTGACCAGCACCTGCCGGACGATGCGCTCCGGCTGCCAGCTCTCCGAGCTCGACCATTGGAGCACGCGGAACTCGCTCGGCTTGTGGACCGCGAGGTGGATGCGACCGCCGATGATGCTCGGCACCTCGCAGGCTGTCCCGCCACCGCCGGCCATGTTGCGGCCGAGCGCGAACAGCAGGCGCAGGTTGCTCGACTTGGCGACCGCCCGGAGGAGCTCCTGCGTGTCCTCGTCGGCGGCGACCTTGATCACCGTGGGGCTGCCGAGCATGAGCCCGGTGTTGCGGTTGACGATCACCGCGGCGGTCGGCGTCGGCATGTCGGGCTTTCGCATCACCGGCGAGCCGACGTTCAGGGGCACGAAGCCGCGGGGGTAGTAGCGCTCGCGGAGGTACTCCATGCCGGGCTTGCGGGGCATGCCCTCCCACGACTGATCCAGGTGGTCGTGCTGCCGGTTGGCGAAGAAGCACCACGCCGCCTCGAAGCGCTTGGCCTCCTCGGTCTGCGGCAGGTCATAGACCATGACCGGTGCGTCCCCGGTCTCCTCGATCGTGTAGTCGGCGTCCACCCGGGGACGGTACACCGGCGGCGCCCTGCTGGCGCCGAACCGGCTACTCGAAGCGGGGCCGGTCGGTGCGCGCGGCCAGCGGGAGCAGGCCCTTGCCCTTGTCGAGCTCGGAGTCCTTGGAGAGGGGCACGAGCCGCTCTTTCGTCAGGTGGAGCATCACGCGGTGGTAGTCGGCGGCGGCGATGGGCGTATTCCGCTCGTCGCCGGGGCCGTAGTACGCGACCACCACGACGCCCTCGGGGCTCAGCATGGCGACGCCGGTATAGGGGCCTTCTGAGCGGGTGGTCTCACCATGGCCCGCGCCGTTGATCTGGAAATAAGCCCGGTAGCAGGCCCGCATGGCCGTGGTGCGGTGGTCGTCGCCGCGCCAGCCCTGGAGCCGCGTCGCCGCTGCGGTGAGCGACGTGCACCGGAGGAACAGCCACCGGACGGCCCGGCGCCGGCCGAGCTGCGGGAGCGTGGGATCCTCTGCGGTCGGGACCGGCACGACCTGCCGGCGGAGAACCTCGGGCTTGGCCCGGCTGCTGATGTCGATGTCCTGCATGATTTCCTCCCCTGCGCCGACGCCGGCCCACTGGCTACTATTCAGCGGGCCTCCACCCTGAACGCTACACCAGTGCCTGCGCGCTCGCCCAGCGCTCCATGGCGACGAGGTTCCACCGCTCGGCCACAGGGAGCGACTCCCGCTCCGCGAGCGCCTGGCGCCACCCGGAGGCCGCCTCGGCGAGGGCATGCTCGGCGGCCCACAGCTGAGCGGTGATCTCGCCGATCGCGAGCTCGCGCGGCTCGTGTCCGAGGTCCAGAACATTGATCGTCTCGGTCCTGAGCGCATTCCAGCGAATGCGCACCGCCCGGCATGCCGCCGAGGCCCGCTTGACCGCGAGCCGGGCCTCCATGGCGCGGGCTGGTGGTTGTGGCCCCTTCACGCGCCCACCGGGAGAACGCGGTCGATGGTGGCCTGGACCGTCTCGTCGGCCGGCGCGTCGTCGACGGCATCGAGCAGGGTGAGGATCTGCTCGCCGGACAGACCGGCGCGGGCGACCCGGTAGAAGGGCCACATGTGGCGCTGCGTGGGGTCGAAGTTGAAGCGCACATCGGTCTGGTGGTCGCCGCCGCTCTCGACGTGGGCGAAGCGGCGCGCGGTGCATCCGCCGTTGGAGAACTTGAACTCCTCGGAGTCGGAGATCGCCACCCAGCCCTGACCGCTGGTGGCGATGTCGCCCGGCTTGAGCGAGCTCCACAGCACCCAGCCATCCGGCGGTACAAGCACGTCCTGATCGGTGGTGGCCCCCGCGACCACTCCAGCCCGGTAGGCGCTTACGATCAGGTCGCGGATCCACGAGTCGTCGCTCTCGAAGCGGTGGCCGCGGACCGGCGGGGTGCGGATGGCGGTGACGTGGCCGTTGTCGATGATGACCATGACCTCCTCGATCATCGAGGCTTCGGCGGCGATGGCCTCCTCGCGGTGAGCGATGAGTTCGTGGGTAACAGGCAGAATGTGCACGGTGAGCATGGCCGACGTGGACGCCGGCCAGCGCGGCCGTGTTCATGGCTGAATGCGCCCATGTTGCCGGCCGTCTGGCTGGTCCATGGCCACGTTCAACATCAACATCAACATCGACAAAACCGGCACCCAGACCATCCACTCGGATGGCGACCCGGCTCTCTGGCCGCTGGTCGGTCGGCTCGCCGCCGCTGCCGTGCCTCCACTCCTGAGTCTCACCGACGACGGCCAGCCTCCGCGGCCGGTCGTCAACATCAGCAACGTGTCGAGCACGCCCATGTCCGGCCTCGCGCACCAGATCGCCGAGCATGCCTGGTTCAGCGAACTGTGGTCGCGCACCACCGAGCGCCCGCTGCTCATCGGCGAGAGCATGGACGGGCGCCGGTTCGCCGTGCTCGACGCCGAGGACCCGCGCCTCCAGCCCACAACTCAAGCCCTTGAGGACGAGCTCGCGGCCGTGCGCGCGACCCTTGAGGAGGCGATCGGCCGCACCCCGGACCCGGCGCGCTCCACCCAGCAGCTGGCGCTCGATCTCGTCGAGGTGCTCAAGGCCGCGGTGATGCAGCGCTGATCTGCACCCTCGGATACGGCTGGGGCGGGTAGCTCGTAGACTCCGCCACCAGCCGCTTCATGCCTGGCGTGAGGCCGAACAGGTATCGCAAATTGCCCGTGTGCTTGAGCGTGCGCGTGACCTGTTTGAGCGCGCCCGGCAGCCAGGCCGCGAGGTCGGCGGCGTCCCCGGTGTGCTCCGGCGGCGCCGCGCCGTGCTCCACCAGCTGATCCACTGCATGCCGCCAGCCCCGCTCGCGGGCGCGGATCTTCGAGCGGGTGCGCTCGCTGAAGACCCGGCCGTCCGGCAGGAGCCGCAGCGTCCGCGCGGTCGCCAGGCCGGTGTAAACGGCGTTGCTCGCCCGGTAGATGATGCCGAGGTGCCCCGGGAACACCACCGCGCCGCCCACGGCCGAGCGCGGGACCGGGTCGGCGAAGCTGACGACGCCGGCGTAGCCGCGCTGGCGCAGCTCGGCGAAGGCGCGGGCGATGAACCAGCTCTCGCCGTTGGCCGGGACGTCGTCGAGCAGCACCAGCCGGCCGAGCTCGACGGCCTCCGCCTTCGGGCAGGGCAGGCAGCCGAGGACCTTGTCCTGCGCGGGGTGGCTGAAGACGGCGACGCCCACGAGCGCGCCGCCGCGGTAGAGGCCGATGCGCTCGCGGGCGGCGGGGTAGCTCGCCGAGTAGTGGTGCGCGACCACGAAGGCCCGGGCGATGTTGTCGGCGCCGGGCCCGTCGATCGCGGCGACCTCGTAGCGGCGCGGGTCGATGACCTCGCCCGCGGGCCGGTAGCTGGCGCGGCCGGCTCGCCAGCGCTGGGCGCCGTCGACGATCATCGGCGGGCCTTGAAGTCGTGGTCCGCGGTCTGGGTGGCGGTCCGGCGCGCGGGCGGGGTTTCGTCCTGC
>ERZ650308.765-NODE-765-length-17373-cov-9.350502_pt1 | contig 17373 bp, 15 predicted proteins | sample MGYA00376244_ERZ650308 | MGnify/ENA primary metagenome ERZ650308 (study PRJEB26733, sample SAMN07839295) | wastewater metagenome | biome: small river; feature: stream; material: water | place: USA: North Carolina | collected 2016-04-26 ... | reverse complement strand
CCGGCGCCGCTTCAAGCAACATGCTTAAAGACAAGTTCTTGAGTGCGCGCTTTCCGGAGTCCACTCCGTCCGACTTAAATGGTCCTGGTGTTTGCATCTGCTGATACAAAGCAGCCCACTCCAATTGGAGTTGCTTAGCAATTTCTCTGCGGAAGGCACGACGTGCAGTAAATATCTTCTGCGGATCCACGCTCGTACATTGCTCATACAAATAAGACTCCGCAGGTAGCGTCAGGGCCAGGTCTTTAAAGGCTGGATCCAAGTTAGTATCAAGCAGGATATTGCGATAGGCCTCAATGAGTTGGGCATCAGGCAAGCGATTATTCAAAATCATTTGCATTGCTAGTTTTTGACCAGCCTCCCAGCGATTGAACGCATCGTCATCGCTAGAGAATTGCGTCAAGAGATCAGCTTCAGACTGCTCAAAATCTAAGTTAACCGGTGCCGAGAAATTACGATTAATCGATAGCACTGGACGCTCTTCAACATTGTCAAAGGTCCACGTCTGACTAGCTTGTGTCAGCTCCAGCAATTGCTCTTTTTGATCGTTCGCCTTGGTAATTAAACGCATCTTCAATGGAATATGAAAAGGCTTCTTCTCCGGCTGACCGGGGCTAGGCGCACAACTTTGCGTCAATGTGAGTTGGTACTGTTTTTTGGCAGCGTCGTAATGCTCTTGCACCTTCACTCGTGGAGTCCCTGCTTGGCTGTACCAATTCTTGAACTGAGTCAGGTCTTTGCCGTTTGCATCAGCCATCGCCATCAAGAAATCATCGCAGGTCACTGCCTGCCCATCATGGCGCTTGAAATACAAATCCATACCCTTACGGAAACCATCCCTACCAAGCAGGGTTTGGTACATCCGGACCACCTCAGAGCCCTTCTCATAAACGGTCACGGTATAGAAGTTATTAATCTCTTGGTACTCATCAGGGCGAATCGGATGCGCCATCGGACCCGCATCTTCTGGGAATTGGAGCTGACGCAACAATCGCACGTCTTCAATTCTCTTTACTGCCCTGCCCGATTCACTGCCCATTTGGTCGGCAGAAAACTCTTGGTCTCTGAAAACGGTTAAACCCTCTTTCAGCGATAACTGAAACCAATCCTGACAGGTGACGCGATTGCCGGTCCAGTTATGAAAGTACTCATGCGCAACAACGCTTTCAATATTGGCAAAGTCAGCATCAGTCGCTGTTTCTGGTTGAGCGAGAACAAACTTGGTATTGAAAATATTTAATCCCTTGTTCTCCATCGCGCCCATATTGAAATCACTAACAGCCACAATCATGAAGCGCTCTAAATCCAACTCCAGACCAAAGCGTTTTTCATCCCAATGGATTGAAGCAATCAAAGAGTCCATAGCATGACGGGTCTTCTTCAGATCATGCGGCTCAACCCAGATCTGCAATAGCTTCTTAGCCCCACTGCCGGTCGTAATGGTCTCCTCAATGCACTCCAACTTACCTGCCACCAGGGCAAACAAGTACGAAGGCTTGGGAAACGGGTCTTCCCAGGTCGCACTGTGCCAACCATTAGGAAGTTTTTCTGTATGAATCAAGTTGCCGTTAGATAACAAGACAGGGCACTCTGCTTCACGAGCACGCAGCGTTACCTTAAATCGCGCCATGACATCTGGACGATCTAGGAAATAGGTAATCTTTCTAAAACCCTCTGCCTCACACTGAGTAAAGAAATTGCCATTAGAAACATACAAGCCCATCAGGGTTGTGTTTTTCTCTGGCACACATACGCAAATAATTTCAACGATGAATTTATCTTTACCTTCATTTGGCAAAGAATGAATCGTGAGTGTTTCAGGGGTTAATTCAAAATGACGATGGGCTTCGCCATTAATCCGCAAGCTGACGAATTCAAGCTCATGTCCGACCAATACCAAGGGAGCCCCTGGTTCAAAGCTTTTGCCTGGCAGAACTTCAATTCGACTTTTAACAATCGTTCTGGCTGGGTCGAGAGCAATATCAAGCTCGACCTGATCGAAGGTATAGACAGGAGGACGGTATTCGAGCCGACGAAAGCTCTGCGGGAGATCAGTTTTCATGCGCCTATTTTAAGTCTAGGCTGGCGAACTGGTGATCCCTCTAAATCAAGCCCAAATCAAGGTAGCAATGCCAATGGCAATAAAGGTAATGGCTGCTATGGCATGCACCCACTTGATCGGCATCCGCTTGGTGAACTTTTGACCAATCCAGACTGCAGGAGCATTGGCCAACATCATCCCCAATGTGGTGCCAATTGTTACTGAGACTACATCCTCGTAACGAGCACCCAGGGCAATAGTGGCAATTTGCGTCTTATCACCCATCTCAGCCAAAAAGAACAGGCCAGTCGTCAGCAAAAATACTTGCAGGGCTTTATCAGCAACCTTAGATCTAGCAGCATCATCAATATGATCCGGCACCAACAACCATAAGCCAATGCCCAAGAAACTCAATCCCAAAATCCAGCGCATGACATCGGGCGACACCAGAGTTGTCAACCAGTGACCCAGCAGTGCAGCGCATGCGTGGTTAGCAATGGTGGCAATAAAAATACCAGCAATGATTGCCATAGCTTGCCTTGGATAGCGAGCTGCTAGCATCAAAGAAAGTAGTTGGGTTTTATCACCCATCTCCGCTAAGGCAACCACCCCGGCGGAGAGAGTTAATGCTGCAAAATCCATATAAGTTGGTCCAATCAGTTTCGCAATATTCCGCGTATCAGGAGTAGTTTAAATCCTGCGCTCACTGGACCACCCGATTTAGATGGGCCTATGCCACCAATAACTCCTCAGCCGATGTGCAGTCCAGCCCTTGAGCTTGGGCAACCGGCTCTGAAGTTAAGACCCCCTTATGGACGCTCAGGCCATTACGCAAATGATGGTCAATGGAAAGCGCTTTCATCACACCACGATTGGCTAAAGCCTCTACAAATGGATAGGTTGCATTGGTGAGCGCAAAGGTAGATGTTCTAGCAACTGCGCCCGGCATATTGGCAACACAGTAATGAAGCACGCCATCGACTACAAATGTTGGATCTGCATGGGTTGTAGGTTTAGAGGTTTCAAAACAACCACCTTGATCAATAGCGACATCCACTACCACCGACCCTGGCTTCATCTTTTTAATCATGTCATACGTCACCAACTTTGGTGCTGCAGCACCAGGAAGCAAGACTGCTCCAATCACAACATCTGCCTCACAGACCTCCTGCTCAATCAACAAACTATCAGAGTAGAAAGTTCTCACTCGATTGCCATAGAACATATCGATCTGACGTAAGCGATCAATATCGCGGTCAAAGATGCACACATCTGCGCCCATACCGACTGCCATTTGCAAAGCATTGCGTCCTACTACGCCTCCACCCAGAATCACAATCTTTGCTGGTGAGACCCCAGGCACTCCAGCCATCAGCACCCCTAGACCACCATTGGTTTTCTCAAGATGTGATGCGGCCGCTTGAATGGACATGCGCCCTGCCACCTCGCTCATAGGCGCCAATAAAGGTAAGGCGCCATTCATTGCAGTGACAGTTTCATAGGCAATACAAGTTGCGCCAGATTGCAGCAAGGCTTTTGTTTGCTTAGGGTCTGGAGCCAAATGCAAATACGTGAACAAAATTTGATCCTCGCGCAACATGGCGCACTCCTGCGCCTGTGGCTCCTTTACTTTCACAATCATCTCCGCCTTGTGAAACACTTCAGCTGCGCTATTGATTAAGCTAGCGCCAGCAAGTCGATAGGCTTCATCGCTCAATCCAATTTGTGCTCCAGCACCTCGCTGAATAAGAACAGAATGTCCCTGCTTGCATAGCCCACTCACATTGCCGGGTGTTAAACCAACCCGAAACTCATTATTTTTTACCTCTTGAGGTACGCCAATAATCATTGCTATCTCCTATTATTTAAAGTCACACTTGCTTGCGGTTTTACGATGTAAGCCCGCGACATAAAACATCACGAGATACACGCCCAATAAGCACGGCCCCACTATTAAGGCAATCCGTGCATCCTCATGAAAGCCCATTAACACCACTACCAAAGCAATGAATGCCAAAGCAAACCACGAGGAATATGGCCACCAAGGAGCGCGATAAGCTAATTGAGCTACTTGGGATTTAGATAGAGAGCGACGGAATTTAATCTGCGTAATCAGAATGGCAATCCAGACCATCAAACCAATGAATGTCACTGCCGCCATCATGTATTGGAATGCTTTATCAGGCACGAAATAATTCAGCACCACGCCTGTCATACAAACTCCGACTGTAGACATCACAGCACGATGCGGAACACCATACTTTGAGAGTTTTGAAAACGATTTAGGCGCGTAACCATTAGACGACAAGGAATACAACAAACGCCCACCGCTAAAGATGCCCGCATTACAAGATGAAAGTGCAGCGGTAATGACAACAAAGTTAATTAATCCTGCAGCCTCACGTAAGCCCAATCTTTCAAACATGACTACAAATGGACTGCCTTGCTGACCAACCTGATTCCAAGGGAAGATCGCCAAAATTACAAGAATGGCACCCATATAAAAAATCAGAATGCGCCATGCCAGGGAATCAATGGCCATCGGAATTGTTTTTTGTGGATCCTCAGCTTCGCCTGCAGACAAGCCAATCATCTCGATACCAACGTAAGCAAACAAAACCATTTGTAAGGACAGCAACATTCCACTAATGCCATTTGGGAAGAAGCCGCCGTGTTGCCACAAATTGCTTAAGCCAATGGGTTGCCAATCATTTGTAAATCCAAACAAGATGACAGAGCCACCAAGCGCAATCATGGCGACAATCGCTACCACCTTGATTAAGGCAAACCAAAACTCAAACTCACCAAACACTTTTACTGCGATCAGGTTGATTAATCCCATCATCAGAATTGAGGAAAGCGCCCAGATCCACTGCGGCGTCTCTGGAAACCATATCCCCATATAGATACCTACGGCTGTGACTTCTGCAATACCGACCACAATCCAGTAAGTCCAATACCCCCAACCCACCATGTAACCAGCCAGCGGACCGACATAACTATTGGCATATGCCGCAAAAGAACCCGCTACAGGCTCATGTACCGCCATTTCACCAAGGGTACGCAAAACAATGAAGGCAACCAAGCCTGCAAGCAGGTAACCCAAAAGAATAGATGGGCCAGCAATTTGTATGGCGCTAGCCGATCCAAGAAACAAACCCACGCCGATCGTTGAGCCTAAGGCCATCAAACGAATGTGACGTACTTTGAGGTGGCGCTTTAAGCCAGTGTGTTCAGTCTGCAAGAGAGACCTCCTTTCGATTTGTCGTTGGCGATTTACCAACGGAGCAAAGTCTAGGGAGGACTGATGATGAGCACTAGAGGTGAAAAATTACTAAAGTGACGAATTGATTAAATCTGAGTAGACATAAATAAAAATGTCTTTTAAATCAATGAGGGGTTTGAAATAAATTATTGATGACTGCAAAAGAATCAGTAAATTCCTACAGGGAATCCCCTTAAGGATTTCAGGCGCTTTTTACAAAAAGCTACTGAACGGCAATCAGATTAAGTATTTCCGCCGCTGCCGCTAAGCCACAGGCGGCTGTCACCATCACTGTAGAGCCGTAGCCCGAGCAGGCCAAGCCACCGCTAGAAGCGCCGGCGCGTGGCTCATGAGAGTAGATGGCGCGAATGCCAATCTTTTTCTTAAGATTTCTGGAGAAGCCGTGATCTTGTCTTAGCCCTTGGCGAACCTTAGCTAGCAAAGCATCCTGTTCGGTACGCGAGAGATCTTCACAACGCACGGATGTGGGATCAGATTTTCCGCCAGCAGCACCACACATTACTAATGCGCGCTGATTTTTGACAGCCCAAACAGATAAGGCAATTTTAGTTTGCACTGAATCAGTGGCATCTAATACCAATGCATTTTCTGGAATGAGTCGATCGAGATTTTCTGGCTCTAAAAACTCATCACAAGAAGTGAGTTTGATTTCTGGATTAATTTGCAGAATGCGTTGGGTCATCGCCTCAACCTTAGCTTTGCCGTACTGCCCTTCCAAAGCATGCAATTGCCTGTTTGTGTTGCTCTCGGCAATATGATCAAAATCAATCAAGACTAAATGTCCTATGCCAGTGCGCGCCAAAGCCTCGGCAGCCCAAGAGCCAACTCCTCCTAGGCCTGCCACTACTACAGTTGCATTCAGAAAACGCTCGCGCAAATCTAGTCCATAGAGTCTGGAGACTCCGCCAAAACGACGATTTTCTATACTGCCTTCTGCCTTGTCTTCTGCCATAGCTTCTCTTTATACTGAATAAATGGACTCCATTGCTCAACTTCGCAAAAACTACACCTTTGGCCAGCTATCAGAGACCGAAGTTCCTCAGGACCCCCTGCAGCTTTTTCAACTCTGGTTTGAACAAGCAATGAAGGCGGAGTGCCCGGAACCCAACTCCATGACCCTGGCAACAGCAGATCAAGCAGGAAATCCATCAGCCCGTATTGTCTTACTAAAAGGTGCCGATCAAAATGGCTTTACCTTTTTTACCAACTACGAAAGCCAAAAAGGTCGGGATTTAGCCGTTCGCCCGCGGGCAGCCCTACTCTTTCATTGGCATGAACTGGAGCGCCAGGTGCGCATTCAGGGTGTTGTTGAAAAGGTTAGCGCTGCTGAGAGTGACGAGTATTTTCATTCCCGTCCACCTGCCTCCAGAATTGGTGCCTGGGCATCCCCACAAAGCGCTGCCATACCTAACCGAGAATTCCTAGAAGAAGCTGAGAAACGCTTTAAGGCGGAATTTGGTGACAAACCCCCTCGTCCAGAGCATTGGGGTGGTTACCGCCTACGCCCTACTGAAATTGAATTCTGGCAGGGTCGCCCTTCGAGACTGCATGACCGCATGCATTACAAGCTAGATGGAAATCAGTGGCATGTGAACCGCTTAGCGCCTTAAGCTTTTATAGATTTAGGAATACTGGGGCGCAATCAGCGATTTAAATTTCGCTCTAAATTTAGCCAACTTGGGCGCAACCACCGCCATGCAATATCCTTGATTCGGGTGCTGCTGAAAATAATTCTGGTGATAGTCTTCTGCCGGATAAATAGTTGGCGCATCTTCAATCTGCGTAACTACAGGATTGGAGTAGATTTTCGATTCCTCTAACTCCCTTACTACTTCATGTGCAATCTTGGTTTGCTCATCGCTATGCGTAAAGATGACGGAACGATATTGGGTGCCATGATCATTTCCTTGATAGTTCAAAGTGGTTGGATCATGAATCACAAAGAAGATTTCTAGCAAATCTCGAAATGAAACCACTTGTGGATCAAACAAAATATCCACAATCTCCGCATGGCCAGATAGGCCAGTACAGACAGCTTCATAAGTCGGATTAGGTCTCGCACCACCGGCGTAACCAGAAACCACGGATTTCACCCCGGTAATTTGCTGATAAACCGCCTCAAGACACCAAAAACAGCCCCCACCGAGGGTTGCGCGCTCTAAAAGGGGTTCGTTTTTATTGATATTTGTTTCCATGGCTTTATCCTAACGCCTTATTCCAATGTCTGCCAACCAATAATCCCCTATGAATCGCTTCACTATCCAGCTCGACGAAATTAAAGCAGCCTTTGCTGCCGAACCAAATCCTACGATTGAAGTCAGGTTAGATCGCATTGCTCGCATTGAAAAAATGATTGAAGCCAATGAAGAGAAAATTTGCAAAGCTCTTGAGGCAGACTTTGGAGTGCGCCATTCCGTAGAGACAAGACTTGCTGAATGCCAGATGATTTATCAGGCATGTAAATACACTCGCAAGCACCTTAAAGAATGGATGAAGCCGGAGCAAAGAGAAGTCCCTTTTCATATGGGCGCTTCACATGCCTATGTTGAAAGTCAGCCGCTCGGCGTAGTTGGTATTTTGAGTCCATGGAACTATCCCGTTCAATTAGCCCTCATTCCGGCAATCGCTGCTTTTGCTGCTGGTAATCGCGTTTGGCTCAAACCATCTGAACGTAGTTCACGCACCTCAGGATTTGTTGCGAGCTTAATTCAAGAATATTTCCACCCATCAGAGTTTTGTGTCACTACTGGCGGTCCGGATGTAGCCGAGCAAATTGCAGCCCTGCCTTTTGATCACCTCTTCTTTACTGGCTCCGGCACGATCGGTAAAAAGGTCATGCGCGCTGCGGCCGAGAACCTGACGCCGGTCACACTCGAACTAGGTGGCATGACCCCCGTCATTATTGATAAGAGTGCCAAACTCAAAGATGCGGCTGCCTCGATCACCTATGGAAAGTTGCTAAATGGTGGACAAACCTGCATTGCTCCAGACTATGTATTGCTTGAACCAAGTCTTCAAGAAGCATTTATTCAAGAGTTGCAAGCTGCAGCACAAACTCAATTTAGCAATCCTGCGGAATTAACTGGTCCGATTGACGAAAGACAACTGGAGTACTGGCAACATTTAGTGAGTGATGCGCTAGATCGTGGAGCAAAAGCAATCCCCCTCCTGGATAATCCAGGTGCAGGCGCACGACCATTTGAGCCGATTGCCTTGATCAATGTTCCACCAGAAGCTCGTGTTCTCCATGAGGAAATCTTTGGGCCTATTCTGCCGATTGTGACTATTGCCGATACCTCTGCAGCGATTGCTTATGTAAACAACAAACCAAATCCCCTTGCCCTGTATTGGTTTGGTAAAGATAAAAAGAATATGAAGCGGGTTTTGAGTGAGACTCGCTCTGGCGGCGTTACCGTCAATGACACACTACTTCACATCACTATTGAAGATCTGCCTTTTGGCGGTGTTGGTGCCAGCGGCATGGGTAGTTATCACGGTAAAGCAGGCTTTGATACCTTTAGCCACCAGAAGTCGATTCTTGAAGTGCGCGGCTTCTTTGGCTTGAATCTTTTCAAAGGCACAAAAACAGCGCGCCCTCCTTACGGAAAAATGACCGAGTGGTTGTTGCGCTATTTGAAGTAAAACCTCAGACCAGTAGCAGCCTGATTGCAAACCCAATAAATAAGATACCAGCTAGCATCCAGAGTGCTGCGGCAAAACGGGGGCGCGATTGAAAGAATCTTAAAGAGGCTTGACCTACGCCGATGAGGCATGCCAAATAAGCCATGCTCATTACCTGCAGAACAATTGCAAGATAAAAGAAGGTATGCAATGGGCGCACAAAATCTGGTCGAATAAATTGCGAGAAGAAAGCAATAAAGAAAAAGATTGCTTTGGGATTGGTAAGTGACAGTGTCAGCGCAGCCAATAATGGATGTAAACGCATCAAGCGCATTTGAATTTCAAGCGGTTTTGTTTCTAAGCCTGATGACCAGCGCTGCTGACCATTTCGAAATAAGCCGTAACCCATCCATGCCAAGTACGCGGCACCGAGAGTTCGCACCAGACTAAAAATGATGGGCGAAGCAATCAAGATAGATGCCGCCCCTAAAACAACGGCCAACATCAATAAGGAATCGCCAATAAAGATGCCGATTGCACCCCATGCGCCAGCACGCCAACCCTTTTGAATGGCAATCGTTAAGACATAAAGCGAATTTGGGCCAGGCAACAAAATAATGAATAGCGTCCCAAGTAAATAACTTGAGAAATCCATGATTCCAGCATTACTGGGAGATAAGAGACCAAGGGAAAGCCATTCCATTGCTCAATCATATAATTAATTCGGGAAAACCCTTGTAATCGAGCCCTCAAACTGTCATAATGAGAAGCTTTTTTAAGCAATTTGATTCATCGCCCCCCAGCTCTATTTCAGCGTACCGTTTAGAAGTCATAAACACAGAAGTCACAAAAACGCGCTGCCGCTTGTCTGATGGTCGATGCCTTTGACCATCGCACCCTATAAAAAACCATGGGTGCAACATACGGAGACATCCCTTAAAGGGGATGTGTAATAGCATGACTTTTTCTAAAGAAACTAAACACGAGTCACATGACTCAAAGAGCGCTGGAAATGAATTCCAGAATTTCGCCCTAGCGGCATCACTCCTTAAAAACGTTGCTGAACTGGGTTATACCCAAGCCACTTCCGTGCAAGCTCAGGTTATTCCTGCAGCCTTAGCTGGTGGTGACTTATTGGTCAGCAGCCAAACCGGTAGCGGTAAAACCGCAGCCTTTTTATTGCCTTTGATTAATCAACTCATCGAAGACAACCCGAACAACTCACCTGTACCAGGTCGCGCACAACCTAAAGTGTTAGTGCTCTGCCCTACTCGTGAATTGGCTCAACAGGTTGCCGCCGATGCAGTGAACTTAGTTCGCGGCATGAAAGGTATCCGTATCGCAACTGTTATGGGTGGCATGCCTTACGGCAAGCAAATCCAGGCGTTGAAAGGTGCATTGTTAGTTGTTGCAACCCCAGGTCGTTTGCTCGACTTGTGCGACAGCAAGGCAATTCGCTTAGACGACGTAAAACAACTCGTTATCGACGAAGCCGATCGCATGCTCGACATGGGATTTGCTGATGATCTCGAGGCTATTGATAAGCGTTGTGCAGGCCGTAACCAAACTTTGATGTTCTCTGCAACTTTTGCGCCGAAGATTATGTCTTTAGCAAACGAGTTGACTACAGATGCCAAGCGTATTGAACTTGCTCACGCAGGTGAAAAGCACGCCAACATTGAACAGAAGTTGCATTGGGCTGACAGCATGTCACACAAGCATAAGTTGCTTGAGCACATTTTGGCTGATGCTGATTTGGATCAAGCGGTTGTGTTTGCAAGCACTCAAGTTGAGAGCGAAAAAATTGCTGACACTCTGCGCGCTAATGGCTATGAAGCTACTGCCCTTCACGGTGCAATGCCTCAAGCTGTGCGTATGCGTCGCCTTGAGTCTTTACGTAAAGGTCACACCAAGATTTTGGTTGCGACTGACGTAGCGGCTCGCGGTATTGATGTGCCACGTATTAGTCACGTGATTAACTTTGGCTTGCCAATGAAACCAGAAGACTATACGCATCGCATCGGTCGTACCGGTCGTGCAGGTCGTAATGGTGTTGCTATCACTTTGGTTGAACATCGTGATCGCGCCAAGATCCGTAATATCGAGCGCTTTACACAGCAAGATATCGTTGCTTCAGTCATTGCAGGTCTTGAGCCACAAGCCAAGCCAAGTTTTGGTGGTGGCGGTGGTCGTCCTGGTGGCGGTCGCTCAGGCGGCGGCTTTGGTGGCAATCGCTCTGGCGGTGGTGGCGGTCGTTATGGCTCAGGTGCACGTTCAGAGTCTCGCTTTGGCGGTGGTGGCAATGCTGGTGGTGGTCGTTCAGGCGATTCACGTCCAGCACGCTCTGCTGACTCACGTCCTGCGCGTTCTGCTGACTCACGTCCAGCACGCTCTGGTGATTCACGTCCAGCAGGTGGTCCGCGTTTTGCGAAACCAAAGGCTGGCGGTCAACGTCGCAACTTTAGCGGTAGCTAAAAATGATTCACCGTAATCGTCTCCGTTCTGCATGGAATCGAGTCGGTTCCGGTGAAATCCATCGGGCGCCACGCGAGTGGCAACCTTGGCTAAGCGATACCGGGTCTCTCACCCAAAAAATTGAGAAAGCAATTGGGCAAAAACTAGAAGTACAGGTTTTGCGTGACTGCCCTCAATCACTTAATAGCGACGAAAGTCGCTATTTTCATTTCAAGATTAGGCGCTGTAGAGTTCGTGAAGTACTACTTTGCGCTAACGGAACCCCTTTAGTCATGGCACACAGTGTCATTCCTACCTTGACCTCTAGCGGCAGTAATCATGGGGTTCTCCGCCTGGGCACAAAGCCTCTAGGGGCTGTCTTGTTTGCCAAAACACGTAAGCACTCCAAGGCAAAGCCTCCGCGAGATATTGCTCGTTTAGATAAAAGCAGTGAATTATGGAAAAAGTGTTCTAAACATTTTTCTAATTTGAACTCGCCATTGTGGGCACGACGCACCCTCTATCGTTTAAAGGGTCATCCCATATTGGTAAATGAAATTTTCTTACCTGCCCTATTAGATGCTGCGAAGTTTTAGTACTTCGCTTTTGCTTTTAGATTGTTAACCAAGCTAAAGTGGATTTAATCAAAGCTTCATCACCAGGCTCGCTGGTAAAGACTTCGCCAAACCCAATTAACTCAGCTGCATCAGCAATATTGTGATGTGGGCATAGCGCGCTAGCTGCATTGAGGTTTTGGGTGAATTGATCTTTCATGACTTCACCTAGATAACGCACTGCCTCAGATGACGTGAGTAGCCAAAGTGATTTACTCAAATCCATTTCTCGCACGAGATGCCAAGCAGGATTATCTAAATCCAGAGGAACACGACTGTAGGTAGAAATTGCTTCGACGGTAGCGCCCGCCTTTGTTAATGTGTCAGCTAGCCAATCACGGCCACCTTCACCCTTAAAGATCACGACTTTCTTATTCTGCCAATTCCATTGAAGGGATCCAAGCTCCCGCCACAAACCCTCAGAGTCCCAATTTTCATTATTTTTAGGAATGATGATGGGGGTAGGATTTTCTTCTAAACCAATGCCATGGTTTTTTAAAGCTAAATGACTGCTGCCACCCATCACGCCGATCGGAATAATCTTTTTGGAAAAGTCTTGCCAGTCTCGTTCTAATAAACGCATCACACTTTCAATAGCATTAGGACTCACAAAGATAGCTAAATCAGCATCACTCAATGCAGTCGCAATGTGGTCCGCCAAATGCTCATCAGATCTTGGAACAATGGTGAGCAAAGGTAGCGACAATATCTCTGGCAGGCTACGTTTCCCCACTCCACTTGCTTCTATTGCGCGAGTGAGCACTTCAATTAATTGACGCGCTTGTCCGCTAGGCCTGGTAACGACAATCGTTTTAGTGCTCATCGCTACTATTGCGTTTATTTAGAAATCTTTGGGATTAAGTCTGCCGCACCCTGTGACAGCAGATCTTTTGCAACTGCAAGACCTAGGGCTTCCGCATCCTCAACTGACTCTACTTGTGCATTGCCGTTAGCGAGGCAAATAGCTTTGCCATCGGTGCTTGCAACAAATGAGCGAATCTGCATTTGATTTTGATCCCATACAGCGTGTGCAGCTAGCGGCACCTCACAGGAACCACCCAACTGACGGGATACCATGCGCTCAGCAGAAACTGCAAACAGAGTTGGTAAATCATTTAATGGAGCAAGCCATTGTTTGATATTGGGATGCTTGCTTAGTGTTTCGATACCAAGAGCGCCCTGACCTGCGGCAGGTGTGTAAGGATCGTATGGCAAGAATGCGCGGATGCGCGACTCAAGGCCTAAACGTTTTAAACCAGCAGCAGCCAAAATAATGGCTTGGTACTCGCCTTTATCCAATTTACCCATACGGGTGTCCAAATTACCGCGTAACGGTTGAATCTCGAGATGGGGAAATTTGGCACGCAAAACAGATTCGCGACGCAAACTAGATGTACCCACAATCGCTCCAGCAGGAAGATCCTCCAGGCTAGCGTAATCATTCGAAACAAAAGCATCCCTTGCGTCTTCTCTTGCCATCACACAGGAAAGGTCAAATCCTTCTGGCATCACCATTGGGACATCCTTCAAGGAATGCACCGCCAAATCTGCACGGCCATCCTCCAGGGCGGTTTCAAGCTCTTTTACAAAAAGACCTTTACCACCCACTTTAGAGAGGGCTCTGTCCAAAATCTGGTCACCGCGGGTGGTCATCCCCAAAATCTGGACATCGCAGTCCGGATAGAGCTTTTTAAGGCAATCTCGGACGTGCTCAGCCTGCCACATGGCTAAGCGACTTTCACGGGAGGCGATTACGAGGCGCTTTGGGGCTGCCGAGGGGGTGGAATTCAGGGTTTGGGACATAACATTTAAAATAATCAAAGACCTACACCAATATACTGTGTTTATGAGCTCATCAAATAATTCCTTAGACAACAAAGCCCAAGCTTGGTCGGCCCGTTTTGCCGAACCCGTTGACGAACTAGTACAGCGTTATACAGCCTCTATTGGCTTTGATCAACGCTTTGCAATGGTGGATATTGCTGGATCTTTGGCTCATGCCGAGATGCTGGCCACCCAAAAAATCATTAGCGCCCAAGATTTAGCTGATATTCAAAAGGGAATGGCACAAATTAAGAGCGAGATCGAGTCAGGCCAATTTAATTGGCAACTCGCTCTTGAGGATGTTCACCTCAATATTGAGGCACGCCTTACTGCCTTAGTTGGTGATGCTGGAAAGCGTTTGCATACCGGTCGCTCACGCAACGACCAAGTGGCAACTGATCTACGTCTTTGGTTGCGTGGCAGCGTCGATGACATTGCTATCACTCTGAAATCTTTACGTGTGGCATTGTTGGATTTGGCTGAGAAGCATGCTTCAACCATCATGCCTGGTCACACCCATTTACAAGTAGCGCAGCCAATTACTTTTGGCCACCACTTGATGGCCTACTATGAAATGTTTAGTCGTGATGCAAGTCGCTTAGCTGACTTGCGTGCTCGCTTTAATCGCTTGCCTTTGGGTGCAGCAGCATTAGCAGGAACTACTTACCCAATCGATCGTGAGCAAGTCGCCAAGGCGCTTGGGTTTGATGGCATATGCAATAACTCCTTAGACGCAGTATCTGATCGTGACTTTGCGATTGAGTTCTGCGCCTTTGCATCCATCTTGATGATGCACGTATCACGTCTTTCTGAAGAGCTCATCCTTTGGTTGAGTCCACGCTTTGGCTTTATTGATCTACCTGACCGCTTTTGTACTGGTAGCTCAATCATGCCGCAGAAAAAGAATCCTGATGTCCCTGAATTAGCTCGCGGTAAGACTGGTCGCGTTTATGGTGATTTGATTTCTTTGCTGACCTTGATGAAGGGTCAACCGCTCGCCTATAACAAAGACAATCAAGAAGATAAAGAGCCTTTATTTGATGCTGTAGATACCGTACAAGATACCTTACGTATTTTTGCTGACATGGTTCCGCACATTGAAGTCAAAGCTGAAGTAATGAAGAAGGCTGCTGAAGAAGGTTTTGCAACAGCAACTGACTTAGCTGACTACTTGGTTAAAAAAGGTCTAGCCTTCCGTGATGCACACGAAGCTGTTGCGCATGCTGTTAAGGCATGCGTTGGCAGAAACTGTATGCTGACTGACCTAAGCCTCTCAGAGCTTCGTTTTGCTTGCGGCCTGGATAATCGTCCTGAACTCATGAGTGATGATGTTTTTGCATTGCTTACAGTCGATGGCTCAGTTCAATCACGCCAACATGCAGGAGGCACCGCCCCTGCTCAAGTTCTTGCGGCCATCAAACGGGGTCGTGCAGACCTCTAAACTGCATGGGGTTTTGGTCCAAACTCTCTGCAGGTATTGATCGTGTAAACCAGCTTCTGGGTAAGGCAGCCAGCATTATGATTTTGCTGTCTTGCGTAGTGTCAGCAGCGAATGCACTTCTGCGCTATGGATTAGATATCAGCAATAACTGGCCACTTGAACTGCAGTGGTACCTCTTTGCTGCCGCAGTCATGCTTGGCGCCTCATACACCCTGAGACGCAACGAGCATGTCCGAGTGGATTTAATTTATTCCCAACTCTCTGATCGCGGTCGTTTGTGGGTTGACCTCTTTGGTTTGACTTTCTTTTTGATGCCGGCCTGCATTTTGTTTGCATGGCTCTCATGGACTACCCTCTTTTACCCATCTTGGTCAGTGATGGAGCATTCACTGAACTCTGGCGGATTAGCGCGCTACCCCATTAAGTTTGTGGTTCCATTTGGATTTTTCATGCTGAGCCTACAAGGCTTATCTGAAATCATCAAACGTATCGGCGCACTCAAAGGTGAAATTACCCTACCCGCCGAAGACCTTCGTTACGAAAAGCCGATGCAATGATTCCATTGGAGTGGATGCCTCCCTTAATGTTTGGTGGGTTGATCGTCTTTATGCTGATCGGCTTCCCAGTTGCCTTCTCGCTGATGGCGGCAGGATTATTTTTCTCCCTCATTGCAATTAGCGAAGGCTTTTTTGGAATGGCGTTTTTGCAGGCTATTCCACAACGCATCTTTGGCAGTGTTCTTGCCAACGATCTATTACTAGCCATTCCCTTCTTCACCTTTATGGGCGCCATCCTGGAGCGCTGTGGTCTTGCAGAAGAAATGCTGGACTCGATGGGTCAACTCTTTGGACGCATTCGGGGTGGCTTAGGCTACTCAGTCATTATTGTGGGATTTATTCTGGGGGCAATTACCGGCACAGTAGCCGCTCAGGTGATCGCTATGGCGATGATCTCCCTGCCGGTAATGATGCGTTATGGCTACAACATGCGCTACGCTACGGGCGTTTTAGCGGCCTCTGGGACCATTACACAGCTGGTGCCACCCTCTTTGGTGCTGATTGTGCTGGCCGATCAACTAAAAACCCAGAGCGGCAGCGCTGATGTGGGAAGCATGTACCTTGGCGCTTGGGGTCCTTCGCTACTGCAAATTGGCCTTTTTGCCCTCTACACATTCTTCCTTTCTCGATTTAAGCCCGACTACCTACCCGCAGCCCCTGAAAACGAGCTCACCCTAAAAGGCTGGGCGCTCTGGAAAAAATGCCTGATGGGGATTATTCCGTCGGCAGTGCTGATTTTCTTGGTACTGGGAACAATCATGACGGGCATTGCCACCCCAACCGAATCTGGCGCGATGGGGGCGATGGGTGCATTGCTCTTAGCGTGGATACGCAGGGCAAGTATTCCGAACCTCAGAGGCCTGATACAAGAGGCCTATCAAAATACGATGCGCATTACTGCGATGGTGGTCTTCATTCTGATTGGCTCAACGTGTTTCTCGGTAGTCTTCCAGGGTGTTGATGGCGGACATTGGGTTGAGGCGCTCTTCTCAGATATACCTGGTGGTTGGGTTGGCTTTCTGATTATTGTGAACCTCTTTGTTTTTTTCTTGGCATTCTTCTTAGATTTCTTTGAGATTGCTTTTATCGTTGTGCCATTGCTCGCTCCTGTGGCAGTAAAACTTCTCTCGCCTGTACTCCTCGATTCAATGAACGGCAACCCACAGGCTGCTGCAAGTGCTGCTTTGGTGTGGTTTGGTGTGATGCTTTGCGTCAATATGCAAACCTCATTTATGCATCCACCATTTGGATTTGCGTTGTTCTATTTGCGTGGCGTTGCACCTAAAGAAGTGAAGAGTAGCGATATCTATTGGGGCGCGTTACCTTGGGTTGCCCTGCAACTCATCATGGTGGTTGTGGTGGCGGCATTCCCAGCGTTAGTTACTACCTTCTTGGACAAGCCTGCAGCAGTAGTTCAGAATCAAGACTTTAATTTCACTGGGGGTAATGAGGCTAAATCGGAGACACCTGCAAACAAAGCGGATGAAGATGCTCCGGTAGTCTTTCAGATAGATAAGCCATTAAAGTAATCTATA
>ERZ650308.764-NODE-764-length-17384-cov-4.152173_pt1 | contig 17384 bp, 15 predicted proteins | sample MGYA00376244_ERZ650308 | MGnify/ENA primary metagenome ERZ650308 (study PRJEB26733, sample SAMN07839295) | wastewater metagenome | biome: small river; feature: stream; material: water | place: USA: North Carolina | collected 2016-04-26 ... | reverse complement strand
GTGGGACGCGTCGGAGCTCTTCGGATCCAAGGTGGGGATCCAGAACGCGATCGCTCGCCGCTTCCCGACCTCGAACCCGTACGCCATGCCGTACTGGGAAAACCCGGCGGCCTTCGGCGTGGACGACACGCGTTGGTCGCGGTGGATTCTCTACGTGACAATGGACGCGTGGTCGATTCCCGCCACGTGGGGATCGGGCGTCCGCTGGGGCGATCCGATTCTCCAATGGGGCGTCCGCGCGCCAATCGGCGAAGTGGCCGAGCTGAAAGACATCGTCCGCACGTGGGCGCCCGGTGACGCGGTGCTCGTGAAGATCATCGTGACCACGCCCGACGGCGTCGTGGAGCTCGCACCCTAATGCCTACCGCACTGATCGGCGAAGTTGGAACCAACGACATCACCGCGCCCGATTGGGCCACTGGCACCGTCCCCGCGAACGGCGACGACGTGGACGCCCCGCCGGTCAACGTGCTCGTCCAGCGGCTGCTCAACGCGGACGCAGACATCGCGGACTTTGCGGTCGCCGCACTGACGCAGACAAACGCGACCTTCGCGGCTGGCGTGCCCATCATTCGCAACGTCGCGACCATCGCGGCGCTGAAGGCCCTGTCCACGTCGGGGCTCGCGGACGCATCCGTCTGCGTCGTGAAGGACCCGACGATCACGGGTAACACAATCTCGCGGCTCGGCTTGTTCGTCTACGACAGCTCGAGCACCACGGCAGAGTGCCCGATCCCCGGCATCGTCGACGGCTACATCGTGGTCACGCCGAACAGCGGCACCGGGCGATGGATCAACGTCGCCGCGGGGCTCGGATGGGACGTGGTCACGGGGCGGTTCCTGCCCCGGCCGCGTGAGCGCGTGATCCCGTGGCAGATCACCGGATCAGGCACCGGGCTCACTAGCCCTTCGCTCACGACCGCTGGGTGGACGCAGCTTCCCCCAGTCGTGGCACCCGTGCTTGCCACGTCAGACGCGTTCCTGTTCGACTTCGATTTCTCAATGGGAGCGATCACGCCGGCGGACAATATTCTCCCGGTGCGCGTGGACGTGTCCTACAACGGCGGCGGCTTCACGACGATCCAGTCAGCGTCGAAGGCCGTTTCCGTCTCCTCCGCCACGACGCTCGACCGCCATGCGATCCACATCGCCGGTCGCATCGACGCCTCATCCGGCCCGGGCACGTACACGCTCCGCCTGTTCGGGCGCTGTGGCGTGACGGACGCAAACGTCTACTTCCACGACGAGTGGATCGCCCGCGGCGTCCAGTACTTGGCGGCGTTACTTGCAGCACCAGTGACTGGTCACGCCCGGCCGCTGCTCGCAGTCGGGGCGCGGTGGCTTGATTCCGATGGGGCAGTACCAGAGGGCGCCGGGGATTTCCGGGCAGTCGATCTCCGACTGAAAGCAGCTGAGGCTCTCGCAGCAAACCACGACGATCCCCGCGGTGTCGCTTCCAACGCTCTGGCAAGCGCCGGCCTGCGGGAGCGGCGCGTTCTGCTTGTTGATACACGCGTGGTAGACGGGCAACGTCCCGCACTGCGCGCCGCACTGCAAAATGGTTCCACCTGTCGAGGTGCATCCGCTGCCCGGTCCAATCGGCGTCGGCGCCAGGCAATAGTCGGGCAGGGCGCCTCCGCCGGCCCCTGATGCCTGGCCCCCTGCGGCGGCAGGCGATCCGCCCTGTGGCCCACCGCTGACGTTGCTTGTCCCGCCCGATCCGGCCGCCGTCTTACCCGACGATCCGGCTTTGCCTCCGGCGGCGCCTCCTGCACTGACCTTGCCGGCCGCACCGGCGCCACTCGCTTTCCCGCCGGCACCTGCTGTGGCTGGTGCGCCGCCTCTCCCGGCTTCAGCCGCTGCCCCAATCGTGCCCGCGCTGCCTGCGGAAGCAAACGGCTCCTCCGGGCCTGGGTCCGCCACGCACGCGGCGAAGGCGATGGGGATCAGCAGCAAACGCATCACGCAAGGCTAGCGCAAGCGCGGCCAGCGAACCCACCAACCGAAAGCGCCGATGGCCGAATCTCTCCTCAACCGACTGCTGTCGGCGACTTCCGCACGTCCGCGCGCCAACGCGTCGCCTTTTATCTCGGGCGACTACACGCTCCAGCAAGGCACGAACATCACGCTGACGCAGCTGGGCTCGGTCATCACGATCGACGCCTCTCTCGCCGCGCTGACCCGCGTCCGCGCGAACGCGTCGCCGTACGTGTCGGGTGACGTCACCTTCGCCAGCGGCACGAACGTGACCCTCGGCCAAGTCGGCTCGACCATCACCATCAACGCCACCGGCGGCGGCTCCGCCCTCCCGTCCCCGTACACGGCGACGCTCGCCACCGTCGACGGCAAGGCCAACAGCCTGCTGATCACGGCGCCGACGACGCTCGACGACGCGCCGACGAAGCACATCAAGATCAAGGCGCCATCCGTCGACGACACGACCGGCATGGGCGCCGATGCGTCGGCCCCTGGCGACGTCATCGTCGAAGGCGGCGACTCCGACTCGCCCGACGGCAACCCCCCGGGCAGCGGCGTCGTGCGCGGCGGCAGCAGTGCGATCGCCTACGGCGGCGCGGGGATCGTCCGCGGCGGCGACGGCGCAACAGGCGGCGGCCCCGCGCTCATGCGCGGTGGCGCGCCTGGCGTCGGGAGCAACGGCAACGGCGGCTACATCGATTGCACCGGCGGCGACGGAGACGGAACGGGCGACGGCGGCGTGGCGCTCGTCATGGGCGGAGCCAGCCCAGGCGGGCTCGGCGGCGAAGCCACGCTGCGCGGTGGCGCCGGAGAAGCCGCAGGAACGGCAGGCGTTCTTGGTGGATCCTCCTACAACGTGAACGGCGACGGTGGTGCCGCCGCCGTCAGTGGCGGAGGCGGCAACGGCAGTGGCGACGGCGGTGCGTGCCAGCTCAACGGCGGATCCGCGGGATCCACTGGCGTCGGCGGGGCGCTGGAAGCCCGCGGCGGCATGTCGATCGGGCACAACGGCGGCAACGCGTCGCTGTCCGGCGGCGCGTCCACTGGCGGCACGGGCAAGTCCGGAGGGGCGGCGGCTGTGCAAGGCGGCGCTGCGTCGGGGACGGCAGGGCTCGGCGGATCGGCAACGGTCACTGGCGGCGCAGGCACGGCGCTTGGCGGCGATTGCTCGCTCATCGGAGGTGCGAGCGCGGCGGGAGTCGGCGGCGGTGCAGTGGTGCGCGCTGGTGCTGGCAGCACCACGGGCGGCCTTTGTCAGATCATCGGCGGCGGCGGCCCAACGGGCGGCGGCGTAGCCATCGTCGGCGGGACCGGATCCACCACGGTCGGTGGGGCAGTTGGCATTACCGCCGGCCCCCACACGCACGCGACCAACGCGGGCGCATCCGCGTCGATGACAGGCGGCACCGCCACGGGCGGCAACTGCCCCGGCGGTGTCGCCAACGTCACCATCGTCGAAATGTGCTGATTTAACTGAACCGGAGTTATTGAAATGAAACTCGACAACACTGTTGCCGCCGTTGTTACCGGTGGCGCTTCGGGCCTCGGTCGTCAATTGGCCATCCAGTCGGCCGCCAAAGGCGCCGAGGTCATTATCTGGGACATGAACTTGGATGCCGCAACCAAGGTCGCTGGGGAAATCGTCAACGCTGGCGGAACTGCTAGCGCCCACCGGGTTGACATCACCAACCGCGATGCCGTGAACACGTTGGCGCTTGAGGTGGGTTCGGTCGACGTGCTTTTCAACAATGCCGGCGTGGTTTCTGGTGATTGGTTCCTTGACCTCGACCCGACTTCGATTGAACGAACATATAACGTCAACGTCCTTTCGCTTTACTGGATGACCCAAGCTTTTCTACCTGCCATGGTTCAGTCGAACCACGGTTGTGTAGTGACCATTTCCAGCGCTTCGGGATTGCTTGGTGTAGCCAAGCTAACCGATTACGCTGCAAGCAAGTTTGCCGCCTTCGGCTTCATGGAGTCGCTTCGCTCGGAACTTCGCATGAAAGGCACTTCCGTGAACACCCTTACGGTATGCCCGCACTACATTGGCACCGGCATGTTCGACGGAGTTCAGACCAAGTTCCCTTGGCTCCTGCCGATTCTCGAAGAAGCCAAAGTTGCCGCCAAGATTTTGCAATCGGTCGAGAAGGGCAAGGCGCAACTGGTTCTTCCAAAGTTCGTCAATGTGATTCCAGTCACGCGTATTTTGCCAGTGCGAGCCTTCGACAAGGTGACTGACTTCTTTGGGGTAAACCGAACCATGGATCACTTCCGAGGACGTAAATGAGTGCTGCCAAAAGCGCACCAACCGTAGATGAAGTTTTTTCATTCATCGTCGAGTTGGAGAGTAAGCACAGCATTCTCGATTGGCACATTGGTGACGTTCCGTTTTACGAAATCATTCGTCACCACTTCGTTCAATACATCTTTCGTGCCACTGGTTCTCTCGAGAACTCAAAGAACGTAATTACCAAAGACAAGATTTCTCTGCCAAGCTATCTCGCAGACTTGGTTCTTATTTTGAAAAACTCAACTGCGCAAGGCTGGGCGAGAGCTTTTGGATGGAATCGATCAGCACCAAAACCTGGAACAGGCAAGGTCGCTGTTTTCCCGTTCTACCGACGTAACACCGAAGGCGTTGACCCACACTCCATCGAATACATCAGAGCCCTGGGCAAACGAGCGATCGTGTTTGGTGTGGGCGAGGACGACGCCAATCGGATCGATCGAATTCACACTTCCGAACTAAACGTAATCTTCGCCAGACTTCACGGGCGAAGCGCTAATCGTTGGATTTCTCAAAACTTGAAAGCCGAAGACCGTCAGCTATATCAATCATTTATCGACGACATCGAGGCACATTTTGGAATCGAGTTGGCCGAAGGCTGGCGTAAGTTCCCAGTCGTTCGTCTTCGCCAATATCTTGCGCAGAGCCAAGGTTATGAAACCGTATTCAAACTTCTGAACCTGAGTTCGGTGTTTGTAGTGAGTGCGATTCAGCAGGGTTTGATTGGTGGAAGTAGACGAGCCGGTATCCCGATCATTGAGATTCAACACGGTGCGATTTCCAAGTACCACCCATCGTTCAACTGGCCGAGCAACTCCAACCCAACCAACGTTGTCGATGGCTTTCTAGGTTGGGGAGACGGCTGGTTGGATGGAATCTCATTCGCGAAACGAACCAAGCCACTGATCTTGGGGGCGCTTGATTCTTACGAGGCAATTCGCAACCTTGACATCGACGAAACCAAGGGTCAGGTGGTCTTCGTGAGTTCGGCCGATATCACCGTCAAGCTCTTTGAAGTGGCCAAGGCCTGCGCCAAGGCAAACCCAAACCTGAGAATAATCTTCAAGGCGCACCCTCGAGAAGACCTGAGTGCACAGGTTTCTGAATTGGAAGCAACCGTAGGTTTAGAAAATCTCGAGATTATGCTCAAGGGCGCAAATGCTCTCGAAGTTATAAAGGCTTCGGAATATGTGGTGGGTGTTCACTCCGCCGCTTTATTCGAGGCTTCGGGAATGAACAAGAAGATTGCGATCATCAAAATTTCTGGTTGGGAAATCGGGGCCGATTTAGTCAGGCGCAAATCAGCCACGTTGCTAAACCCGGATGAAGCGCCTATGAAGCTAACCACAATTGCAAAGTCAGAAAACCCCGAGGTTTTCTACAAACGTCGAACCGAACTGGACCTAAGTAACTTCTAGTGCTGCTTTGGTAGCAGAGTGATGTCACTCGGTTTGAATCGAGGTGCCGCAAAAGTGTTGGCAACCGAATCGCTCGGGTAACCAAGGGCGATACCGTAAAGCAACTCGTAACTGTCTGGTACCTCGAACTCGTCGCGCACGATGTCGTCGTAGATTCCAAGTGCGCCCTGGGCGCAGGTGCCAAGACCGCGAGCGTGGGCACCGAGCATTAGGTTCATCACGAAGAGACCGGCATCGTTAGCCGAGAACTTACCGAGGCTGGTGTGGGTAAAAATAAACAGCTCAACCGGTGCCCCGAAAAATTCATAGTTGCGCGCCCATGCGGCATCGCGAGCCACGCGGTCTTTACGGTCGATGCCCATGTGGGAGAACATGGCGGCACCAATTCTTTGAGCCCTGGAAAGCAGTTCGGGAACATAAGGCTTCGAAATAATCGCGTTACTCGTTGGCAGACCTCGGCGGGTGAACAGCAGTTTGAACTGACCCCATTTGCTTGAGCGAATTGGTGCCACGATTTCCCATCTGGCCATGAACTCGGCACTGATGCGATCGCGCACCTCGCCGGCAGCAACTGCAACCACAATTGGTCGGGTGTTCGACCAAGAAGGTGACGTCAAGCCGTCTGCGATGATTTCGTCGATGACGCTCTGTGGAACAGGAGTCGGTAGGAAATCACGAGTCGAGTGGCGCGAGGCGAGAAACTCTGAAAGTTCATTTGGCTTCATAGGAATAACCTAACCGCATTTACCTAAACTGTTGCCATGAGTGCTCCCTTTGATTTCACCAATCGCGTTGTCTTGGTCACCGGTGCCGGTGGTGGGCTAGGACGCCATATCGCTCGCTGTTTTGCAGAAGCGGGGGCGAAGGTGGCTGTAAATGATTTGAATCGCGAATCAGCACTGGCTACCGCAAATGAATTGGCCTCCAGCGGGTTCACTGCTCTGGCATTAGCGGGCGATGCAACCAGCGAGCAAGAGGTAGAGAGCATGTTTTCATCCATTGAAAGCGTCTTTGGTCCTGTCGATACCGTGGTTGCCAACGCGACCGGCAAGCAAATCAGCGAACCGATCGAAAAGCTGGATTGGGATTACTACCAATCGATGATCGATTTCTTCATAAAAAGTCCTTATCTGCTGTCTCGCCGAGCACTGCCGAATATGAAGAAGGCAGGTTTCGGGCGAATTGTGAATATCGCCAGCGAGGTTTTCGCCGAAGGGGCCAACCTTTCTACCGCTTATACGGCGGCCAAGGGCGGTCAGATTGGCTTCACACGCAGCCTCAGCACCGAGGTTTCCGCTTCTGGGATAACGGTCAATGCAGTCGCGCCAGGCTTCATACCTGTCGAACGTCACAGCCACCTGCCGAAGGAAGTGTTTGATGGCTATCTCGCCACAGTTCCGGCCGGACGGTTCGGCACACCAGCCGACATCGGATGGGCAGCAGTCTTTCTGGCAAGCTCAGAAGCTGGTTTTATCACCGGTGAAACCATTCACGTGAATGGCGGACGCACGCCTAATTAGGGGACATAGGTCGGTTACGGTTTGGTTACATTCCCCCAACATTGTTTCCCCGAGCAGACCCAATTCTCTTAGCATTGTCCTTGTCTAAGTGAGACCTGTCTCGCTTAGATTTCCAATCAAGGGCGATTAATCGCCACAAGAAAGGCAATCTAAATGAAGTTCAACAAGAAGACCGGTGCACGTGTTGCCGCTACTGCTGTAGCTGCTGCTCTTGCCATGGGTTCGCTTGCTGGTTGTGCACCAGCAGGTTCGGACACCTTCACCGTTTGGTGGTACGAAAAGGACACCGCAATGGCGAAGACCTGGGATGCAGCTCTAAAGGAGCTAGGCACCAAGCACCCTAACGTAAAGATTAAGTTCGAGCTAAAGACTTGGGACCAGATCCAGAAGGCTGGTAACGCCATCCTTGACTCGGACAAGGCTCCAGACCTAGCTGAATGGAACAAGGGAAACGCAACCGCTGGTGCAGCTGCAGCAGCTGGCTTGCTAGTTGACCTAAAGGACTACTCGGCCAAGTACGGCTGGGACAAGCTTCCTGGTTCGGCTCGCCTATACGGTCAGTACGACGACAAGGGCATCATGGGCACCGGAAACCTATACGGTATCCCAACCTACGGTGAGTACGTCTCATGGTTCTACAACAACGACCTATTCAAGAAGTACGGCGTTTCGGTTCCAACCACTCCAGCAGAACTAGACCAGCTACTAGCTGACCTAAAGGCTAAGGGTGCCATTCAGGCATTCGGTGGCGGCGGTTACCAGAACGTACACATGGCTTATGCTCTTGCAGTTTCGCAGGCAGACCAGGCATGGGTTTCTAACTTCCAGCTACTAAAGGGCGAGGTCGACTGGTCCAAGTGGGAGTACGCAGCTAACAAGATCTCGGAATGGCGCTCAAAGGGCTACTTCGAGAAGAAGGCTTCGGGCGTTAACCCAGACGACGCTGTTGCAGCGTTCCAGGCTGGAAAGTACCCTCTAATCCTTGGTGGAACCTGGCTAGACCAGACCACCGCTGACAAGGCTAAGTTCGACTGGGGCAAGTTCCAGAACCCAGGCAACCTTTCGGTTGGATCTGCAGGTAACCTACTTGTAATCCCAAGCAAGTCGAAGAACAAGGACCTAGCTGCCGAGTTCATCGACCTAGTGCTTTCGACCAAGTACCAGAACATGCTAGGTAACGAGGGTGGTCTACCACTTCTTGCTGACCAGGCTGCTCTAACCAACCCAGTAACCGTAAAGAGCTACTCGGTATTCGACGCAATCGTTAAGGCTGACGGCCTAGCAATGTACCCAGACTGGCCAGTACCTGGCTACTACGACGTACAGCTAGCTGCCGGCACCAAGCTGGTTGCTGACGGTGACGCCGCTGCTTACGTGAAGACCATCAAGGACTTCTACGACAAGGGCAAGGCCGAACTACAGTAGTAGTTGATTGAGAGGCCGGTGCGGGCGGGTTTACCACCGCACCGGCTTTTCATCTAATCTAGATTTACATTCCACACCCGAGGTCAGAAAGACAAAAACATGTCAGCTGCCACCGTCGCTAAAGACGTAAAAAAGAAGCCGATTAAGGCTCGCCAATCTTCGCTAGACAAAGGTAAAGGCCAGTATTACGCCTACCTAATTCCAGGTGTTCTAGCTTTCACCGTCGTGATTGTCGGTTCATTCTTCTTCAACGTTTACATCAGCTTCACGCGCTGGAACGGTCTGGGCGCACCGCGCTGGATCGGTACCAAGAACTACGAAAACCTTTTCGTTGACGCAGTTTTCTGGGAATCGTTCATGCACGCATTCATGTTCATCGGCGCCATGTCGATCATCCCAACCTTCCTTGGCGTTTTCGTAGCATCGATGCTTTTCGACTACATTGCACCCCGCTTCGGTAATGGAGCAGCCGCGTTCATGCGAGCTGGTTTCTACATGCCGCAGGTAATTCCGATGACCATCACCGGTGTTATCTGGGTTTGGCTCCTAAACCCAGTTGGCGGTGTGATCAACTCGTTCCTTACCTCTTTGGGTATGGACAAGGATTCGACCCCAAACTGGCTCGGTGACGAAAACTACGCAATCTGGTCGCTTTCGGTAATCATGATCTGGATCCAGATCGGTTACACCATCGTCATCTTCATGTCGGGTCTTTCCCGACTAGATCCTTCACTTACCGAAGCGGCACAGCTTGACGGCGCCACCTGGTTCCAGCGTTTCCGCATCATCATCTTGGCTCAGCTTGGCCCAGAGATCGGTGTGGTTCTTCTAACCACCATGGTTGCGGCGTTGAAGGTGTTCTCACCGGTCTACGTGATGACCTCGGGTGGACCAGGAACCTCAACTCAGGTACCTGCCTACTTCTCGTACTTCCACTTCTTCACCACCCACAAGGTTGGCTATGGTGCTGCGGTTGCCACCGTTCTTTCGGTTCTACTAACCGTTCTCGCTATCGTCATTCTTCAGATTCAGAACAAGCAGCAGGCTAAGGAGAACCAGCGATGAGCACTACTACCGCTGAAAAGGCACCGAAGAAACTGAAGACCAGCGCTCTAAAGCCTCGTTCCTTCATCTCATGGGTAACTTTTGCCTTCATGCTGACCGCTGTTATTGTTTGGCTATTCCCGTTCTGGATGGCTATCGCTAACGCGATCAAGACACCGGACGACTTCATTCAGGATGGCCCACTGGCTTGGCCAGCTCACCCAACCTTTGAGCACATCGTCAAGTTCTGGAATGACTCGAACTTCCCATTGAAGTTCTGGAACTCTACCTGGACTAGTCTTTCCTCGGCGGCAATCACCGTTGGTCTTGGCTTCCTAACCGCTTATGCAATCGGTATCGGAAAGATCAAGGGCCGCACCTGGATCCTCGGTGTGTTCATGGTTGCGTTCACCATTCCTCAGGAAGCGTTGGTGTACCCGCTTTACAACGCAGCCAAGAAGATTGGTCTTTACGACAACCTGCTATCGATCGTTTTGATCTTCGGTATTTCCGGTGTGGCTTTTTCTACCTACCTAATCAGCTCGGTTCTAAACGAGTTCCCGGTAGAGGTTTTGGAAGCTGCCAAGATCGACGGTGCCAACGCTTGGCGCATGATGGTAGACGTAGTTCTTCCGATTCTTCGTCCGACTCTTATGGTTATCACAGTCATGGTTTTCATCTACAACTGGAATGAATTCTTGATTCCACTGGTATTGCTTCCATCTAACGACAACCAAACCGTTTCGCTAGGTATCGCCCTAACCGTAGGTCAGTGGACCGCAGAGCCAACCGCTCGTGCAGCCGCAGCCCTTCTAGGTGCAGCGCCTTCGATTCTGTTCTTCGTGATCTTCCAGCGCAGCCTAATGCGCGGTGTGACCATGGGTTCGTCGAAGTAGTTTTACAAACGCTTTAGTGCTCGTCTACCGAGCCGCTGGATTGGTGATTCCACCAACCGGTTGGTGTAGTAGGCGAGCACTATCGCCGTTAACGTGACCACGACGATCTTGGTGAGCAGGTAGTTCCGCCAAAGCTTGCTGCCAGGGTTCTCAGGGAAAACTGGTGCCGCCACAATGTGGTCGTAGGCCATGAGCAAGACCACGTGGTAAGCGTAAATACCGAACGACATCTTGCCTAGGAAACCAAGGCCCATGCCCAACCATTTCTCCGAAGAAACGTTGATGGCAGCCGCCTGAAGAACTAGGAACGCAAATACAGGACCTGCGAAATAAGTTGTCCAATAAACATAGTCACCCTGCAACTGGCCGTGTGACCAGAACAGAACCACGGTTAGAGCAATCGACCCGAGGAGGTACCAAAGGTTTTGGACCTTCTCGAGCTTGTGTAGGTATTTGCGAGCAAGCAAACCGAATCCAAACTCGGCCATCATGCGACCAAATGCTTCCCAGTGGGCGATTGGTCCTGAGCCGTAACTCCAGGAGTCGCCGATGAAATCCTTGTCGGTGTTCAGGCCGTAAGCCAAAGCAGCGTATCCGAGGACGATACCTGCGACGATTCCGATGTTGCGCTTTACGGCGGTCAGAGGGGTGTAGGCGAGGTTTCCGAACCACTCTGCAGAAAGTGACCAGAGTGCCCAGTTCATACCGATGGCACTTGCCACGAACAATTGCAGCAGGAAGAACGACGCTCGGAAGTTTCCGTCACTGTAGTTGGCATCTGGCCAGACGTTGGGATCCGACTGCTGCACGCGGTAGATTGCCCAGGTGAGCGCGGTAACCGCAATCAGCATCGGCCAGAAGCGCAGGATGCGTTGCAGAATGAAGCGCGCCGATGAACGACCGAACTTTTCAAAGCTCTGTGGCATCGAAGGCTGCAGCACAAAACCAGAAAGCACAAAGAAGAAGTCGACAAAAAGATAGAACGAATCGAGATACATGTAGTTGGTTACAACCACCGCGTGGAAGGAAAGCACAGCAAGAGCTGCTAGGCCACGCAAGCCATCGAGCATCACAAAACGATTCGAATTAGTCATGGTTTCAAGGTTATGAGTAAACTCCCAGTTTCATCGGCGAAACTTGTTTCATGAAACGGTTCGCGACGGCAATTTTGGTTTTGGCCATGTCGCTGATTGCAGTGCCCGCAAGCGCCGTGGAAGCTAACTACGGTTACGATGTCTCCTGGCCTCAATGTTCATCGATCGGCAGTTTGCCAACCGATGGCGCTTTCAAAGTTGTCGGAGTTACGGGCGGGATGCTTTATACATCGAACGCTTGCCTAACCGAGCAATTGCTTTGGGCAGGTGCCGGCGCCGAACTTTATGTGAACACAGGAAATCCAGGTCCAGTGTTGTCGGTTCGCTACACCGCGGGAACTGTTGGGGGGAAAACTTGCTACACATCAAACAAAAACTCGAGCGCTTGCGCCTTTCTTTATGGCTATCGAGGTGCCGCCGACGCATTTGCCCGCGCCAAGGCGGTATTTGACGCTCAAGGTTTGACCGACATCAAGTCGCGAACCTGGTGGCTAGATGTTGAACGCGTGAATAGTTGGCGTGGGTTAGACGGCAATCTACCTTCCGATAACGGGCTCTCGGTAGCCACTGCCCAGGCACTCAACGTGGCCAACCTGCAAGGTGCCATGTACTTCTTTGAATCGGTTGCCAAGGTAGATCGAATTGGCATTTATTCGGTCACCAGCCACTGGCAAGCAATAACCGGTGGCAGTACGGCTTTCTCGGATCACGAAACCTGGATGGCCGTTGGCCAAGACGGCGAGCAGGCAGCCATAAGTGAGTGCAGCTCACAGCCCGGTTTCACCGGTGGCCCTGAGACCAGAGTTCAATACATCGACACCGTTTCAAACCTCGACGTCAATGTGCCTTGCACATTTCAGAAGGCAGCTAGCGCGTCGGCTTATGCTGGAACCAAAAGCACCAGGCCGTCTAGGTTGATGACTCTAAAAGCAACGCTCAGGACCGCGCTGGGAACCCCGATGGCAAATCGAACCGTCCAGTTGGTTTTCAACCGAAAGACCTACACGGTAACTACCAACGCTAGTGGCGTAGCCAGCAAGACGGTTTACGCACCGAAATACCGTGGCAACTACCGAGTCACCACCGCCTATGTCGGAAACGACCTGTTCACCGCAGCCAGTTCAACCAGCTACGTGAAGGTTTACTGGTAGCTGGCGAACTCTTCGATCGAAGTGAACTTCTGGGCAACCCCGTTGGTTACAACTTCGATTACGAAGGATGGAGCACCAACCTTGGTCACAAACTGCAAGCTGAGCTGGTCGTCGCCATTTGCCCAACCTAGGGTCAACTGGTCGGTGCCGTTGATTGCCCAGGCGAACTGTCCGTTGAAGGCGTTGTGCTTGCGCAGGCGAGCCAAAGCGATGATCGCCTGAACCACCGGCTGCTTCAAAGCATTCTCGATTTCAAGCGGGGTGTAGTTGTGACGGTTGGTGTCGCGACCTTGGCCGCTCTTAGCAAAGAGCTCCTGGTCGTCCATGCCGTTGAACAGGCCTACGTAGTAGACCTGAGGCTCACCCGGCAGAACGAACTGAACCGCACGGCTGATGAAGTAAGCAACGTCGTTAGCCAAGATGTTTGGAAGGGTCGCGTTGATCTGGTGAGGCAAGGTGAACCACTGTGGAACAACGCTGGCAATGCTCGAGTGACCACCGGTGTTCTCTGCTGCCTTCTCGAAAATGAACGCCATGTCGTCCTGGGTAATTAGACCAGGCTTGCCGTTGATCGGTCCGGCATCAATCACGCCGTAGCCGTCGTGGGTGTCAAGAACGTTCAGACAGTTGGTTGGTCGCTGCTGGAACCAGAGGTCAAGCTTGTCAACGGTTCCGGTGAAGAACGAGTGCAATAGCAGCGGCGCGGTCTGGAAGTCGTAAATCAGATCAACCAGAGGAGCAATGGCTTGCTGTTGCGTGTAGTGGGCATGAACCTCAACCAGCACGCGCATTCCGTAGGAGTGAATTAGTTCTGTGATTTCCTCAACAAAGGCCAAGGTCTCCTCGGTCATGAACGAGTCGGTACCAGGCGTCTTAACCGCATAACCAACCGCGTCTAGTCGAATGACCTTTACGCCACCCGAAGCCAATGCGTCGAGCACCGAACGTAGGTACTTCTGACCGGCAGGGTGCTTGATGTCGATGTCAACCTGGGAAGGCATGAAGGTGGTCCAGACCAAACGGCGACGACCATCAACTTCGTAGGCGGTGAAAGGCAAACCAGGACGAGGGCGATAGAACGAGGTAATTCCGTCTTCGGTTCCACCGTTCGGGAACACCACGTCGAAGGTCAGGAACAAGCCGTCGTACTCAGACTTCTCACCCTTCTCCTGCCAATCCAGGAATTCTGGCGAGAGGTAGGAAGAGTGGTTCACGATTAGGTCGGCTGTTAGTTCGTGAGTCTCCGAGATGCGCTTGAAGTCAGACCAGTCACCGAGACGTGGGTCAACCATCTTGTGATCAATCGGGTCAAAGCCAGCGTCATCTCCGTCGTAAGGGTGGAAGAACGGAAGCACGTGAATGCCCTCAAAGTCCTTTAGCGCACCTTTGAGTAGTTTCTCGATTTCGCCTAGGTTACCGCCAACGCGTTCTGCGTAAACGAGGATGCTTGAACCAGCCATTAGTTGCCCTTGCTTTCTGCTTCTTTCATGAGGAATTCAACGATCTTGAAATCTAGTTCGTGGTCGATATCTAGAGAGCGCGATGGCGGCATCTCATAGAGTCGGGTGTTGTCGTGGAAAACGTTTAGCCCTTCAACCAGAGCTTCGCGGCGCCAAACGTATACCGAACCGTTCATGTCAAACGAACGTGGTGCATCCTGGCGGCGAAGAACTTCGGCAGGCAACTTCTTGGAGACAGCAACAAAGCCGTTGGCATCCTCTTCAACAAGGTTGAAGTATGGCGAGCGGTGAGCCTCGGCGCCGGTAATTACCGATTTGGCGTCGGTGCTTTCAAGCAGTTCAACTGCACCGATGATGTCTTCAGGAATTCGCAATGGCGAAGTGGCATCTAGATCCACACAGATGTCGTAAGTTTCACCGAAGTGCTCTTCCGCCGAGCGCACTGCGTGTGCAATGGCTGGAACCTTGCCGGCGGTGTCGTTGGCCATCTCTGCTGGGCGAACCACCACCCAGTCGGCACCATACTCAACGGCGTGATTTAGAACTTCTGGAGCGTCTGAACTGACCACAACGCGGTCGAAGAGGCCAGTGGCACGAGCAGCGCGAATTGAGTGAGCGAACAGCGGAATGCCGTTGATGATTCGCCAGTTTTTGCCGGGTACACCCTTAGAGCCACCGCGAACACAGATAGTACAGATGCGCATTGATTTTCCAGTTCTTTTGACTAAACCTAACTACAAGCCTAAGTGTTACTTTTGATAGGCAACCTTTATATCTATATCGAACCGAGGATTCTTGAGCGAAGTACGTCAGGTAAGACCCCGCACCGAGGGCTGGAAACAGAAACTCGATGCGGATGGCAAACCGCTCCTCGAGTTCGTGCAAAAACGTCGCGGTCAACCTCCTGTACATTTTGCGGACCTAACTCCAGAAGAACGGGTTGAAAAGGTAAAAGAACTTGGTTTTCCTGCATTCCGTGCGAAGCAACTTGCCAATCACTATTTCGTTCATTACACCGACGACGCCTCGGAGATGTCGGACCTTCCAAAAGACGGCAAGGACAAACTGGTTGCCGAGCTTTTCCCGCCACTACTAACCGAAGTCAAGCGGCTGAAGACCGACAAGGGCGACACCATCAAGTTCCTTTGGAAACTTTTTGATGGCGCTCTCGTGGAGTCAGTTCTGATGCGTTACCCAAACCGAATCACCCTTTGCGTTTCTAGCCAAGCTGGTTGTGGCATGAACTGCCCGTTTTGTGCCACCGGTCAAGCAGGCCTCACTCGAAACATGTCAACCGCCGAGATCATTGCCCAGATCGTGGCAGCAAACCGGGTGATTGCCAACGGTGAACTTGGTGGCAAGAAAACCGGTAACGGCGAAGAACGTGTTGGCAACATCGTGTTCATGGGCATGGGCGAGCCTTTAGCCAACTACTCGCGAGTAATGAATGCGGTTCGAACCATGGTTGCCGAGCAACCTAACGGTTTGGGTATGAGTGCTCGAAGCATCACCGTCTCCACGGTTGGTTTAGTTCCCGCAATCAAGAAGCTTGCCGATGAGCACATACCAGTGACCTTTGCGCTCAGCCTTCATGCCCCAGATGACAAACTTCGTGACGAACTCATTCCAGTGAACTCTCGTTGGAAGGTAGACGAAGCCCTCGATGCCGCCAAGGAGTACTTCGACAAAACTGGTCGCCGAGTCTCCATTGAGTATGCGCTGATTCGCGACATGAATGACCACGCCTGGCGTGCCGATCTGCTAGCCGAAAAACTTAATGCACGTGGCAAAGGTTGGGTTCACGTGAACCCGATTCCACTCAACCCAACCCCTGGGTCGGTTTGGACCGCAAGCACCGAAGCGGCGACCAATGAGTTCGTTCGAAGACTAGAGAAGGCAGGCGTGCCAACCACTCTTCGTGACACTCGCGGAAAAGAAATCGACGGTGCCTGCGGTCAGTTAGCGGCAGCCGACTAGTCATGACCCAGCAAAGCGATGTGGTCTTCTTTTTCGGAGACTCGGCCGAACGAAAAAGCCTCTACCAATTGCGTCAATGGGTTGGCCCGCTAGTTCGACTAGCTGCGAAGGTTTCGGTAACCGTGGTGTGCAGCACAGTTCAAGCTGCCGATACCGCGAAGGCTGCGGGGTTGCCATTCGTAAAAGGCACCAACCTTGCCGAAGCCATTTACCTTGCCAAGTCTCTAAAGCCCAAAGTGATTCTCTACCCCAACATGTTTTATGAGAACTATCCAATTTGGGGCGAAAGCAGCGCCAAGCATGTTTTCGTTAGCCACGGCGAATCCGACAAGAGCTACATGTCTCAAAATGCCATCAAGTTTTTCGACTACCTATATGTGGCCGGCGACATGGCGATTTCGAGAATCCGGCAGAACGTTCAGTATTTCGATTTGAGCCGATGCATCAAGATTGGTCGCCCACAACTTCTCGACCCAGTTCCGGCACCACCGAAGGAATTCGTTGCCAACACCGACCAACGCAAGGTGGTGCTCTACGCTCCAACCTGGGAAGGCTCACTGATTCAGAATCGCTACGGGTCGGTGGCTTCGCACGGTCTTCAAATCGTCGAAAGCATTTTGAGTAAGTCTGATCAGTTCCGCTTGGTTTATAAGCCGCACCCATTCACCGGCAGCATGATCACCAGTTGGGGCGAAGCCAACGACAGGATCAAGAACCTGATTCGTTCTCACCCAAGCAATCATTTCGTGGATGAATCCGCATTTGGCTGGCAACCTGCTATCTCCGACATCATGATTACAGATGTCTCGGCAGTGGCTTATGACTGGCTGGCAACTGGCAAACCTATTGTGCTAACTAAGCCAGCCGAACCTCAGGCCGAACTCTTCACTGGCGGTATCTTTGGCGATTTGCCACTGATGCAGGCCAAGCGGCGCAAACTTGTCCACCTTGTTGCTTTGGATGTCGGCCATGGTCAGAACTTGGTAGTTTAATTCCGGCGCTGTAATCTTTTTAGCCTCATCTCCCGTTGGCATAGTTTCATTTGCAGCGCCTTTCTTGGAAGATGGTTTAAATAATAAAAACGCAGATTCATCGGCCTCAGCCACAGAATTTCCAGAAGCAAAATCCATGC
>ERZ650308.763-NODE-763-length-17384-cov-9.991344_pt1 | contig 17384 bp, 7 predicted proteins | sample MGYA00376244_ERZ650308 | MGnify/ENA primary metagenome ERZ650308 (study PRJEB26733, sample SAMN07839295) | wastewater metagenome | biome: small river; feature: stream; material: water | place: USA: North Carolina | collected 2016-04-26 ... | reverse complement strand
CGCGGCGAAGTGACCTTGCGTGTGCGTCGTGATGACGGCACACCGCAAGGCGCAGTGTTTGTGCCATTTGCGTATTACGAAGCTGCAGCCAACATGATGACCAACCCAGCGCTGGACCCCTTCGGAAAAATTCCCGAATTCAAGTACTGCGCGGTGGCCATTCATGCAGGGGGCGAGTTGCCAAGCATTGCAGGCTTTGGCGTCAACGCTTAAAACGCACCAACGAAAAAGGGAGCTTCAAGCTCCCTTTTTTCATGGCTGTTGCAAACGCTCAGTGCGTGACCACGGTGATTTTCTTAGCCGCAGCACGCGCACGCTCTAAGGCGTTAGGGCCTTTGGCCAATGCCACCGCCATGCGTCGGTAGGGGCGCGTGGTGGGTTTGCCAAAAATGCGCACATCAGTGCCAGGCTCGCTCATGGCGTCTGCCACACCGGTGAAGGTGGGCGATGTGCCTTCTTGGGTGGCCAGCACTACCGCGCTTGCACCTTCGACGGTGTCGATGTTGGGAATGGGCAATCCCAGAATAGCCCGCGCATGCAAATCAAATTCGCTCAAGCTTTGGCTGATGAGCGTGACCATGCCCGTGTCGTGTGGGCGAGGGCTGAGTTCGCTGAAGATGACTTCGTCTTTGGTCACAAAGAACTCCACACCAAACAAGCCCGCACCGCCGAGGTCGGATGTGACTTTTTCAGCCATTTGCTCAGCAGCCTTCAAGTACTCGGGCTTCATGGGTTGTGGCTGCCAGCTGTATTGGTAGTCGCCACGTTCTTGCACGTGGCCAATGGGTTGGCAAAACACGGTCTGGCCGTTGCGCTGGCGCACGGTGAGCAGGGTGATTTCAAACTCAAAGTGGATGAACTCTTCGACGATGACGCGTCGGCGGTCGCCACGCATGCCTTCGCAGGCGTAGTCCCAGCTGTGTTGAATATCGGCCTCAGTCTTGGCCACGCTTTGGCCTTTTCCAGATGAGCTCATCACGGGCTTGATGACCACGGGGAAACCAATCGCTTTGGCTTGGCTCATCAACTCTTCTGCCGACTCGGCATAGCTGAACTTGGCAGTGCGCACGCCCAAGCCCACGGCAACATCGCGGATGCGGTCGCGGTTCATGGTCAGGTTGGCCGCGCGGGCGCTGGGGATGACTTCAAAGCCTTCTTTCTCCACCTCCAGCAGCACCTCGGTGCGGATGGCTTCGATCTCGGGCACGATGAGGTCGGGCTGGTGCTTGGCAATGGCGGCGCGCAGGGCGGCTTCGTCCAACATGCTGAACACGCTGCATTCATCGGCCACTTGCATGGCGGGTGCGCCTGCATAGCTGTCGCAGGCCACCACATAGCAGCCCAAGCGCTTGGCGCTGATGACGAATTCTTTGCCGAGCTCGCCAGAGCCCAGGAGGAGGATTTTTTTCATGACTTGCCTATCGAGATATCAATAGCAAGTATTTTCCTAGAGCTAAGAAGGCAGACGTATACAAAACCCTATCAGTTGCCCAGCTTGTGTTTCATGTCGTCGATGGCGAGTTTGACCAGACGCATGTGTTCTTCTTGCGCCTCATGGTGGGTCGCGAAGTTTTGAAGCATCACGTAGCTCCCTTCTGGCAGCAGTGACATGGCTTCGTGCGAAATGGTCTCGAAATGTTTGTTGCGTTCAATGACGTACCACGTGTGTGCAAAGTTCATTCGTTGGCCTGCAAGTTGAAGGTTTTGAAAGCGCCTAAGAGTGCTGTGTGTGCTTCTTTCGTGAGCGTAGACTGGGGCGGGCGCACATGTTCCCAGCTCTCCATTCGGTAGTGTTGTGACAGCAACAGCTTCATGGCGGCGATGGCTGGATAGTCGCCCAAGAGCGTCATCAGCTCCACCACACGGTCATCGGGTTTGGTGACTTTCATGCCGGCGATCTTGGTGGCTTGCTCTGGCGCATCGTTGGTTAAAAGATGCTGCATGAGGGTAGGAATGACATTGGCCAAGGCGGATACACAAACTTTGGGCTTGAGCAGACTCAAGTTGGGTTCATGGCAGGTTGCGATGGCAAGGCCTGCGCCAAACGCGCGCATCAAATCAACCGTGTGGTTGACGTGAACGTCTTGATCGACGATGCCCGCAAATACCTGCGGATGCACTTTGAGTAAATCAGCCAGTGTGGCTTCGGGTAAATCACTGCCGTGGTTGCTGCCGCTGAGTTGGTGGATGAACAGTTGCCAATCGGGCAGGTTGACCTGTTTGATCAGGTGATCGAAATAGTCAAACAACGCTACGTGGCTAAAAGGCAAACCATACTGCGGCGCTGATACCAAGAAACGACGCACGCCCAGCGTGTGTGCTTTGCGAATGAATTGCGCCACTTCGCTGAATGAGGATGATTGCACGCCCAACAAAATATCTGTGCCTGCCACACCTGTTGCGATGACGTGTGTGACGGCCGACAACTTTTCATCGGCAGAAAAAGAGCTGCCTTCGCCTGCTTGGCCAAAGAGTACAAAACGTTCAAGGCCTTTGGCGCATAGGTTGCGCAAATGTGCTGCCAGTTTGGTTTTGTCAATGTCCAAGTTGTCTTGCAGTGGAACCAAGACATCCGTCCAAACACCTTCAAAATTTTTAGCGGCAGATGTGTTGGGCATGGCGGGCTTTCAAAGAAGAGTTGAAGCGATCATCGCAGATCTAGCACCACACCTGTCAAGCTAGCAAGCATCACGCGATTTTCTTTGCCTAGGCTGGTGATGGCTGCAGCTAAGACCAGATTCATTTCAGAACGTGCCACACGTTTGGCAACGGCAGAGGTCGCAGCGATCACCATGCGGTTGTTGACCAAGCTGCCTTGAAACTCCACCATCTCGCCTTCTGGCGTTGAGACCATGAATGTAGTGAGCTTGTCGGCGAATACCACTTTATCTGTCATGGGCGCTGCGACTGGAGGCGCTGCAGCAGTTTTGAGTGAAATCGTGTCCGCGCTTTGTTCAAACGCAATGCCTGCAGAGGTGGGGTTCGCTTGTGCGCTGTGCAAGATGGTGATAGCAAGCACGCCTTGATGGGGTGACACATCCGTCGTAGAAGTTGTCGGCAACGATTGAATCTGGCGTGGACTCATGACAGACAACTGTGAAGGCGTCAGATTTTCAGCTTGTTCAAGTTTGAGTTGTGATAGCTGTGTTGTTGTCAGCGCTTGTAATTGCGCAGGTTTCAAGCTTGCGACTTGATCTTGAGGCAAGCTGTTGAGTTGCTCGGGGGTGAGTGCACGTACTTGAAGGCCGGAAAGATCAGCAATATTTTGTGGCACAGCCACAGCAGTGGCTTGTGAAGGCAATGCCGTCATGACGGGTATTGCAGCTTCAAATCGGTTGGTTGGTTGTGGCTGTGGGTCGACTTGTGCTTGAAGCTGGGGGTATATGCCAATCGCAGCAAGTTGCAGGTTGTCGAAACTGGCCAATTCAGCATTACTCAGACTTGCGACTTGCAAGGGTGTGAATGAGGCCAATTGCTCGGGCGATAGGCTTTGCACTTGGGTGTTTGACATCGCCATGATTTGCTCAGCGCTGAAGGCGCCAAAGTTGGCAGGTGCAATCGCATCAATTTGCGCAGGCGTGAGTGCTTGTAATTGTGTGTTGTTCAGTGAGCCAAGTTCGGCGGCAGTCATTTGTGCGAACTGTGAAGGATGAATAGCCTGAATTTGCGTGGCTGACAGTGATGCCACTTGGCTGTAACGCAATGAAGAGTTTGTGTTGCTGGTCAGTGCATTGATTTGAATGGGCGATAGGGCGCTGAGTTGCGCCGCAGCCATGACGCTAATTTGTTCAGGCGTGAGCACTTGCAGCTGCAATGTGCTCAACGCGCTGAGTTGTGCTGGGCTAAGAGCCGCCAGCTGAGCTTGGCTGATGGTTTGTACTTGCTCGGGTTTGAGTTCGGCCAAAATTTTTGGAGTGACTGCGGCCAACTGGGCAGGTTTGAGAGCTTGCAATTGCATGCTACTCAAGGTGCTGATTTCTGATGGATTTAAAACTGAAAACTGTGCCGCGTTCACACCAGAAATTTGTAGGCTAGACAATGATGCAAGTTGTGAAAAGCTAAGAGATGAAGCTGAGTTCTCTGTCAGTGCTTGAATCTGAGCATTTGATAAGGTGCTGAGCTGTGGAAGCGCAAGAGTTTTAATTTGTGCAGAAGAGAAGGCTTGCAACTGCGGCCCAGCCATGGCCGCCATTTGATTAGGAGTCAATGCCGCCAGCTGCGTTGAGCCCAGAGATTGGATTTGACTTGGCGTGATGCTTTGGATTTGTTCTTGACTCAGGCCGCTCATTTGAGCTGCCGTCAGCGCCGAAATCTGTGTTGGCAATAGCGCCGTCAATTGAACAGGGCTCAGTGAAGCCAATTGCACGGCGCTGAGTGTTTGCAGTTGCGTACTGCTCATGTTTGCCAATTGGTTGGTGCTCAATGCGCCGATGTTAGAGGCTGGAATTGCGGAAATTTGTATAGGCGTAAGTGCTTGCAGTTGCGCAGCGCTCAAACCATTGATCTCAGCAGCGGCCATGCGCGCTATTTGACTGGTGCTAACGCCAGAAACCTGTGATGGTGTCAAGGCTCCTAATTGCGTAGCACTGAGAGATGCCAAGGGGTTACCCGTTAACACGCTGATTTGTGCGGGTGTGAGTTCACTCAGCTGGGCGGGCGATAGCGCGCTGACTTGTTGAGGTGAAAGTGCTTGTAGTTGGGGTGCAGATAAAACCGCCAATTGCGTAGCGTCTAAACCAGCAATTTGTGCAGAACCTAAAAGCGCCACTTGCGCGGGGGTGATGGCTTGTAGTTGGGCGCTGCCGAGGCTGCCCAGCTGTGTCGCACTCAAGCCTGACAGTTGGGATGCAGATAGCGCAGCGATTTGATTGCCGGAAAATACCTGCAGTTGAGAAGCGCTGAAACTGCCTATCTGTGTGCCCGTGAGTCCCGACAGTTGTCCACCAATCAGGGCTGCAACCTCTGCCGTCTTGAGTGGCGACACATTGATGCTGCTCGTGCCGATGACATTGACTGAGCCTGTGGCACTTTGCGTTGTGTAGTTGCTGTTACTCAAATTCAAGCCATTGAAATTGGCAATTGCTTGAGGGCCTGCGCTTATTCCTGCTAACAGTGCGGTGCCAGAGACATCAATGCGGTCATTGAACAAAGCATTGGTGACTGTCAATGTAGACGAGGTGGCTGAGGTGTCGAGGCTGCTCGTACCGTTGTAGTTCATCACACCTGTCAGTGTGACAGGGCGTGGTGTGATGGCCAAATGATTTGGAATAAATGTGATGTCGTAGTTGCTATTGGTCAGTGTGCTGGCGATGGCATATTGACCCACTGCACTGGTTTGAGTGGCAGAAACGCTGAGTCCACCGGTGAAGGAGTCGTTGTTGACGAGGCCTCGATTGGCTGAATTGGCTTCTGTTGCGTAAGTTAATGCAGGATTAGCTTCGCCATACACCTTGCTTGAAGCGTTGGCGCTCAGTGTGATGGGGCGAGGTGTGATATCAAGGTTAGCAGCTACATAACTGATGTTGTAGTTGTTATTAGCGAGTGTGCTGGCAATGGCATAACTGCCTACGGAACTGGATTGATTCGCCGAGGTGGTGAGTGAGCCGGTGAACGTGTCATTGTTCACAAGACCACGCCCAGCAGAGGCTGGCTCTACGGTGTAAGTCAATGCAGGATTGGTTTCGCCATACACCTTGCTTGAAGCGTTGGCGCTTAGGTTGATGGGACGAGGTGTGACATCAAGATTAGCGGCCACGTAAGTGACAGCATAGTTGCTGTTTGCCAGCGTGCTGTTGATTGCATAGGTACCCACAGCACTGAATTGAGTAGCAGAGGTACTGAGGCTGCCCGTGAACGTGTCGCTGTTGACCAAGCCACGTCCTGTTGATGTGGACTCCGTGGCATAAGACAGCGTTGGATTAGTCTCACCGTACACCTTGCTTGATGCTGAGGCGGTGAAAGTGATGGGGCGCTGTTGTATTGTTAAGTGACCCGTTGAGAAGTTTGTGAAGTCGTAGTTGGTTGCCGTCAATGTACCCAAAGAAGGTGTGATGGCCACATTGCCAACTGGGGTGTAGGTAGATGCTGTTGTGGCAAGCGTTGCGCTGCCACTCACGCCTGATGTGGCCAGTGTTTCGCCATGCACAAATCCAGTGATGCTGGCAGTCAATGCTGGGTTGGTTTCACCGTAAACCTTGCTGAGGCTGTCAGCGCTCACTGTGAGATGTGCTGGAATGACGGTCAATGTGCCGCTGGTGTATGCGTAGCCGTAACCCAACGCATTGGCAGCGGAAATCGAAGGAGTAATGGTGTAAGTGGTGTTAGAGGCATTGACAACGTTTTGACTGGTACCCGAATAGGCAACAGTGCCAATCGTGTTGTCAGAGTCACCATTCACAAGGGCTGAGTGTGTATAGCCATTGCCACCGACGAAGGCATTGCCGTCATAAGTTTTGGTCAGATTGCTGGCAGTGATGCTGATGATGGGTTTTTCACGGTAGATGGCATATGTCGCTGCAGGCGTGATGGATTGTGTAAACCCGTTGTGAGTGGTGTCGCTGTTGTAACGAAAGTTACCTGCAGCAACTTGTTGGTTGAGAGTCGTGTTTGCTACAGAGCCGGTGTAGATCAGCCCTCTGCCGCCAGTGCCCATAGTGAGAGCAGCGCCTGCTGCAATTTTTACGTCACCACCACTCGATGTATTGGCGAGGTTGTTATCGCCCGCCGCTAGAAGAATGGCGCTAGCCGATGCGTCTGTGGTGGTGATGTTCTGACTGATATTCAGGTCACCCGACAGCGTGCGAACATCTATCACCCCGGATGTGCTGATGCCACTTGTGCCACCAACGCTACCAACGGTCAGTGCACTGGCATTTTTAAATGTGAAAGAACCACTGCCACTGAGGATTGCGGCCAAGTTAGAAACGCCATTGGCGTTGCTGAGTGTGTAAGTGGTGTTGTTGCCGATCAGTTTGAGGCCTGAGCCAGTGGCCGTGCCTGTTGTTAAGACGCCTGTGCCAGACACCGTGTTGGCTGCACTTGCTTTTGAGGTGAGTGTGATCGTTGTTGCTGCGGTTAAATCACTGCTGAGCAAAATATTGCCATAGCTGGTGATGGCTTCACTGCCTGTGGTGGAGCTGCTGGCGTTGTTGGCGAGTGTGATGTTTTTGCCGGAGTATGTTTGATTGCCGGTGGAGCTCACACCATCCAGTGTGATGTCGCCGTATGCGCCGCCTGCATAAGTGTTGGTTATCACATTCGCATTGGCTGTGACAGTATTGAGGCCAAGCCCAGCTGAATTGCCTTTGAGTGAGATGGCGCCTGCATAGTAAGTGAAAGGCGTATTCACTCCCCCAGTGGTGCTGAAGTAGCTGGCGAATGTGTAGCTGCTGTTTGGACTCGTGTTGAGTGTGAGGCTTTTATTGCCACTCAAACTCGATACACCAGTGCCACCTAAGGTGATGTAGCCGGCATATAAGTTATTTGCCAAGGTGTAATTTGCAGTCCAAGTATTCATGGTGATGTCCGTTGCTAAACGAATATCACCTGTGAGTGAGATGTTGCCACTCAAATGTGCAGTCGATGTTCCGTATGACTGTGTGTTGATGTTGCCGTAGAGATTGATTTGACCGGCCGTTATGCTCAAGTTATTGCTTGAGGAATTGTTAGAGATCAAATTGGTCGTCGGTAATAAAACATCACCTGCCGTGCCGCCTGCAAACGTGGTGCGCGTATCAATCGTTAAATTCAACGCAGAAAAAGGTGAGTGCGCCGTGTCGCTGTAGAGATCAACTTTTCCTCCATTACCCAGGGTGGATTTGGCGGTGAAGGTGAAGTTGTAATTTGGAGTGGTACTGAGTGATGCGCCAGCAAACAAAATATCGCCAGCGTTTGTTAAGCCATTATCAAAATTGGTGTTGATGTTGGCGCCGTATGGCATTGATACGGTTCCCTCCGCGCGGAAAGTTCCCTTAAGGTTCGTTGTTAAGGAATAAAAATTAATTCCAGCATCTGTGCCGCCTACGCCTGCTTTGGTGGATTTCAGACTCAAGCCGCCCAGATATTTGCCACCGAATCCAGAAATAGCAGTGTTATCAAATGTGTTGTTGTAATTGATGTTGATGATGCCGCTGGCCGCAGTTTGAGAGCCACTGTCGAGGGTTAATGTGTAGCCCTCAGCATTTGCTGAAATTTTGCTGGCATTGATGTTGATGGCACCTGAAATGCCTGTGTGGTTTGTATTTGTCAGTTCGTCCGCGTTGCTGTCAATGGTGACGGACTTCATTAAAATCAAATTATTTGCAGTTAGCGAGATCAGTCCGCCATTTGTCAGGATGTCGCCGTTCAAGCGAATCATTCCAGTGCCTGCATTGATGCTGTATGTGCCAGTGCCGAGTGAGACAGAATTAACTTGCACAGCCCGCGCAGTGGGGTTGAAAACAAAGTTACTGTTACTGCTTGAAAGGCTCACATTGTTGCTGTCAAGAACAATACTTCCGTTGGTCTCGCTGATGTTGATCACATCTGTCGAGCCAATGAAGTTCATCCGCGCAGTTTGGCCTGCAGTCGATGGACCGCTAAGTCCGAGTGTGAAGTTGTTGAAATACCGCGCAGTGTTATTGGTTAAGGTGGCGTCGGGTAATTTATTTTGTGAGACATCTATATTTCCCCAATACGAGTTGACAGTGAGGTTGTTGGTGAGGGTGTAGTTTGTTGCGCCTGATGTGTAATAGGTGATGGGGTTAAAAACCAAATTTGAAATGCCAGTTTTGATCGGTGTAGTCACCGTTGTGCTGTTGACGGTTGAATAATTAGAGGTGCTGTTGTTGTTGTTAATGGCAATGGTTGCGCCCGTGATGTTGGGCGCTGTGCCACCAATGACAGAAGATGTAATGCCATTACCGTTACTGTCTGAATTGGCTGCATTTTGATTCAGTGTGAATGAGCCTGAATAGCCCATGACGACTGCATCTGGTTCAAAAGTTACATAACCAGCACCGACACCGTTGGGCGTTGCGAGTGAGCTCGCATAGATCAAGTTTGAGTTGAGTGTGAGTGAGCGAAATCCGCCAGAGAGTTTGATACCTGTTGTATTCGAAAAGGTCGGGACTCCAGCTGTCAAACTGTAGGTGCCACCATTCGACGCGATGTAATAAGAGTTGCCGTTGCCGTAGGTGTAGTTGATGTGGTCACCGTTTTGCCACAAGATGCTGGCCACACTGGATGAGCCTGAATCAATCCGATTGTTGCTAATTGTGATGTTAGAAAATCCAGAGTCAACTGAGTTCACATACAAACTTGAATTGACACCGTTGAGTGTGGTTAATGCGAGTTGAGTGCCTTTGGAAATATTGATTGGATTGCTACTTGTTCCAATCACTTGTCCGCTGAGTGTGAGGTTGTATGCGGTGATATCGCTGATGTAGTTGGTGCTGGCGTTGGTGATTGACGTGGTGGCGTAGGCTGTGAAATTGGTGCCAAGGCCAGTCGACCCCATTGATACTGTGTATTTCGAACTTGAACCTGAATACAGAAAAACTGAGTAGTAATTGGGGTAGATCGTGACCGATGTATCCGTGAGAGAAATTTTGTAAGCATTGATGCCCACGCTGGTCGGAAATACGGTGGGTTCTTGTCCACCCACATAGTGGGCTGGTGCAGGTGTTGTGACGTAGCTGGATGATGACGTGGTGGCCGTTCCAACACCAACGGTGTTGATGCCGTTGGTGGGAATGATCAATGTGCCATTGCTATCAGTGGACACCATGATGTGTCCTGTTCCTGCGTAAGGGTCCGTCGAGCCACCAGGATTTCCTGAAATATTGATGATGTGTGCGCTAGATGCCTGCGAGCCTACATTGAGGTTGATGGTGTTGAACGCTTGATTGGCATAACCGCTGTTTGGCACTTCATTGAGGTAAGTGCTTCCAACGTAGTTGTTGATGGTTAAGACCCTTGACGTGCCTTGGAAAGTGCCTGTTGCTGTCGTCGGTGCGGCAACAAGTCCGTATGGGTCGACGTTACCTGTGATTTGCAGTGGATTGCTGACTGAGCCTATGTTTTTTGCCGTCAGTGAAACATCGTTGGCCGAGTAAATATCAGCATAGCTTGAAGAGGTGTTTGCCGTTGTGATGTTTTCGCCCGCAGAAATATTCGTAGTTTTCTGCGTGTAGTTGTATGTAATAGCCGTTGTCGAACTGTTTGAAATTGGATATGGGTATGTTGAGTCATACAACATAGAAATAGCGTATGCATTGGTTTGCGTGCTGTTGTCAGGCAGTGAAATTGAACCACCTACTCTGATGTTGACAAGACCCTTGCCGCTGTTGATGTAGCTGCCCTGATTGATGGTGAGGTTTTGTCCAGATGAGTTGACTGCATCTGAGCCTACGGAAGGAACAGCTCCAATGTAAAAATTACCACCGTTGGTATTGATGTAGCTGTTGTTGCTTAATGTGATGTCATTGCCCGCTGTCAACACCACATTGAGCTGAGGGTAGGTTCCCGTTGCTGTGGATTCAATTTTTTGATTGATGTTGATGTTGCGTGCCGCAGTCAATGTCAACGTCGATCGTGTCGATGTCGACCCTGATTTAGTGATGGCTGTGTCGACAGTGATGTCTCCATTGCCGTTGCCATCGCCTATCGTGCCGCCTGTTTTAATGGTGACGTTGTTGCTTGCCAGGGCTGTGGAGATGGCACTTCCCAAAATGGTGCTACTGGCGGCAGAGGTATAGGTTTGTGTGCCGCTCGCAGTGACGGTGCCTGCGGCCCAAGTCGTCCCTGCGACCGTTGTCCCTGCCGATGCAATGGTGATGTCATAGGGATCCAGTAGCCACTCACCGGTGTTGCCTTGATGGGCGCTCGTGGACACTTGAATGTCATCCACATTCAAGTAGTGTCCTGATGTTTCAATTTTGCCGCCATCCCCCCCGTTGGGTCCTGCTTCGGCTTTGATATTGCCATGCACCAGTGTTTGGCTATCGACGTTATGAGTGTCACTCCACAGCACCACTTTGCCACCATCGCCTTTGTCGGTGGCGCTGGCATCTATGGTGGCACCCGCTGCCATCGTGATCTTGGTCGCTGGGCGCAAGTCGCCGCCGCCTTGCCAATCACCCCCTATCAGCACAGTGCCACCACCTGATGCGCCCTTGGCTTCAAGCTTACTGGTGCTGGCTAGGGTGATGTCATCAGCCTCCAAATAAATCTTGCCACCTTTGCTCACCAAACTGTTGGCTTCTAAGTTGCCGCTGTTTTTAATGATGCCTGCTTGCAGTTTATTCAGTGCAACGGCCGACAAAATGATTTGCCCGTCTGGTGCTTGTATCGCTTGTTTGTTTTCAATCAGCGTGGCGATGGCACTGGGCGTGGTGGTGATACCCGCCAAGCTGCCTGTGCCTTCGATCTTGAGGGTGATGGTCTCACCCGCCGCCATAGCCACTGTGCCTGCGCGTGCGACGACGACGCCTGCGTTTTGGACTTCGGGGGCCAAGAGAGCCACATAACCGCCAAGACCTGTGGTGATGCTGCCCTCGTTGACGACCTTGCCTGTGGCGCCTTGGCGATCAAACACATACTTGCCCGACATGAAGTTGTCGTCTGTGATGCCGTGTGTGGTGGCAGTGATAGCGCCCACATCGACCGATGATCCGGGTGCAAAGTAAATGCCGTTGGCATTGCTCAAAAATACTTGGCCATTCGACGTGATACGCCCAAAAATTTGACTGGGGTTGCTGTCATTCACACGATTGAGTGTGATGGCTTGCGTGTTGGGTTGCACAAACTTCACACCCGCTTTGCTGCCGATGTTGAAGGTGTCCCAGTTGACGACTGCACGTTGACTGGTTTGTGTGACGGTCATTGCTGCGGCTTGCGCAGTGGCCGTTTGTGTGATGGTCACATTGCCACGAGTCACGCTGGCACCCGTAGGCAGTTGGTGTACAGGAGGGGGGGACTGTGCGCCTGCACCACCGGTGAGCGAGAAGCTTAAAGCGACGGATGCGATCACGCCGCCTGCGGACGATTTGCTTTTTTTACCTGCAGTTTTCGCAGTCTCAGGCACGGCTTGCCACGACTGCGTGGCAACCGACCAGAGGGTGCGATAAATGCGGTTCATGCGCGCGTGCTCATCCTTAAAACGTAAAACCCGCGCTCAGCCATAGGCGAGTGGTGCTTTTGGTTTTGTCGCCGTCCATGCCGGTGGTGGGGTCTGCATTGGGATTGGCAGCGCTGCGTTTGGCCAGCGTGGCTTTGAGTTCGGTGCCTCGGCTATCTTGCCAAGCCAAAGATACGCCATAGCCTTGCAATGCATAGGCATTCACTGCGCTGATGGCGTTACCGTTGGATGCATTGGCATTGTGTTTGTTGACCGTGATGTGACCATAGTCATAAAAGCCGGTCAGGGTGAGGGTGGTGTCTAAGCGTTGGCGTAATTCAAGCGTTAAGGTACGTCCCGTGGCGCCCCCTGCTTCACTGGCAGGGAACGCACGCACACCCGTGGCGCCGCCCAAATACAGGCGTTCAGATGAGTCGAGGTTTTTGCTGGCTGCTTGTGCGGACATGGCGGCATACAAACTCAAATCGCTGGTGATGGACTGCAAGCGGTTCAGGTTTAGGTTGAGCTTGCTGTATGCACCCGCCACGCGGGCACCATCTGCATCGGCTTGTGCGTTGGGAGAGCCTTCATTGACCACGCGACCTTGCGTCAGAGTGGCAGAGGCAGAGGTGGAACCACCACCACCCCAAGTGTCGATGTAGTTGCTGTTGATGCCCAAGTTGCTGGCTTTGATTTTGTAGTTGGAGTTGAGCGCATCTGCTGCGTAGTTTTCTAATGTTTTGTCGTCGTAGCTCCATGTTGCGTTCACATTGTTGAGCTGGCTACGCAACAGTGGATAACTCATATCCAGGCCTGCGGTGTCTGCTGTGCCGCGTGTGCCTGAAGCTTTGTCGTCATAGCTTGTGAGTACTTTGTATTTGAGGCTGCTGGCATGAACACCTGCACGCCAGCCATCGCTCCCAATTGGCAAGCTATAGCTGCCACGTGTGTATTGAGTGCCTTCAGTTTGCATGAGGTTAACGCTGAGCAAATCACCAAGGCGAGCAGGGCTGTTGAGGTTGAGATTGGCACTGACGCGCTCAATGCCTGTGGCGCGTGAGCCTTGGTTGTCGAGGGTGGCATTGCCACTGAGTAAGGCATCGTCGGTGGCAGATAAAGCCAAGTTGGTTTCTCCGTCGTTTTGACCAGCGGTCAAATTGCCAGCGACACTGATGCCAGGCAGATCGTCCAGCAACAGCAAAGTGCGGTCTAAGTCGTTGGCGTGCAAAGCTTGGCCTTTTCGCAAATTGGCTTCAGCCATGCGAATCAAGCGTGAGGCTTCAATGCGCTGTGGCTCTTTGCCCTGCAGGTTCGCACCGCCAAACACAGCTTCGACGATTTGAATGGTGACGAGACCCTTGTCAATTTCTTGTTTGGGCAAAAAAGCGCGCACGGTCCAACCAGCATCGCGGTAGGTGTTGGTCACCACATCCGCTGCTTCTTTGAGTTGCGCGAGTGTGAGTGATCGATTGGCATATGTTGTCAACGCATGCTGGAGCTGATCGGCATTGAGCAAAGTGTTGCCAACAAATTGGAAGCCACGAACTTCGACCGAGGCTTCGCCTGCGGATGTCACAGGGGTTGTGGTCGTCTGACGCGGTGCCAGTGCAGGCTTTGATTTAGAGGATGGCAGCGCTTGCTCGGTTTGGCGAAGCAAAGCGCCTGCATCGACGGCCGTACCTGCGGCGTGTGCATTGAGGCACAACGCGACCGATGCGCTGACCAACAAAGAGAGACGAAGTGAGACGAATGAAGTGTTTGTCATGGGCTGGACGCAGTTAAACCAGCCTGTATTGTTGAAAACCCTATGTTTGTTTTATTACCGCAAACTACAAAACGTAACTTTGGTTTTAAAGAATTTCAATTCGCGTTGTTAATTGGTAACCGATGTTGCGCAAAGACTCAATGACGAGGCCTTCTGCGCCGGCATCGGTGAGTTTTTTACGCAGTCTGACCATGCGAACCGCCAAGCTGGATTTGAAAGACTCATCTACTTCTGCCTCTAGCAATTCTGCAATTTGCCAGGTCTCTAAACGACCTGCAGGGGCACGTGCAAGTGCGGTTAAGACGATGGCTTCTTGGGCGGTGAGTTTGACGGATGTTTGCTGGCCTTGCAGTTCAAGTTTGTTGAGTGTCAAGCCTTCGGGGTTGATCTGCTTGAACGTGGCTAACCGACGACGGGCAAAGCTACGTAACGCAGCTGACAACTCAGGCAATGAAATAGGTTTGGTGAGGTAGATGTCGGCACCACAGTCGTAGCCAAGCAGCTTGTCGTCTAAAGCCGAGCGAGCTGACAACATGATGATGCCCACCAATGGGTGCGCGTGACGAATGCGCTGGGCCAAGCTCAGACCATCTTCACCAGGCAAGTTGATGTCAAGCAAGAATGCATCGGCATGATCACTGCCCGCGTGGTCCTCGAGTTCTTCTGCGCATGACAAGGCTGTGACACGATGGCCTTCTTTTCGCAGCGCATTGCTGAGCAGCGTGCGTAAGTCGTTGTTGTCCTCAACGACAACGATGTTCAGTTGGGTAACCATACGCTGAATCTCACATGGGTGTCATCGGGTTCATAAGTGCAGGTGCCGCCTAGTAAGTTGCAAATGCTGCGCACCAAGAACAGCCCCAGGCCTGTGCCAGAAAGGGTTTTGGCACCGGCGCTTCGGTAGTACTTTTGAAACACCTTTTCGGGTTCAGGCCAAGAGGCCATGCCAGGTGTATTGGCAATGCGGATGGCATATCCGGTTTGACATTCTGTGTTTGTTTGGGCACACACGTCAATCGTGATGGGTTGATGCAGTGCGCCGTAGCGCAGCGCGTTGTCAATCAGGTTGTTCAGCACAATGCGCAGACATTGGTAGTCGGTGTTTAGCACGATGGGCGACGTGGAACATGTGAGCTGAAAGCGGTGGTCGGCTTGTTGTTTTTCTTGCGTCAACTCATCGATCACTTCGATCAGATCGACCTGTTGTTTGTGGATGATGATTTTCCCGTCAGACAGGCGGTCAGCACTCAAACATTGATCCAACACATTGCGAATGATGGTGACGTTGCGACTGACGTAGTCTTTGGCGCTGGGGTCGTCAGACGCTTGTTGCGCAAGATCAATCACTGCCAACGGATTTTTCAGTTCATGCATGAGCATGGTGAGTAGCTGACTTTGTTCTTCGCGTCGAATTTTTTCAAGTTCAATCTGTTGTTGAGACAACAGCAAATCTTGTGAAATTTTGATGTTGGCTTTGCGCTGCTGGTTGGCACGCAGCTGCATCAAGAGAGTCATGACTGAACTAGAAATCAATGCGTAGTAAACCAAACCATTGGCTGAGAACTCACTGCCCGCCATTTTTCCAAGGTAGGGCAGCACACTGAAGAGCAGCAGACCGCTGATGATGAGGTAGTAGCCGACCACAAATTTTTTCTTCAATACCGATGCGGTTTGATACGTTCGTGTTTTGCCGTCATCAATGAAAGCAGCGGCCAACATCAATAAGACAAAGATGCCTACGCCATTGAGCATCATGTTGATTTTGAGCGCCAGATTGACCTGTTTGAAGGCCAGCAAAGTTGCTGCTGTGATTGACCACAGCCACATCGCGTGAAACACATGACGAACCCAGCGCGGCGGTTCATACTCTCTCAAAAAGCGTGTTTCAAACCAAAATGAAAACGCTGTGGTACCCACAATCAGCCAGTTGTAGCTCAGGTCTAGAGTGGTGGCGTCCAACCAATCGCCAAGCAGGTAGCGATGAAAGCCAAAAAATGCACCGGTGTAGATGAGGTAAATCAGATTACGTACGACAAACGCAGCGTATAAAAACTCTCGGTAATTGATCCAGTTGATTAGCACCACTAGCGTGAAAATCACAATCAAGGACAGCACGCAGTAATAGCTCAAGAGCAGTCGGTGCTCATCTCGTTGTATGTCCTGCAATGAGAAAGCTTCAACATGCATCAAAGTGGTACTGGTGGCTTTGAGCTTGAGCCAAAGCGTGCGTGGCTGATGGCCTGCAGGGATGACAAATGTGTGCGACAGAGAGTTGAATTCTTCGGTTTTGTAGTCAATTTGATCCCCTGTTTTTCTTGGCTTACCACTCAGGTCAAGCGGGTCGTACAAGGTGATTTCATCCAGATAAATGGGACGAATTCTGAGGATGAGTTTGTCATCGCCTTTGGCTTCTTCAGAAGGCGCGATGCGAAGTTGAATCCAAATGGGTGAGGTGGTGTAGCCGCGACTGAGAACACCGTCGTATGCAGTGAAGGTTTGCGTTTTGGCTTGCTCGATGGATGCTTCGTGTGATGTGTCTTCCCAGTATGCACGTTGGCTGATGTGGTCATGCACTTCAGCCAACGCAGACATGCTCACGCCACAGAGCACGCACACGCATAAAAGGTAATAGAAAAAACGTTGCAAAAGCAGCATCAAGTTGAATTGGGATGTATGCAAGCCTATCACTGGTGGCTGTGTGTTTTATTTCCGTAGATTACTGTGACCAGCGCAAACAAAAGCCCGCATGAGCGGGCTTTGTCTGTCAGGTGTCAACGATTACTTTTGCGTGTGATAGCTCGTCACACGTTCCACTTCGTTTTTAGAGCCCAACACCACGCTCACACGTTGGTGCAGTTGAGTGGGTTGGATGTCCAAGATGCGTTGGCGTCCGTCAGTGGCAGCGCCACCGGCTTGCTCGATCAACCAGCTCATGGGGTTGGCTTCGTACATCAGGCGCAGCTTGCCGGGCTTGCCGGGTTCGCGCTTGTCCCAGGGGTACATGAACACGCCGCCACGGGTCAAGATGCGGTGCACGTCGGCCACCATGGAGGCGATCCAACGCATGTTGAAGTTCTTGCCGCGTGGGCCTTCTTCGCCTTGCAGGCATTCGTCGATGTAGCGCTTCACGGGCTCATCCCAGTGGCGCATGTTGCTCATGTTGATGGCGAACTCTTTGGTGTCGGCAGGCACTTTGACGTTTTCTTGGGTCAACACAAACGAGCCTTGCTCGCGGTCCAAGGTGAACATGGCCACGCCGTCACCCACAGTCAGCACCAAGGTGGTTTGTGGGCCGTACACGCAGTAGCCCGCGGCCACTTGTTGGGTGCCTGCTTGCAAGAAGTCGTCTTCGCTCACGCCTTTGCTGGGGTCGACTTTTTTGAGCACGCTGAAGATGGTGCCAATGCTCACGTTGACTTCAATGTTGCTCGAGCCATCGAGTGGGTCAAACATCAAGAGGTATTCGCCTTGGGGGTAGCGGTTGGGCACGACGTGGATGCTGTCCATTTCTTCGGACGCCAT
>ERZ650308.762-NODE-762-length-17398-cov-5.930750_pt1 | contig 17398 bp, 12 predicted proteins | sample MGYA00376244_ERZ650308 | MGnify/ENA primary metagenome ERZ650308 (study PRJEB26733, sample SAMN07839295) | wastewater metagenome | biome: small river; feature: stream; material: water | place: USA: North Carolina | collected 2016-04-26 ... | reverse complement strand
AAAAAATTACAACTGAAAAAAAGTCTCCAGAGAGGCTTTTTTTTTGTTTAATTTTACGTACTATTATAAAATAAAAATTCATACCCATATGAGTATCATAAATAGCATACTTAAAGCCTTTGTTGGAGATAAATCTCAAAAAGATATTAAAGGAATCCAACCACTTATTGCAAAAACCAAAACATTTGAAAATGCACTTTCAGCATTGTCTCACGACCAACTGAGAGCTAAAACAGCAGAATTCAAATCCAAGATACAAGCTGCTAGAGCTGATAAAGATCAAGCTATTGCAGCTAAAAAAACGGAAGCTGAAACTACTTCAGACATCGATGCAAGAGAAGATTTGTACAATGCAATTGATGCTCTTGAAAAAGAAGCGTATGAAATTTCTGAAAAAGTGTTGATGGACATTCTTCCTGAAGCCTTTGCAGTAGTGAAAGAAACAGCAAAACGTTTCAAAGAAAATACTACAATTACTGTAACAGCCTCTGAAAAAGACCGCGAATTATCGGCTACTAAACCGTACATTACGTTAGTAGGGGATCAAGCCAATTGGGCAAATACATGGAATGCAGCCGGTAAAGAAATTACCTGGGACATGATTCATTATGATGTACAGCTTATTGGTGGGGTGGTATTGCACCAAGGAAAAATCTCAGAAATGCAAACAGGTGAAGGTAAAACTTTAGTGGCAACCCTTCCTCTTTATTTGAATGCACTTACAGGTAACGGTGTACATTTAGTAACCGTAAATGACTACTTAGCTAAACGTGATAGCTCTTGGAAAGCGCCTTTATTCGAATTTCATGGTATGACTGTTGATTGTATTGACAACCACCAGCCCAACTCAGACGCACGAAGAAAAGCGTATGAAGCGGACATTACCTATGGTACTAACAACGAATTTGGTTTCGATTATTTAAGAGATAACATGGCTAATTCTCCTGAAGAATTGGTGCAAAGAAAACACAACTACGCCATTGTAGATGAGGTCGATTCAGTATTGATTGATGATGCAAGAACACCATTAATTATTTCGGGTCCGGTTCCAGATGGTGACCGACACGAATTCAATGAATTGAAACCAAAAATTGAAAATTTAGTGAATCTTCAGCGTCAATTGGCAAACGGATTTTTAGCTGAAGCCAAAAAACTGATCAAAGAAGGAAATACAAAAGACGGCGGGTTCCAATTGTTACGCGCCTACCGTAGTTTGCCAAAAAATAAAGCATTAATTAAGTTTTTGAGTGAAGAAGGCATCAAACAATTGCTTCAAAAAACCGAAAACCAATACATGCAAGACAACAACCGCGAAATGCATAAAGTGGATGAAGCTTTGTATTTTGTAATTGAAGAAAAAAATAACCAAGTAGAATTAACAGACAACGGAATCAAATTTTTGTCGCAAGATACCGACGAAATGTTTTTTGTACTTCCAGATATCGGAACGGAGATTGCCAATATTGAAAAGCAAAAATTGGATAAAGATGCCGAAGCTGAGGCCAAAGAACATTTGTTTCAGGATTTTGGTGTAAAAAGCGAGCGTATCCATACCTTAACACAACTTTTGAAGGCTTACTCACTTTTCGAGAAAGACGTCGAATATGTGATCATGGATAATAAAATCATGATTGTTGATGAGCAAACGGGACGTATCATGGATGGTCGTCGTTATTCGGATGGATTACACCAAGCCATTGAGGCCAAAGAAAATGTAAAAATTGAAGCGGCTACTCAAACCTTTGCAACCATTACACTTCAAAATTACTTCAGAATGTACAGTAAACTTGCCGGAATGACAGGAACTGCTACAACAGAAGCCGGAGAGTTTTGGGAAATTTATAAATTAGATGTTGTTGAAATACCAACCAATAGAGGTATTTCTCGTCAAGATAAAGAAGATTTAATTTACCGTTCTGTTCGTGAAAAATTCAATGCAGTTATTGAAGATGTTACGCAATTGTCTGCTGCTGGAAGACCTGTACTGATTGGAACAACTTCGGTAGAGATTTCGGAATTGTTGAGTAGAATGTTGAAAATGCGTGGTGTAAATCACAATGTATTGAATGCAAAAATGCACAAACAAGAAGCTCAAATTGTAGAAGAAGCGGGTAAACCTGGAGTGGTAACGATTGCTACAAACATGGCAGGTCGTGGAACCGACATCAAACTAACACCAGAAGTGAAAGCAGCAGGTGGTTTAGCTATTGTGGGAACTGAAAGACACGATTCGAGACGCGTTGACCGTCAGCTAAGAGGTCGTGCAGGACGTCAAGGAGATCCAGGAAGTTCTCAATTTTATGTTTCATTGGAAGATAACTTGATGCGATTATTTGGTTCAGACCGAGTGGCTAAAGTGATGGACCGAATGGGACTTAAAGAAGGAGAAGTTATCCAACATTCGATGATGACCAAATCGATTGAAAGAGCACAGAAAAAAGTAGAAGAAAATAACTTTGGAACTCGTAAACGTTTGTTAGAATATGATGACGTTATGAACGCACAAAGAGAAGTAGTATACAAACGACGTCGACATGCTTTGCATGGTGAGCGATTGAAATTGGACATCGCTAACATGATGTATGATACCTGCGAATTGATCGTGAGTGAGAACAAAATGATGAATGATTTCAAAAATTTTGAATTCGAATTGATTCGTTATTTTGCAATTACTTCTCCTTTCAGTGAAAGTGAGTTTGCGAAATTATCTGAAATGGAATTGACGGGTAAAATGTACAAAGCGGTATTGGATTATTATACTGAAAAAACGGCACGAAGTGCTCGTGAAGCTTTCCCAATCATTCAGAATGTCTTTGAAAATGAAAACAATCAATTTGAACGAATTATTGTACCTTTTTCAGATGGTATAAAATCATTGAATGTAGTTACAAACTTGAAGAAAGCATATGATTCGCAAGGTGCACAACTTGTTGCTGATTTCGAAAAAAACATTACGTTAGCGATTGTAGACGAAGCATGGAAAAAGCATCTTCGCAAAATGGACGAGTTAAAACAATCGGTTCAATTGGCTGTGCACGAACAAAAAGATCCGTTACTGATTTACAAATTGGAAGCGTTTAAGTTGTTCAGAAAAATGCTTGATGGTGTAAATAAAGAAGTAATATCTTTCTTATTTAAAGGAGATTTACCACAACAAAATACCATACAAGAAGCCAAAGAAGTCCGTAATAAAGAAAATTACACGACTACAAAAGACGTATATCCTTCTACAGATGAACTTTCAGTTCAAAACAACGAAGCGGGACAAACACAGCCTCGACAAGTGACAGAAACGATTGTAAGGGATACCCCAAAAATCAATAGAAACGATACGGTTACCATTAAAAATGTAGCTATCGGTACCACCGAAACCATGAAATACAAAAAAGCGGAAAGCTTGGTTGCTTCTGGCGAATGGGTTTTGGTAACAGAATAATTACAAAGACTGTCTAATGAAACATTAGGCAGTTTTTTTTAATCAAATAATTATGAAAAAATCAACAAAAGCTTTTTTGTTTCAGTTACTAAGTTTTGCCTTATTTTTTATTGTGGCTCGTTTTTTAATTGCATCTTATACAGGTTTAACAGGATTTTGGATTCCGATTACGGCCTTTGTGGTAGGTACTATTTTGGCGCCGCAATTTCAGGCTATTCAAACAAATGAAGGAGAAAAACTTTTCATGAAATGGTTGTTCATGAAAGGTGTTAAAGAAATCAAATAATCCTTTTTTAAGCATGGCTTTTTGATGCATTTTTGATCTTCACTTGTGGCATCACCTTGCGCTAGGGGTAGTAGTGAAAAGCCCACAACAACCTGTAGTGCAGACGGAAGGTTGTGAGGACTTGAAACAAATAACCCGACCCAAAGGGTAGCGCCCACTAAATTATTTAGAAGGTTTTGGGCTAATGATTTGCACGTTTTGGAATGCAATGGCCCCTATAACTACGCCTGCAATCGTCGCTCTTAACGCATCGATGATGTGGATTTTTAGTTCGTTTTTTGGATAAATCAAACTTACCTCACGTGCAGGTTTCGGTTCTTTAAAATGACGAAGTTTGGCTTGGTCTTTTTCATTCAAATCGAGGGTATGTAGGTAAGGAAGAAGTGTGATTCCGAGTCCTTCATTAGCCAGTTTTATGAGAGTTTCAAAACTTCCGCTCTCCAGTTGGAAGTGGTTTTTGTCGGGATTTGAAGTGTTTTTGCACAAGTTCAATATGCCGTCTCTGAAGCAATGACCGTCTTGAAGGAGTAATATTTCGTCGATATTTAAATCGGCAACTTCAATTTCTTTTTTGTTGTAATTGGCATTATTTTCAGGTATGTAGGCTACAAAAGGCTCAAAATAGAGTACTATTTCTTTGATTTTTTCTTCGTTGAGTGGGGTGGCAGCAATGGCCGCATCAATGTGCCCGTTGTTGAGTTTGGTGATGATGTCTTGCGTAGTTAATTCTTCGATAATCAATTTTACCTTTGGGTATTTTTTGATGAAATTATTCAAAAACATGGGAAGTAAAGTGGGCATTATGGTTGGAATAATTCCAAGTCGAAATTCACCACCTATGAATCCTTTTTGTTGGTCGACTATGTCCTGAATACGATCGGCTTCATTGACAATGTTTTTTGCCTGATTTACTATTTTTTGCCCAATTTCAGTTAGTTGTATGGGTTTTTTGGATCGGTCAAAGATTTGTATGCCTAGTTCTTCTTCTACCTTTTGGATTTGCATGCTTAGAGTAGGTTGCGTCACAAAACATTTTTCTGCTGCTAAAGTGAAATTTTTATATTCGGCAACGGCCAATACATATTGAAGTTGAGTGATGGTCATAGTATCATAAATTTTGATGCAAATATAAAAACTATAAATTAAATTGATGCAAAAAGGAAGTTAATACCTTATTAAAATAAAATCAGTGTTAAATTTTTTATAATAGCTTTTGCGATCTCGTTGGAAAAGCTATTTTTGTTTTTGTGAGAACTAAGGTAATTTTGGTTTTATTTCTTTTTATTTCTTTTCTTTCAATACCCACAATTGTGTCATTGATTGAGAAGAAATCTGATATTTCTGTTTTAATATCATTAGATGACGAAGAAGTAGAAAAAGAGGCGTTAGATCTTTATGTTGCATCTGAATTTCAATATTTTTATGATGTTCAGTACTTAGTATGCAATAGTTCTAAGCAAAAATTTAGCAATCAGCGCACAAATTTAGACTCCATTTCACTTGATAAAGTGATACCTCCTCCAAAAATGGTTTAGTATTTATAGAAAAGGCATAGTTACCTATGCACAATTTTAGGGTATTAAATTATTATTTGGTTATGACAAAAAAAACACATCTTTTTTCAAACCTTAAGTCTGATTTTGCATCAGGTTTAGTGGTTTTTTTGGTGGCTCTTCCCTTATGTTTGGGTATAGCGTTGGCTTCGGGAGCACCTCTTTTTTCAGGAATTATTTCAGGCGTTATTGGTGGTATTGTAGTTGGTTATTTGAGTCAATCACATATCAGTGTTTCAGGACCTGCAGCAGGACTTACGGCTATTGTATTGGTAGCTATTACCGATCTGGGTTCGTTTAATGCGTTTTTATTAGCGGGATTGATTGCAGGTTGCATCCAATTGGTTTTAGGTTTTGTAAAAGCAGGAAGTATTTCCAATTATTTTCCGAACAATGTGATAGAAGGCATGCTGGCCGGTATTGGAGTTATTATTTTTCTTAAACAAATTCCCCATGCAGTAGGTTTGGATAAAGATTATTTTGGGGATTTATCTTTTTTTCAAGAAGATGGCAAAAACACCTTTTCTGAAATCACGGGTATTTTCCAAGACATGCAAATAGGTTCCTTAATCATTACGGTTGTTTCTTTGGCTATTTTGTTGATTTGGAATCGTGTTGACGTTTTGAAAAAAATAAAATTGGTGCCAGCGGCATTAGTTGCTGTTATCATTGGGATTTGTTTGAATGAATTATTTATCTATTTAGATAATGGTTTTGCTGTTTCTGCTGATCATTTGGTAAAATTACCATTACCACAAAATTTGGATGAATTAGCCGCTATCATTGTATTTCCCGAATTTACAGCTATTACGAATTCCAAAGTTTGGATAGTAGGGCTTACCATTGCGATAGTGGCATCTATTGAAACGTTACTTTGTATTGAAGCTGCCGATCGAATGGATGCACAAAAGCGCTATACAGACACCAATGTTGAATTAAAAGCACAAGGGTTAGGAAATATCATTAGTTCACTTTTAGGTGGATTACCTATGACCTCTGTAGTCGTACGAACTTCGGCAAATAACAATGCGGGTGCAAAATCTAAGATGTCGGCGATTATTCATGGATTGTTGTTGCTCATCAGTGTGTTGGCAATTCCAGTTGTATTGAACAAAATTCCGCTGGCTACTTTGGCAGCTATATTATTATTGGTCGGATATAAGTTGGCCAACCCCAAAATAATCAAGCACTTTTTTGAAAAAGGAAAATATCAATTTATTCCCTTTGTAGCTACTTTTATAGCAGTTGTTTTTACAGATTTATTAAAAGGGGTGATGTTAGGGATGATTATTAGTATTATATTTGTGTTGAAAGGTAATTTGAAACGAGCTTACCATTTCAGAAAAGAAGAGTACCATGATGGCGATACTATTCATATTGATTTAGCTCAAGAAGTATCTTTTTTGAATAAGGCTGCCATTAAACAGACATTAATTGATATTCCTGAAAAATCAAAAGTAGTTATTAATGCTTCAGATACGGTTTACATCGCTCATGATGTGTTGGATTTGATTCAGGAATTTAAAACGATTAAAGCTATAGAAAAAGACATTACTGTTACACTGATCGGGTTTAAACAAGCCTATAACTTAGAAAACTCGGATGCTTTACCAAATACAGTTACTATAGAACATAAATACGATGTGTTAAAAAGAAAAATGGTTCCTGTAACCAAGCAAAATAATTAAAAAAATGACAGATTTTTATAAAAAAATATTAGACAATAATAAAACTTGGGTAGAAAGTCAATTGGCTTTAGATCAAGATTATTTTAAAGATTTAGCAAAAGGGCAAAATCCTCATTTGTTATGGATTGGTTGTTCAGACAGTCGTGTTCCTGCTAATGAAATTATTGGCGCTAAGCCCGGAGAAGTATTCGTTCATCGAAACATTGCCAACATGGTTGTTCATAGTGATATGAACATGTTGAGTGTATTGGATTATGCCGTAAATGTATTAAAAGTGAAGCACGTTTTGGTATGTGGACATTATGGATGCGGAGGTGTAAAAGCAGCTATGGGTAATGACTCTATCGGAATTATTGATAACTGGATTCGTCACATTAAAGATGTATATCGATTGCATAATGAGTACCTGGATTCTATCGATAATGAAGAAGATAGGTTCAATACTTTTGTGGAAATTAATGTGAAAGAACAAGTCTATGATTTGGCCAAAACCTCTATTGTGCAATCGGCATGGAGAAGTGGGCAAGAGCTTACCTTACATGGTTGGGCTTATGGATTGAATTCGGGTTATGTTACCGATTTGGATGTAAACATAAGTTCCAACCAAGATTTGGACGAAGTTTATCAATTGAAATTTTAATCTTCTAAATTTTCATTAAAAGCAGAAGGTAGCAATTGCGGAATAAATTTAATTAATAGAGGTAACAATAGTCCTCCACCCGGAAGTAAAAAAATGGTTAATGACGGTATGCTTTTGCAGATGTCTAGCAACTGTTTTTTTACTTTCTTTTTTTCATCTTTATTTAAATCTCGTAAAGTTGATTGGGCTAAAAGTGACATTAATTCTTTGCTCTCGGCCAATTCTTTTGTCAATCTCGTTTTGTTTCTTTTTACCAATACTTCCACATTGTTTGAGGTTTGCTCATAAAAATGTTTCACAGGATTGGAATGATTAAAATACTGTATCTCCGATTTGTATTTTCGAATAAAAGCATCAATAGATTCAATACTTTCTTTTACATATACATTTGAAACTTCTAGTTTTTCAGCTAATTTTGCTAAAAACACTTGTTCTTCATCATCAATTTTGCCATCACTCCATAAAGAAAGCCCAGCCAAATCCAATAAATAGTATTTCTCTAGCGGATCGGTGATGTTATGCAACGGTAAATCGTCAATGGAAGCAAACTTGCTGATGTTTTCAAATTTTGTATATCGAGTTGAGGTTTCAAAAAGTTGGATGAGCAAAGCGTCATTTTCAGATTTTGAAGATTTCACAGATAACGAATAGGTAACAATATTCAAGATCAATGCTTCTATTTTCTTTACATAATTTTCTGGAATTGTGCCCTCCATCAAATATTTTTGAAAAGCAAGAACGTCTACAAACAAAAGGGCATTGGTCACAATAGGAGAGAAGTTCTTACTGATGATGTCTTTGTTGGTCTTGATTCTGACACCTATTATATCTTCTAATTTTTGAGCGTCACTGATTTTGCCAAAGTTAAATGCAAAGGAATTTTTTGGATGTATTTCATCATAAAAATGCGTCACTTGATGGATGAATTTTGAGGAATCAGGGTCCCTTTTTACAAAAAGGTATACTTCATAAAGTACAGATAAAAAGGCAACTTTACTGATTTCTTCCGACTTCCAGTTTTCTAATGGATAATTATTTTTAAAGGGAAATTGTACAATATGCCCATATACAAAACCTGTATTTCTGATGTTTTTATAAAATAAATGGACATCATCAGTCAAATCGAATTGATTTTGCTCGATGAAAAATTTATCTATCCAACCAAAAATTGAAGGGTTAATCATGGTTTTGTTTGCATATCTTTAAAATAGCTACTTATTTTATGATCCCACTGCAGGCTACTCGTCCACCAGCATTTCCAGTAGGTTGCGTTACAAAGTCATCAGCATTTGCATGTACAATTAATCCTTTTCCAAAAATATTTTTAGTTTGATCTTCACAACCAATACACCATTCTTCTGTTGTCAGTGAAATGCTACCGTTTCCTTTTTCATCCACAATAAAATTTCCTATATCTCCTTTATGATGTTCTACCTCCCCCCATTTACCGTGTTTTTTAAAGGTTGGATTCCAATGACCACCTGCTGAGCTTCCGTCTGCAGCCGAACAATCCGATTTTTCATGGATGTGGATGGCATGAACGCCTGGTTTTAACCCCGACAAGTTGGCTTCAAAAGTTACTTTTCCATTTTTTTCTAAAAAAGATGCTGTTCCTGATGCCGTACTTTGACTTTTAGCTTCAAATTGGATCACTAATTTTTTAGGATCATTTACAGAATTCGTCTTACAACTAATGATAATAGCAATAAGTCCAACAAGCGGAAGGATTATTTTTTTCATTTTGATTTATTTGATGTGATAAAGTTACGTAAAATTGTAGCGATGCGTATTTAAAATGTGATAAAATATAAAAACCGCATCGAATGTACTTCAATACGGTTTTTAATATAATTTATTCTAAAAAAAAGTGCTAAAAGCAATAGTTGTTTTCGGCTACTAATTTTGTAGTAATGGTTTCTCTAAGCGCTACTACGTTTGGCATATTTACATATTTTGTAAATCGACGAAGTCCCATAAGCATCATGCGTTGCTCATCGCCTTCGGCAAAAGAGACAATGCCTTCTTTCCCTTTTTGGGTTACAATATCTACAGCTTGGTACAAATATAATTTGGCCATAGCAATTTGTTCTGGAACATGTGCTTCTCCTTGTTTTTTTGCTAATTTTTCAGTTCTTAAGATTGTGCTCTCTGCCATGTAAATTTCAATGAGCATATCGGCAGCAGCCATCAGTAATTGTTGGTGTGCTTCTAAATCAGGTCCAAATTTCTGTACCGCTCCTCCAGCAACCATCAAAAAGGCTTTTTTCAATTTGCCAATCATTTCTTTTTCTTCTGAAAATAGTTCGGAATAATCGGGAGTATCAAAAGAAGGAATACCCATCAATTCTTCTTGAACTTTCATAGCAGGGCCCAATAAATCTACTTGACCTTTAATGGCTTTTTTGATCAACATGCCCACAGATAACATACGGTTGATTTCGTTTGTGCCTTCATAAATACGCGCTATACGTGCATCTCTCCAAGCTGATTCCATTGGGGTATCTTCAGAAAAGCCCATTCCGCCATAAATCTGAATTCCCTCATCAGCACAATGTTGGATGTCTTCAGAAACCGCCACTTTTAAGATGGAACATTCGATTGCAAATTCTTCAACACCTTTTAATTCGGCTTCTTGATGTGAAATTCCTTCTGCCACTCGAATGTTGATTCGATCTTCAATGGCTTGTGCTGCACGATAGGTGGCGCTTTCTCCAGCATAAGTAGAAGTTGCCATTTCGGCTAATTTGGAACGAATTGCTCCAAAACTAGCAATTGGGGTGTTGAATTGAACGCGTTCATTTGCATAATGAATTGCATTTGACGTAACACGACGCTGAGCATCCAAACAAGCTGCTGCTAATTTAATACGTCCTACATTCAAGGCATTCATAGCGATTTTAAATCCGTTACCTCTTTCAGAAAGCATATTTTCTACTGGAACTTTCGTTTCGTTAAAAAATACTTGACGCGTTGAAGATGCGCGAATTCCTAATTTGTGTTCTTCTTCTCCAAAAGAGATTCCATTATCCGTTGTATTTTCTAGGATAAATCCTGTGATATTTTTATCGTCTCCGATTCGGGCAAAAACAATAAACAACGAGCAAAACCCGGCATTGGAAATCCACATTTTTTGTCCGGTAATTTTGTAATGCGTTCCGTCTTCCGACAAAACAGCTTTTGTTTTTCCTGAGTTGGCATCACTACCAGCGCCAGGTTCGGTGAGGCAGTAAGCTCCAAACCATTCACCAGAAGCTAATTTAGGTACGTATTTTTGTTTTTGTTCTTCGGTTCCATACAATGTAATTGGCATGGTACCAATACCAGTGTGTGCCCCAAAAGCAGTTGAAAACGAACCTGTTGCTCCCGAAATGTAATCACAAACCAAGCAAGTATCTACAAACCCCATTCCCATTCCGCCATAAGCTTCAGGAACAGCAATGCTCAAAAATCCCATTTCACCTGCTTTACGCATCGTCTCTTCAGTCAACGCATAGTCTTTTTTCTCAAATCGGTCTTTGTTGGGCCAAATTTCTTTATCCACAAATTCTTTCACCGAATCGCGCATCATGATTTGTTCTGCAGAAAAATCTTCTGGTGTGAAGATGTCTTCACATTTGGTTTCTTTTACTAGGAATTGACCTCCTCTGGTTATATTTTCCATGGTTTTATGTTTTTAATTTAAATAATTTATCCACAATTTTGACATTCCGTAGGAATCTCATCAAACTATTACTTTATATCATGCGATTTCTCCTTCTTCGGAATGACAAACGAGAGAAGAACCGATTTTCATTACAACAGTTCGTAGATACCCGCAGAACCTTGTCCTGTTCCCACACACATACTCACGATTCCGTATTTACTGCCGCGACGCTTCATTTCGTCAAACAACTGAACGGATAATTTGGCTCCTGTACAGCCTAATGGATGTCCTAATGCAATGGCGCCTCCATTCACGTTTACAATGTCTGGGTTTAATCCTAATTCTCGAACTACAGCTAATGATTGAGAAGCAAAGGCTTCGTTAAGTTCAATTAAATCAATATCGTTCAGTGATAATCCTGCTTGTTTCAATGCTTTCGGAATGGCTTTTACAGGTCCGATTCCCATGATTCTTGGTTCTACACCCGCAGAAGCATAGTTGACCAAACGTGCAATAGGTGTAACCCCTAATTCTTTTACCATTTCTTCACTCATGATTAAAACAAATGCTGCACCGTCACTCATTTGTGAAGAATTTCCTGCAGTGACACTTCCTTCAGCTGAAAAAACAGGTTTTAGATTGCCTAAAGCGGCTAAATTGGTATCGGCTCTTGGGCCTTCATCTTTGGATACGATATAGTTTTTAGTTTCTTTTTCCCCCTTTTCATTGATGAACGTCTGCTCTACGGTTATGGGTACAATTTGCTTGTCGAATTTTCCTTCCGCTTGGGCTTTTAATGCTTTTTGATGTGAATTAAAAGCAAATGCATCCTGATCTTCACGTGAAATGTTGTATTGTTTGGCAACTGCTTCAGCTGTCAATCCCATTCCCCAATAATAATCTTCATTTCCTGCGGCAGCTACAGCATAATCTGGAGTGGGTTTGTATCCTCCCATCGGAATGAACGACATACTTTCGGCACCTCCTGCGATAATGCACTCGGCCATACCACTTTGGATTTTAGCCGTTGCCATTCCAATAGTTTCTAATCCTGATGCACAATATCTGTTTACGGTTACACCAGGTACATCGGTAACTTTTAATCCCATTAAGGAAATCAATCGGCCAACGTTCAAACCTTGTTCTGCTTCGGGCATGGCATTTCCAACCATCACGTCATCAATTCGGGTTTTATCGAAATCGGGTAACTCATTCATCATAAATTGAATGGTTTCTGCTGCTAATTCATCAGGTCTTTTGAATCTAAAAACTCCTTTTGGTGCTTTGCCTACTGCAGTTCTGTATGCTTTTACTATATATGCTGTTTTCATCATTTATTATTTTAGGACACAGATAAAAAATATAAATCGGTGTTGATTGATTAGAAATTAATTACGTAATGGTTTTCCTTTAGTTAACATAAATTGGATTCGTTCCAATGTTTTTCTTTCGGTACATAAACTTAAGAATGCTTCACGTTCAATATCTAATAAATATTGTTCGCTTACTAAGGTAGGTTCTGATAAATCGCCACCAGCCATTACATACGCTAATTTGTTAGCAATTTTTCTATCATGTTCAGAGATGTATTTACCAGCTTGCATTTGGTCAGTACCCACTAGGAACATTCCTAAGGCTTGTTTTCCAAGCACTTTTACATCTTTTCGTTGTATAGGTTGCGTATATCCTTGCTCTGCCATTTGAAGCGCTACTTGTTTAGCAACTGCTATTTGTCGGTCTTTATTGACTACTACAATGTCTTTGCCTTTTTGTAAAACTCCCATGTCAAAAGCTTCATAAGCAGATGTAGCTACTTTTGCCATACCAACTGTTAGGAAATATTCTTGTAAAACATTCAATTCTACATCATTTTTATGGAACAAATCGGAAGCACGCAATGCCATTTCTTTAGAACCTCCACCACCTGGAATGACACCCACTCCAAATTCCACTAACCCGATATAGGTTTCTGCTGCTGCAACTACTCGGTCTGCATGCATGGTCATTTCGCAACCACCACCTAATGTCATTCCGTGAGGAGCAACAATTACTGGAGTTGCTGAATAACGCACGCGCATCATCGTGTCTTGAAACATTTTGATTGCCATGTTTAATTCGTCGTATTCTTGTTCGACTGCCATCATGAAAATCATTCCTATATTGGCACCTACAGAGAAATTTGCCCCTTGATTTCCAATAACCAAACCATTGTATTCTTTTTCAGACAAGTCGATCGCTTTATTAATAGCTTGCAATACATCTCCACCAATTGTATTCATTTTGGATTGGAATTCTAAATTTAAAATACCGTCACCTAAATGTTCAATTACTGCGCCACTATTTCTCCATACTTTTTTGCTTTCGCGAATGTTATCTAGAATGATAAATGCATCTTGTCCAGAAACTTTAGTTTGTGATTTTGAAGGTATGTTGTAATAATAAGTCGCGCCTTCTTTTACAGTATAAAAATTAGTACTTCCAGAAGCCAGCATATCGTTTACCCATGTGGCTGGTGTATAACCTTCCAATTTCATTAATTCGATCCCTTTTTCAACTCCAATGGCATCCCATATTTCGAATGGTCCATTTTCCCATCCAAAACCAGCCTTCATGGCATCATCTATTTTATAAAAATCATCTGAAATTTCAGGAATTCGGTTAGAGCAATACGCAAACATCGCAGCGAAGTTTTTTCTGTAAAATTCACCTGCTTTGTCTTTTCCTTTTACTAATACTTTGAAACGATCAATAGGTTTATCGATGGTTTTAGTTAATTCTAAAGTGGCAAAAGAAGCTCTTTTAGAAGCTCTATATTCTAAAGTATTTAAATCTAAAGCTAAAATTTCTTTTCCTTCTTTTTTATAAAAACCTTGTCCAGTTTTGCTTCCTAACCAATTATTTTCCATCATTTTGGAAATAAAATCAGGAAGTTGAAACAATTCGTGTGCTTCATCATTTGGACAGTTTTCATAGAGACCGTTGGCCACGTGAACTAAAGTATCCAATCCTACAACATCTACAGTTCTGAATGTTGCCGATTTTGGACGACCAATGACTGGCCCAGTTAATTTATCTACTTCTTCAATTGTTAATCCCATTTCTTTGACCAAATGGAACAAACTTTGGATACCAAAAATTCCGATTCGGTTTCCAATGAAGGCAGGTGTATCTTTGGCAACTACCGAGGTTTTTCCTAAAAATTTAGAACCATATTCAGTTAAAAAATCCAAGACTTCTGTTTTGGTTTTGGGACCAGGTATGATCTCGAATAATTTTAGATAACGTGCTGGGTTAAAAAAGTGTGTCCCACAAAAATGCGCTTGAAAATCATCAGAACGACCTTCGCTCATGAATTGGATTGGAATTCCAGAAGTATTAGAGGTAACTAAAGTACCCGGTTTTCTGAATGTGTCTATTTGTTCAAAAACTAGTTTTTTTATGTCTAAACGCTCTACGACTACTTCAATTATCCAATCGCAGCTAGCCAATTTAGGCATGTCATCCGTCGTGTTACCAGTTGTTATTCTATTTGCAAATTGAATATTATATATAGGAGAGGGTTTTGATTTCAAAGCATTCGCTAAATGATCATTAACGATTCTGTTTCGAACTGCTTTACTTTCTAGATTCAATCCTTTTTTTTCTTCAACTTCAGTTAACGTATTAGGAGCTATATCAAGAAGTAAAACTTCTAATCCTATGTTGGCTAAATGACATGCAATTCCAGATCCCATTATCCCAGATCCTACAACCGCTACTTTTTTAATGATTCGTTTCATCGTTTATTATATCCGTTTGATTAAATATGTTTTTTTCTTGTATTAATTCGTTGATGGTTTCGGCCACTTCCATAAAATGGTTTAGTTTTTCATGGGCAACATTTTGTTTTATTGTTTCATTAAATTGTAATACTGTACTTTTAGAAAGTTCTCTTTTTTCTTTCCCTAAATCAGTCAAATAAATTAATACTCCACGACCATCTAAAGGATTCTTTTTACGAATGATTAATTCTTTCTCCTCCATTGATTTTAAGGTGCGTGTCAGACTTGTAGCTTCCATTCCCATTTTGGGACCTAAGGTTGTTGATGGTGTTCCTTTTTCCTTATCAATGCTAAGTAAAACAAATCCCGTTGCCATAGTTGCACCATATTTTGCTGCTTCTTCATTGTACATTCTGGATACAGCTTGCCAAGTAGCCCTAAGGACATAATCTATAGTTTTATCTTTCATTTCATTTTCTCTAACAATTCAAATGTAGGAAATAAATACTATGCATGCATAATAAATTTAATTTTTTTTCCAAAAAAAAACTCCCTGATGTTCGATACAGGGAGTTTTTATATTTAGAATTTGATTCTAATTGTATATTTTATTGAATAAATCTATATATTTTTCCATAACAATTTTTCTTTTCAATTTTAGTGTAGGGGTAAGGTGACCTGCTTCGATTGACCAAATCTCTGGTGTTAATTCAAAACGCTTTATTTTTTCCCAATTTCCAAATTTCTCATTGAGTTTATCAACTTCTTCTTGAATACGTTCAATTACTTTTGGATTTGAAATGACAGCTTCGTTTGTTTCACCAATAGTTATTTTGTGGATTTTAGCCCATTCTTTTATGAAATCAAAACTAGGTTGTATAAAAGCAGCAGGCATTTTTTGACCATCTCCAATCACCATAATTTGTTCAATGAAACGGGATTGTTTCATAGTGTTCTCGATTATTTGAGGAGCAATATATTTTCCGCCAGAGGTTTTGAACATTTCTTTTTTACGATCTGTAATTTTAAGGAAACCATCTGCGTCAAATTCGCCTATATCTCCAGTATGGAAATAATCGTCGGTCATCACTTCTGAAGTAAGTTTTTCATCTTTGTAATAACCCATCATAACATTGGGACCTTTACAAAGGATTTCTCCATCTTCGGCAATTTTTACGGTTACCCCATCAATTACTTTTCCAACGGTTCCCACTCGAAAACCAAAATTTCTCATATCATTCACTGAAATAACTGGTGAAGTTTCAGTTAATCCATAACCTTCCATTACTGGGATTTCAGCTGCTGCAAATACACGAGCTAAACGGGTTTGTAAGGCTGCGCTTCCAGAAACCATCAAATCTAAATTCCCTCCTAAACCTTCTTTCCATTTGCTAAAGATCAATTTGCGTGCTATTTTAAGTTGGAATTCGTACCAAGCGCCATTAGCTCCGTAGGGTTCGTAGCGCAATCCTAAATCGATTGCCCAAAAGAAAAGTTTCTTTTTAATTCCGCTTAACTGAGTTCCTTTGGCATAAATGCTATCGTAAACTTTTTCCAATAATCTTGGCACAGCTGACATTACGTTTGGTTTTACCTCTTTAATATTGTCACTTATTTTATCAATAGATTCACCAAAGTAAATGGATACACCATAATATTGGTACAAATACAAAATCACTCGTTCGAAAATATGACAAACAGGAAGAAAACTTAGGGCACGACTTTTTCCTTTTTCAAAAGGAATTCTTGGTGCGCTATTAATTACGTTGGAAACTATATTATCATGAGAAAGCATCACGCCTTTGGGTTTTCCTGTTGTTCCAGATGTATAAATTATAGTAGCTAAATCGGAAGGAATAACCCCGTTTTTTCGTTCTTCGACCGCTTTTTGATTGGCTTCATCTTTTCCTAAATCCAATAATTCGGTCCAATGTTTACAGCCCTTAATTGTATTGAATGAATAAACCTCTTTTAAAGTAGGAACATTAGATTTAATAGCATTTACTTTTCGTAATACTTCTTCGTCTGAAACAAAACAGTAAATAGATTCAGAATGGTTCAGAATATATTCATAATCCGTTTCTGAAATGGTGGGATAAATAGGAATAGTTTGAGCACCAGTTTGTAGTACACCAATGTCCATAATATTCCATTCTGTTCTATTATTAGTTGAAATGATAGCAATTTTATCATTTTTTTGAACTCCCATTTCTACCAGAGCTCTAGATATTGCATTGGCTTTTGCGATATATTCTTCGGTAGATGTTTTGATCCATTTCCCATCTTGTTTGGTCACTAAAGCATCAGAAATATTGAAATTTTCTAGCTGATAGTATGGGAAGTCAAAAAGTCGTGTAATTGAAATCATTTGGTAAAAATTTGATGCAAATT
>ERZ650308.760-NODE-760-length-17399-cov-5.804082_pt1 | contig 17399 bp, 24 predicted proteins | sample MGYA00376244_ERZ650308 | MGnify/ENA primary metagenome ERZ650308 (study PRJEB26733, sample SAMN07839295) | wastewater metagenome | biome: small river; feature: stream; material: water | place: USA: North Carolina | collected 2016-04-26 ... | reverse complement strand
ACAGCTAACGCACCGCGACGGCCGCCGACCCCCAAAAAGGACCCTTACCGCCCCCAACACCCCTCCTTACCCCAAACTCCGTGCTTGGCACGCCGTTTGTCCATCTGCAGGGGGGCACGGGGCGTCACGCCGCCTCAACCTCTTCCGCCACCCCAGGCCACGCCACGCTCACATACCCCACGTGCTGCTGGCACTCCTGCCCGCAACCCTCCCCGCACGCCCCATAGTCCATGCGCCGCTCAATCACCGTCCTAGGCTGCATGCCCCCTTCCTCCCACTCGTCCTCCATCTGGACGACGCTCCCACCCAGCCTGTTCTCCACCTTGCACAGCTTCGGCCGCACCCCCACATAGACCCGGTACGTCTTCCCGCGCGCCCGCCTGGGCGACGCCTCCCTCTCCACCCCCGGCAGCGCCGCCGCGATCTTCTTCCCAAAGTCGGCCGCCGACACATCCTCAAGCCACGAGAGCCCGAGCGACTTGGCCCACGCCTTGAAGTGCTCCCGCAGCAGCTCCGTCTCCGTCTCATGCCCGACGCCGAGCACCAAGCACTCCTCCGCCCACTGCGTCATCGGCGACATATTCTGCTCGATCTCGTGGAGTATCCGCTCCGACTTGACCAGTGGCGTGAACCGCTGCGGGCCACCGCCGACGTTGGCCTCGCGGGCCCGCTCGACACGCAGCCGCCGCAGCCCCCGCAGCGCCCAGCACAGGATGCCCGACGCCTCCTTTGCGATCCGGGCCTTGAGTCCATCATCACGACGCCCCCGCAGCATGGCAAACGGCAGCACCACGAGGCGCCGCACCATGGCCGCTGAGTCGTCTGGCCAGTTCGGCTCCTGGTTCAGCGTGAGGACAAACGCACCGCTCAGCCGCACGCTCGCCGTCTGAACGGTTGACACCATCTTCTCCTCGACCTGCACCGGATCGCCGGACGAGATCTTGAGCAGGCGATCCTGGAAGACGGGCACGTTCGTAAACCGCGAGCTGAACCGCAGCTCGCTGATCAGGTACATCTGGCGTCCCATGAGCGCGGCCAGGCCGAAGCGTGACGCGAGCTGGTCGGCGTCCATGGACGCCACGCCCGCGTCCCCGAGCATCGCCTGCAGCCCCTCGCAGAACGTCCCCTTGCCGGACCCGCGCGGCCCCGGCAGATAGAACAGCGCCTCGAGCTCGCGCCACTGGCTGACGATGTACCCGGCGATCTCCTGGGCCCGACGCTCCCAGTTCCCCGCCTGCTCGGTCCCGTCGCCGCAGACGTTTCCGGCACACGATCGGATGAACGCGACCCAGTTCGGGCACAGCCGCTCAAAGGCATCGTCCGCGTCCGCCTCGTCGTCACCGAAGATGAGTTCAAGGTCCTTCACCGGCACGTCATACGGCAGGCAGGCGCTGTTGAAGAACCGGGGCGTCGGCGGCGACACGACGACCTTGGCGCAGTCCGGATCGCACAAGGCATCGACGTCCAGGACGCCGTTCTGGAGCGCGATGAACGAGCGCACTTCCCGGTGCCGACCTACGCGTTTGGGGGGCGGTTCGTAGCTCACGCGCGGTGCCCAGGTGGGGAGCCCGCGGTTGGCGCCGGCCTCGACGAACGACGGCGTGAGCCACGTGGGCATCTCGCCGGCCTTGACAAAGACGTAGTTCAGCATGGCCCGGCAGACGCCCTTGATCATGCGTTCGGTGGGCGCGAGGGGCACGATGTTGTTGAACTTGTCCTTCACGTGCCAGAACCCGGTGAGGCACCGGCCGATCTCGGACTCGAACGCCTCATCCTCGACGGTCTGCCACGCCTGGACGCTGCTGGCCCGCCGCGGTCGGACCCACCACTGCCCGCCGTAGCGAGAGACGAGCCACGCGGTATCCAGCGCTGCCCGCACACCACCTGGGGGCACGGGGGAACCGGGTTCGATGGAAGGGTGGAAGAGACGCACGAGCACCTTGCGCGCGAGGATGTCGTGGGTGAGTTCGTGCTTGAGGATCAGTCGGCCCTGGGCGAGGGCGTCGTCGTAGGTGGGGACGCCGCCGAGGTCGTACCCGACGAGCATGTGATCGGGCGAGACACCGACCCTTCCTCCAGCTCCCTTACTTCCTTCATCCCCACCATCCCATCCCCCATCCCCATCAGAAACAAACGGCGCTCCGCCTCCGTCATCCCCCTGGGCGCCAGCACGCTCCCCACCTCGTGCGTCCATTTCTTCAGGGCCTTGGCCCGTAGCGCCGTCGCGTCCCGCTGTAGCCTGGCGATGCACCGCACGCTGGCCACGAACTTGAGATCCTTGGCTCGATCGAATCGCACGGGGTTTCTCCTCGATGATGACGGCCTCGTCGCCGGCCGCGGGGTTCAGCAGGAACGCGCGGACCCGCTCGGGTCCGCCACCCCTGGCGTTGATGTCGCACCAGTCCACACTCTTGCCCATTTTGCCTCGCCTCGGATGGCGGGGGAGTAACCCCGCCCACCCCCCTTTAGGACCGCTTCGCGTAACCCGTCGCCTTCAGCACGCGCTGCGCAAACGCGCGTGCCGCTCTCATGTGGACTTCACGGTTTTTCGTGGGCCGTCGCATCGGCACGACCAACTCCCACAACGATCTCATCCATCGGCACTGGTAATAGACGTAGGGATCATGCCCTTCGTCGCATCGAACTGCGTATGTCACATGCAGACCGAGCTCGTGGGTGTACTTCCCTTTGGCGGACCACCAGCGCTCCTGTGTCCTCTCTCTCAGATCGCTTTTGATTACCGCCTCGAGTTGCGAGACTGAGTCTTCCATCCGGAACGAAGAGTCGACGTATCGCTGAGTGAGCCTTTCCAGCTTCCCGTTCTGCACCTCGCGCGTCATCGTCCACTTCATGCCGCCTCCATCATCTCGTTCACCAGTTCCTCGTTTACCCGCGCGTCCGGCAAAGAGATCCGCACGCTGACATTCCATTCACCCCCCCAGCTCTTCCACTCCTCCCCCCGCACCTGCCGCAGCAGATTGCTCCCGCACGCCGCGGCTGCCTTCTGTCCCGCCTTGCTCTTGTCAAAGTCACCCGCGATCACGATCCGCTTCACCCACTCCGCCTCCCGCCGGCTCAGCCGAAACGCCCGGAGCCCCTCCGTCGAAAGGCACGGCCAGACGGCCGCCCCCCCAATCCCCATGCCGGTCCCATCATCCATCACCCCCTGCAGGATCGCCGGCCCCGTCGCGTCCGCCCCCTCACACAGCACCAGCACCCCGCTCTCCACACGCCCCGTGAGCCGACACGTCACCCCGCCCCGATTCGACCCGTCCCGATCATCACCGCACAATGAACCCAGCGTCGCCTTCGCCAGGATCCCATCCCCCTTGTGCGTCAGCCCATACTCGATCTTCCCCCCCGCCTCACCCAGGTAGATCCGCTGCACGGCGACGACCTGCAGGTCCTGGTTCACCAGCCCGAGCACCAGCGCCCCATGCGGCGCCCGCTCCTCCCGCTTCACGAGTTCCCCACCGATCTCCCCACCCGGCAGCTCCCAATAGCTCCGATGGGGCGCGGGGTGCCACCGCCACATGCGGTCCCACTTGCACGCGATGGGGTTGGCGTCGAGCGCCCGCCAGTCCACGCCCCGCGTCTCGAGGTACCGCCGGGCCCTGGCGTGGGCCTCGGTGCCGGCCCGTGAGCAGGGCTGGGCGGCGTCCCAGAGCTCGACGGCCTGGCGGACCTGATCGGCCCGGCGCCGCTCGGCGATGGCCCGCGACGCCGCGGCCTTGGCCTCCCGCTCGCGCCGCATCTCCTCGAGCCGCTCGGCGGAGAGCCCGACGCCGTCCCGCCCCGCCACACCCAGCACCCCCCCAAACCACTCCATGAGCTTGGCAAACTCGGCCCGCGCGTCGATCTTGGCGACCTTGGCGCCAAACTCGATGACGTCGCCGCCCGCCCCGCACCCGAAGCACTTGTACGCCCAGCCCCCGCTCTTCTCGAAGAACCCGCACGACGGGTCATGGTCATCGTGGAACGGGCAGAGGATGACGATCTCGCGCCCCTTGCGGCGCGGCTGGAAGCCGAGCCGCCCGAGGAAGTCGACGACGCCGGCCTCGCCGGAGAGCCTCGCCAGAATGTCGTCTCGCTGCACGCTCACCACTGATCTCCCACGATGGGCTTGTTGCACTGAATCGACACATGGCACTGAACGACGTCCCATACGCTGCGGTCCTTGGCCCGCTTGATGTGTTCTTTGGCGTAAAACGCCGCACTGATCAGCATGGGCATGGATTGCTCTTCTCCGTGCTCACCCAGAAACACGCCCGGATTGCTCCGATGCTGGATCGCGTACCCGTGCCTGGTCGTCGTCACCTGTGCTCCCATCCGTTCCATCAGTGGCACGCATTCACCTTGATCCGCTCGCGTTGAACGCCGCGAGGAAATCGAAGAAGTCCTGCGAGTCCACGACGCCGTCGCGGTTGAAGTCGCACGGCTCGTGCCAGTACCACCCGTTGTCGGCGTTGAACCGCTCGATCAGCTCGCGGCGGACGTCGTCGCACCCGTCGCCCCTCGGCACGAAGGCGACCTTGTTCTCGACGATCGTCGGCACGGGCCAGTTGTTTCCGGCCCCCCACACCGCCACCGCACCCTCCGGGGCATGGGGCAAGGGCCCCACCCCACGCCCGTCTTCCCCACCGCCACCGCGCGGCCCGAGCGCCACCGCGAGCCCGGCTCCGCGTGTGAGCATGACCGCCGCGGTCGCCACCCGCTTCCTGGACGCCGCCGCCTTGGCCGCGGCCACGATCGTCCTCACCACCATCCCGCTCATGATCGCGCTCATCGCTTCGCTCCTTCCGGCATCTCCCGCACCCGCAGATCCTCCGGCCACTCGCTCATGTCCACGCCCTTGCGGTCCTTGAGCAGCACCCGCACGGGGTCGCCTTGCATTCGCGTTTCGATGGTGTCCACGTAGTCCAGCCCCATGCCGATTTCATCAAGCCAATCGCTTACATGGTCGTTGCGGCAGTGAACCATCGTCCCCATCTGCTTCATGAAGAACGGCACCCCAGCCGCCTTGCACTGCTCCCGCAGCGACCGCGCCCACGCGACGTCGAACGGCCGAGCGTTCGCGCCGCTCTCGCCGCCGCAGATCACCCATCCGATTCCAAAGTTGTAGCTGGCGTGCACCACGTCGCCGGGAAGACCGACGTACGGCCCGCCGAAAAACGCCGACAGATCCACCGGCCCCAGAATCGGCTCGACGCTCAGGAACCGCACTGCCGCCGGGCATTTCAGCAGATGCGGGATCCGCTCATCCGCCGCCGCCTGATTCTCCACGCTCGTGCCCAGCCACACGTTGGGGAGCGGCCAGTCAAAATCGGCCTCTTCACCTCCAGGAATCTGAAAGTGCGCCGACCCCATCACGGCTCCATGTCTCCCAGATTCCTTGAAGCGATCGAATCGCCTCACGCCGCAGATGCCCACGTGCACGCCCATGTACTCCGCCATCCGCTCCGGCCGCTTCGTGAGCACCTGGAACGTGTGCTGCGGGCACAGGGCCATCACGGCGAACACGCGATCGATAAAGTCGAACGGCACCTTCTCGTGGAACAGGTCGGCCATGGAGTTGACGAAGATCCGCCGGCCCTTCCGCCACCGCAGCGGGATCTCCAGCGCGGCCTCGTGCGTCTTCACGTTCCCGTTGAAGTGCCGATCGCCGCGCGGGTTGACCACCGTGAGCCCGACATACTTCTCGCCGGGCTTGGCCTTGCGCCCGTTCTCGGTCCCATTGCGAGGCCGCCGCGCCCGCTCCATCGCCTCCAACCGGTGCGTCATCGTCACCGCGTAGCAGTGGTCACACCCGGCGCTGACGCGCGTGCACCCCGTCACCGGGTTCCACGTCGCCTCGGTCCATTCGATTCCGCTGCCGCTGCTCATGCCGCACCTCCGATCACCTTGAACTCCACGACCCACACCCACGGGTTGGAGACCCATGAATGTGCGCCGTTGATTGACTTCCACAATGCTTCGAACAGCACTGTGGCAAGTGGTCCGCCCGACCCCCACGCAACGCCTTCGGCCTTCGCATCCGCCTCGCTGATCGCCTGCACCCGCTCCACCCGCACGCTCACGACTTCGAGCAGGATGCGCGACACGCGGCGCGGCATGTGAATCGACGGTCTGAGTTTTCCCCACGGCGACACCTCAATGTCGCTTGATCGTTCTTCCGCCTCATACCACACGGCGGGAAGAATGTCGTTCAGCACGTCGCCGGGGGCATATGTATCCCATTTCCGCTCCAGTCGGTACGCCTCCTTCACCCACAGCCGATCGCCGGGCACGCCGTAGGGGCACACCGCATAGTGAAGACAGTCCGGAGACTTCGCGAGCGACACATACTCGTCCAAGCCGTTTCCATCAGCCCTCCATCCCCACATGCTCGGATCGTTCTTATCATCGCCAGACCCACCAAGGAAGTCGAGACGGTTCTGGTTCTTCACCACCCGCCGCGTCTGCGTCTTCCGCCCCGCGCGGATCGCATTCACCATCGGAGACGAGAACAGGATCGGTCGTTCTTTCATGCCTCACCTCCAGCCACCGCGCCCGCCGCCGCCTCCATCACCATCCTCAGATCACCCGCCACCATCTCGATGACGTTCATCGCCACCATCGCCCCCGGCGTCGCCGCCGCGGCCAGCACGTCCGCAGAGGCTTCGGAGCCCTCGTGCAGCAGCCCGATGTCGGTAGGTGATTCGTTCCTGGAGTCCGGCATCCCCGAGATCTCCCACGCCGTGTTCTCACCCCAGCACCGAACGCCGCTCTGGTTGGGCCACGTCCCCGCCGGCACCGCGCCCCCGCCGATGCAGTACGCCTCGCTGTCCCACACCGACGCCGGGCACCCGTACAGGTCCATGAGCGCGATGAACGCCCGCGTCTCGTCGGCGTGCTCGGGGTAGGACCCGCTGTCCGCGATGAGCTTCCACCCGCCCGACATGCCCGCCAGCATGCTCAGCCACGCCGCGACGAACTCCATGTCCCGCGGGTTCTCCTGCAGCTCCTGGAGGCGTTCGTGCGTGGGCGCCTTGCCGAGGTACATGTACTTCCTCAGACGCTGCACGGACGCCCAGCGGCTCAGGCTGACGAGCCCACGCATGCCGTCGAGCGGCTCGGCGCCGACGACGTCGGGAGCGACCCCGCGGTCGCGGGCCTCGAGGATGTCCAGGACGCCCGGCTCCGGCCGCCCGTCCAGGTCCGTGTCCTGTCCGAACGGGTACTTCAGAACGAAGAAGTCCAGCGTCCCGCCGGCGGCCCGGACCGCGGAGCGGGCCCGCACGAGGCGCGACCGCACCCACCCCCAACCGCCGCGCTGGTACGCCTCCCCGAGCCACATGTCCCCGGCCCGTTCGGCACCCCCGGCGGCGCACAGCTCGTAATGCCCGATGAACGCACCCATCACTTCCTCCTCACCGCGCCGCGCGGCTTTGATGTCTTTCGGTTGCGCGTGGCCGAGGCCCGCGCGGCACGCCGCTCGAGCCCGAGCTCGGCGATCCCCTGGCGGATGCCAGCCAGGGCGGCGTAGAGCGGGCACTGCGGATCACCGCCTCCGAGGCTACCCGAGCACCACCCCCGCCCGACATACCCCTCGGCGTCGACGGGCGGATCGACGGTCCCCATGAACTGCTCGCCAACGCGCCGCACGCTCAACATTCACGCCTCCCCTCGAAGTCGATCGAGGCAATCAGCGATCGCAACCGCCGCCGCGAGCGGGACGCGACGTCGCAGCGATCGTCGGCCCCGGAGTCAGTCACGAGCTTCTCCAGTCGTTCCATCACCGCCGGTTCCAGCTCGAGCTTCATCGTCTTCTTTTTCGCCATGGGATCGTCTCCGCGTCGCGTAGGAAAAGGCGGGGGACGGACGGCCGGAGGTTTCACGGCCGCCCGCCTGGTGGGCGTGTCATTCGCCCGGACCCCGCGAAGTGCGGGAGCGACCCTTCGACCGCTCCCGCGTGCATGCTCAGCCCGCTGGGGCTGCTTTTACTCACCGCCAGAGAAACTTCGTCATCGCCTGGTGCTGGTCCCGCGCGCGCCGCATGGACTCACCGAAGTAGCTCATCAGCTCGTCGATCGCATCCCGCACGTCCTTCTTCCGCACGACGCTCTGAAGGAACACCAGGTGCTGCTGGTCGTTGTCCAGCACCCACCCGAGCGTGTGCCCCTTGTGCTTGCCGAATGGCACGACGACGGCTCGTGCCTTCTCGATCCGCTCCCGGCGCTGCTGCGTCAGCCACGACGGGTCATTCATGATTCATCCATCCCTTGCATCCCAAGAGCTCGACGCATCTGTGCGAACGCAGCATCGGTAAGTCCATAGTCATCAGCCGCGTCCACAGCGTTGTTCGCATCACCGATGAACTGCATGACCTCGTCGATCAGTTCGCAGGATTTGTGCATCACAAACTGGCACCGCTTTTCACTTTTTTCGCGGATATCTTCAAGGCCTTCGTGCCTCATGCACAGCAGTTTCCAATAGTCGTACGAGTGCTTGGCCAGCAACGAAATCGCCGACAACGACATGAGCACTGCATCCATCTGCTCGTGCATGATGTGCTGTTCCGTTTTGCTTTCAGTCGGCTTCCATTCTTTGAATCCGGACCAGTGATTCGTTTGCGTATTCATCTGTGCTCCACTCTGTGTCATCCGTGGCCATCTTCGCGGGCGTGAGGCGTCCGCCGACGCTCGGTGACCGGACCGAGCGTCGGCGAAACCTCGCCGTCCACACACTCAAACTCTGCTGCACCACGCCGGCGTCCGCGCCGCGTGAATCAGTCCTGGTCCAGCTCGTCGATCAGATCCATCAGCCTGCGGCACTGCGACTCGGTCAGTGCCCGCGTGCGGATCATGTCCGCCACGCGGCTCACCTTGCGGGCCGTCTCCTCGTACAGCGACGCCAATGTCATCTGCACGGATGGCGGGGAGGATTCCCCGCCCACCCCTCTTGAAGTCAAAGAAGAAGAACCGCTGCCGAGCTTGAAATCGGCTTCCGAAGCCTTCCCGGTTCGTGCGTTGTCGGAGCTTTCGAGGCTCCTATCGGAACAGGTGCGGTCGTTCCATGCCGCATTGCGCGTCGCCTGTGCGTGTCCTTCCACGCCGCGCGGTTCAATCGCGGAGGCTGGACTCGAACCAGCGTCCTCCAGGTTATGAGCCTGGCGAGCTACCACTGCTCTACTCCGCATCGTGTCGTTGTCGTCGTCGTCGAAGTCGATCACCGGCGCCTTCGCCAGCGCCTCTTCCATCGTGATCACACCAGCGCTTGCCTCGCCGATCTCGTCGTCGTCCGCACCAGCGTCCCACTCATCGCCCGCTCCATCCCACTCGTCCCCTGATCCGGTTGCATCGTCCGATTCCGTGGACACATGTGTCCGCGCTTCTGTGGATAACTCGGCTGCGGGCGACCGCATCGCGGCCTCGGTGGCGCGGATGCCCGGCATCGCGTGCTCCAGGGCGTCGATCGTCGGCCAGCGCCGCGCGTCGAAGGCGTGCAGGAGCTCGAAGAGCCGCACGCGGTTGATCTCGCCGTGCTCGGTGCCAAACTCGGCGGCGAACCGCACCGCCCGACCGGCCTTTTTCAGGTTGATCTCCGCCCCCCGCAGGAACGCCGTGTAGCTCTTGGGCCCGCCGATGACGCGGCGGACCTCGAGGAGCAGCACGCCCAGCTTGACGTAGTACGCGAGCATCGCCCGCTCCGCGTCAAACGCCATCCCCGCCCGCGACGCCGCCAGCGAGCGAAGCTGCTGGTGGTCATACGTGCACGGCTTGCCGCCAATCATGATCGTGTAGGTGGCGGTCGTAAATCCCGCCTGGGTCGCTGGCGCGGAGGCGATCATGCCGCACCCCCTTCGCGCTGCTTCACCGGCGCCACCGCCCGGTACTTCTCCAGCAGCTCACCGTCAAAGTCCCGCACACCCGCGGCGATCTCCCGCTGCACCAGGTCGAAGCCGTGCTGCTCGCAGGACATGCGTCCCTTCTTCTCGTCGAGCTGCCGCAGATCGTGGAGAGCGATCGCCCGCATCACCATCCGCGCCGGGAACCCCATGCGCTCGAGTGATTCAACCCCGCCCGAGATGGTGGGATCGTTCAGATGCGTCACGAAGTAGGCCCCGCGTGATTCGAGCAGCTCGCCCCGATGCTGAGCCGACCGGCGGAACGCCTCGGCGTCCTCGGGCTTGACCTGGATCGTGTCCTCGCCGTTCCAGACGGCGGGCCTGAGCATGCGTTCTTTCGCGGCCTTGAGTTCGCGGTCCTGTTCCATCGAGCCCTCCAGCGTAAAGAGTTGAACCGCGCGACTTGCCCGCTTGTTTCTGGCACGCCGGGCCGGGCGTGAATGGCTCCGGGGCGGAGCCGTAAGGTGTGATTCGAACGCACGGCGCCCCGGTCGTTGTGGTGGCTTCCCGCCCCCCCCCAATCTTCAGGTGAGCCACGTGAGGGTGCCTTGTCTCACATGGTCCACCTCACTCTTCAAACCTCGTGATGGCGCCCGAAGGCGGTCACCACGAGGACGCTTGACGGATCGGCGTGCGTCTTGGCACGCCTTGGACATCGGAGAGAATACTACCGTTCTTGTACAAGTCAATACCATTTTGTAGTATTTTTTTACAACCCTTTCATTTGGTTTGCATATCTTTCGGATGGCTCCCGGACCATTGCCACGTGCAAACGCTTGCCCAGCTCCTCGTACGCCTACGCGCCCAGCGAGGCATGACGCAGAACAAACTCGCCGAGAAGGCGGGCTGTTCGCTCACGACGATCACCAGCATCGAACAGGGAAAACACAAGGCCATCCGTCCCACGACGGCCCACGCCATCTACCGCGCGCTGGCTTCTCCCCCCAACAAGTCACTCACGGAGTCCGAAGCCGCGATCTTTTTCAAAGAGACTGGAATCGATCCAAACATCGTTGTGGACGACACCACCCCGCCGATGTTGGACGACGTCACGCGGCTTCAGGAGCTTGCCGCTGAGCGGATCTCGTACGATCCAGTACGCGTTCGTGCCGCCGCCATCCAGGTCTCCGCCCTGAACGAATCGGGAGCGACGATCACGATCACCGTTCCGGCCACCGTGGTGCAGCTCGTGGCCAACATGGTGGCCGTTCACGGACCAGAAAAGGCGGAGCAACTACTGCGATCAACCCTCAATGCGTCACGACTTCCGCCCGGCTTTATCAAGACGCCGCCCATCGTTGAGGGTGGATACAGTGTTTCGGAAGTGATACCCGCCGCGGCGCCAAAGGCGAAGCGGCTCGATCAGGGCACCGGCCCGGCGTCACGACGGCGGGCACGAGGAGGGTAACTTATGCCGTGGTTTATCGTTGAGTGTTACGCACGCGATGGCACGCGCTCCGACCAGCGCGTCGAAGCTCCGGACGATCTCACCGCGACGGAACGTGCCCAGCGGCTGGGATTCATCGTCGGAGCCGCAACCCCCGAGACCTCGACGACGTCGCTCTCCTCGCTTCCCGTGTGCCGAAATCCACCCCGCCCCGCTCCTTCTCCGCCCGCCCGCGTGTCAGGGCTGACGGTTGACGAGCAGCTCCTCGCGGAACTTCAGTTCCTGCGCGCGACGATCGATCGCTCCTCCATCCCTCGCCTTCGTCGCGCCGTGTTCTGGTCTGCCCTCTGGGCCATCCTGTGCGCCGCGATCGTGCTCGGGATCATCTACGAGGTGAGTGTCGTCCTGATGGCCGAGGACTCCGTGCAGATCGAACTCAACCGCCGATGAAGACGCGGTGGCTGCCGCCGGCTAGATGCACGCGGCCCACGCCATCCCGGCAAACACCGCCGCCGCCGCCAGTCTCTTACCCCACGCGCTCGAGCTCGCCCGCGTCCACGCCGCCTTGAGCGCCACGACGCAACCACAGCCGCGGCGTTTTCCTTCCCTCCATTCGAGCGCGTCACGTCGAAGCGCGTGGCGCAGGTTGATGAACTCGATTCCCTGCAACATCTCGTCGAACGGCAACAGCCCGAGCCGTACCCGCAGCCGATCGTTCCCCAGCGCCCACCGCACCGGCCGCGGCACGCCCGCCCACCGCACGCCCAGCCACCGCGGCGAGACATCATGCCGACCCAGCGGGCACGTCCCTTCATGTGCCCGCACTGTCACCGGCACCAGCGTGGTTCGCTCGTCCGCGTCCGCCGTGCAATGCTCCCCCACGCGCCGCCCGCCCGGCCCGATGCACACCAGGCACATCACCGCCGCGTCGCTGGCCGAGAGCCCTACCGATTTACGAACTCCGCCACATCCGCACATGAAGTTCACTCCGTTCTTACCCGCCCTGCGTAGTTACACAGTGATGGTTCGCTTTTCTGATGACGACCGTGTAAACTTTCCGATGGCACCCCCTTGTGTGAAGGGGAGGCCGCATTCTCATTCAGGAGGTTCCAACATGTACCTGCTACGGGCTGCGGTGGACAGCCGAGATGGCTGGTGGGAACTTCGTCTGCTCGACCTGGACCTTGTCGCAGATGGAGATTCGGAGGAAGCCATGCTCAAGAATCTTGAGCGGACGCTCACGGCGGAGTATCACCTCGCCATCGCTCACAACCAAGCGCCCTTCGTGCGACTGTTCACTGGGGGACAAGTTACGGACGATCATGCATGTCACGAAGGCGACAAGACGTACCGAATCCTGAACCTTCCAAGCCAGGTCGCACAGGCCCTTTCGGTCCTCTTTCGCACCCCGTCGCTCTCTCAGTTCAGGGTCAAGACGGCCGCGTGACACCGGCTCGCGTCGGCACGTGGGGCGCGTTCATGGACTACGCGACTCCCTTCGGCGTGACCTATGCGACTGTGCAACGAATCGACGAAAACGGCTTGGTGGTCGACGTTCACCACCTTCGCCGCGAGCTGAATGGTGAGGTTCTCTGGTACCCGCTCGAAGCTCCTTACCCTCGCGATCGCAAGCTCGGCTTCGGACGAATGGCAAACGTCTGCCGCCTCCTGAAGCTCCGCGAACCCAAGTGGCCGATTGAGTTCTGATCCCAAAGCCCGCCTCGTGCGGGCTTTTTCGTTGGCCCACCTCAGACTTGGATGAGGCTCCGGAACCCCTTCGCGCCCGTGTCGCGCACGGCCTTCTTCACCCCCGCCGCCCCGTTCCGCGTCGCAATCACCGCGTCCATGTACCCCTCCACGCCATCGATCCGTGCCCCATCCGTGCCATCCGTGGCGATCGCATTCCCCGCCGTCGTGCACCCCCCGTTACACCGCTCGTCCTCGGTCCCGTACTGGTAATGCATCTCCGTCGCAAAGCTGGTCGTGATGGTCTGGACGCTCACCGGGTCGAAGTAGACGTACGTGACGTTCAGGATCACCCGGTCGCACTCGATCGTGAGCGACCAGTCCGCCGTGCACCACGGGAACTGCGGGTCAATCGGCTGCCCCGCGGCGTCCACGTTGAACCCCTCGCAGTCGATCCCCCATGTCTGCCCCGGCCCGCCCACGAGCGCGCCCTGGGGCGGATAGTTCACGGGCACGAACCCCCACCCGCAGTTCCGGCAGCTCGGCAGCCGCCCCCCACCAGGGATCACGTCGTAAAAGGACTCTCCCTCCGTCCCCGTGGCGTTGTCGATCAGGTGCTCGCGGATCCGCACCGTCGGGCACCCCTCGCTGTTGAACGTCTGCGAGTCGATGCGGCGCGTGATCAGGAACCGCACGCCCCCGCCGCCGTTGTACCCGACCTCCTGCGTGGCGTCGAAGCGGTCCACCCGGAGCCGACCCGAGAAGTCGCCCCCGGCGTCCAGCCCGCAGCAGCACGGCGTCAGGGCCCGGTCCTCATCGGGCCAGCAGCCACCCGTGGTGCCGTTCCAGAGCTGGCCGATGGCGCACGACGTGTCGCCGACGCGCCCCGCCGCGATGCACTCGCAGCAGGTGCGGAATCCCGTGAGCCCCCGCAGGTCGAAGGTCTGGGCCCCCGGCGGAAGCTGGTCGGCGGGGACGGAGTTTGCCCGGCGCGCGACATAGCACATGGACGCCAGGACTGGCTGCCCATTCACGGTGCGGAAGACCTGGATGTTGAAGACGGTGCACGTCCCGTCGAAGCAGACGTAGACGGTCGGATACGTCCCGTCCGCGACGCACGGCGTGGCCACGTAGTACACGCCCGCCGCCGGATTGGGGCAGGCTGGATCCGCGCACCCGTTGGTGCAGATCACCGGCGTGGTCTCGGTGCGGACCAAGGCCCCCTGCGGCGGCACGTTCACGATGGGAACGTCCAGCACCGTCCAGCACACCCCGAGCCACAGGAACGTGTCACCGACCGCCAGCGGCCTGCCGCTCCCGGCACACGTCACGCACGACCACACATAGCCGATGCGTGAGTCCGGCCCTCCACCGCCACCGCCGCACGCCTGGGCCTGCTGGCTGCACTCGCGGACGCGGTACCACCCGCACCCGCAGCACTCCCCGTCGCACCCCTCGCCGGCCGCGAGGCCGCTGGGGAGCACGAGCGCGAATCCGTTCTGATCGACGAGCATGCGTTTACCGCTCCCACCACGCCATCTCCAGGGCCCACGATGGCGCGGTGGTCGCGTTCGAAGGGTTCCACAGGTGCATCAGCAGGCTCGAGTTCTGCCCACCCAGCACGACGGGCCCGATGTTCTTGGAGATCGCCAGCGTGGCGGTGCCGTTGGTGGGCCCTGGGTCGGCGTCGCCGCCGAAGACGATCTTCACCTCGTCGCCGACAGTCCAGCAGGGCGCGGCCTGCACCTTGAGCTGGGTGTTGGAGACGTAGCGGGTGCCGCCGCCGGCCGCGGAGAGCGTGACGGCCCCGAACCGCAGGACCGTCACGGCGGTGCTGGGCCCGAGCGCGGTGTTGGAGTTGACGATGAACCCGCTGATGTCGGTGCCGCCGGAGCTGTACCGGTTGGCGCTGTCGATGGCGACGGCCAGGGCGCTCGAGGCGGACGTCGAGCCCGCGGCGGTGCACACCAGGCGGACGTAGTGCGGGATGATCCGCACCGACGCCGAGCCGTTGACGAGGCAGAGCACGCCGTTGGTGGCCGAGAACGAGGTCTGGATGGACTGGGCCACGCCGCCCAGTGGGGTGGCGCTGGCCAGGGCCCGGAAGTACGAGCCCTCCTCGGCCCAGGCGAAGAGCTCGTTGCGCGTGTGCACGCCGCCGTACTGGTCGGTGCGGACCTGTTTCTGGGCGCCGTCAGAGACGACGCCGGGGAGCGAGGCGCGGTAGGCGATCCCGAAGTGCTGCGGCATGGCGTTACCCGATCAGGTAGGTGAGGACGATGGTTTCGCTGGGCGGATTGGCGGTGACGTCGAGCCCGGAAAGGTCCAGGCACGCGACGACGACGTCGAACGAGCCGGACCCGATGAGCACGACGTTGGCGACGTAGATGTACCCGGCGTCGTCGGCGTCCGTGGCGATGTCGGGTCGGCGGACGGTGCAGGCGATGACGGACGAGGCGCTGACGGCGGCGTCGGTGACGGTGACGCGCCGCGCGGTGTCGCCATCGGTGAAGGGGACGGTGGCGGTGCCGACCGCGACGGACCCGGCCCCGGCTGGAACGATCGCCGACGGGATCTTCCCATTGGCCTCGATCCCCGCCCACCCGCCGGCGATGTTGCGATGTCCGACCGGAACACTCATGACTTCCGCTCATTCCGCCGTCACCATCGCCTGCAGCCGAACCAACGTGGTGTCCTGCACGCTCGATCCCGTCTTCTCCGTCGTGGTCACGACGAAGACGAGTTCCTCGCATGCGGGCACGACGTGCGGGCCCGACACCGTGCCATTGGCGGAGTAGGCGTACGTGATCCCGAGCGAGACGAGCTCGCCCCCCGCCTCGATGCGGGCATACACCGACACGATCCACGCCGCATTCGTGCCGGGACCCATCCAGTGCAGGGCGAATCGCAGCGTGTTCTTCCCGCGCGCGGGCACGCGGCACTTGTCACCCTTCAGATTGACGTTCAGGCTCTGCATGTGCTGTCCAGGTGCCTCTCCGAGCGGAGTCTTTCTGCCTTCAGATCACCGCACCCGAGCCCGTCGAGATGTCCGGCGACCCCGCCGGGTAACTGGTTCCGACCGGCGTGACATCGACGCCGCCTTTGGCGTTGATCACCTTGAGCGTCGGCAGGGCCGTGAACGTCCCCTGCGTGAGCGTCCCCTTCGCCAGGCGGCTCTTGTTATACGTGCCGGCGTACCCGTTGTAGTTGCCGGTGTTGCCGTTGATGTGGATCACCTCGCCGCCGTGCTGGTTGACGACGCCGAAGGTGACGCCCTTGTTCCCGTCGTCGAGGATCACCGTGCCGCCGTAGACGTTGAGGGTGGTGAACGCGCGGCTGATGACGTGCTGACCGCCGCGCACGTTGATGGTGGTGAAGGCGGTGCCGCTGGCGTAGTCCTGCGTGGTGAACCCGCCCTCCAGGTTGGCAGTGGTGCCGGTGACGGTGCCGCGCAGGAAGAGCTGACCGTTGATCTGGTACAGGGTGGTGATGACCGACGTGGTGACGACGAGCTTGGCCGCCGGGTTGGCGGGCTTGTGCGTCACAATCGGATAGGTGCCTCCGGTTCCGGCCTGCAGGTAGATGTAGTCGTGCAGGCCAAGGATCTCGACCTTGCCAGCGCCGCCGTTGTTGGCGTCGATGATGAGAGGCGATCCCTCGGCGCCGACGTTATATCGGCTCGTGGGTCCGAAATAAAGGAGGTTGAGGTCGATTCCCGGCTGAGAGAGATTCAGCGTGATGGTGTCGCCGCCGACCTCAAATCGGGCGTCGTCCGTGTCCGCCGGAAGCGTCGTTCCGGACCAGTACGCGGTGTCGCCGTAGTCATTGGAGCCAGCCAGACGGATTCGCGTTGCAGCCATGGAATATCCCTCACTTGTTCAGTGCTGCGCCAGGAACGGCAGGATTCGTGCGCACCCCCCTCATAACAAAGAGGCCGCATAACTTATAGGTCCAGCCGATTCTAGCGGTTTTTGTGTGTGCTTGACGAGTTGCGTACTTCGTTGTCCACACGACTCCCACAGCGGGAGTGTTGTTGCGAATTCAGATCGAGTACACCGGAACGACCGGCTCCGTCCGGGGGTCGGTGTTCCGCGGCGGCCCGAAGGGGCGCGTTCCGGGGAACGGGTTGGAGCCGCCCGGCACTGGCGGCGGCGGCACACCGGTCCCGCCGCGGCAAGGGCGGCGTGCGACGACTTCAGAACCGGGCAGCAGCATCAGGCGTCCGTAGCGGGCCCCTTCTTCGTCGATTCCCCGCACGATGAAGCAGTCCATGCCGACCTGGGCCGGCCACACACGGGCTTCGTCGTTGTGCACGTCCTGCCCGTAGAACGGCCGCTCGCGTTCGACCTTGGCCGCAGAGTTCCCGATGACCTGGGCCCAGTAGAACACCTGGCTCGGCAGCGGGTTGAGCCCGTCAATGAACGGAGCCTCCACCCGCGT
>ERZ650308.758-NODE-758-length-17428-cov-6.877799_pt1 | contig 17428 bp, 13 predicted proteins | sample MGYA00376244_ERZ650308 | MGnify/ENA primary metagenome ERZ650308 (study PRJEB26733, sample SAMN07839295) | wastewater metagenome | biome: small river; feature: stream; material: water | place: USA: North Carolina | collected 2016-04-26 ... | reverse complement strand
GATTTCACGTTCAGTTAAAATTGTTGCAACACTTGCAGCAACAGCATTGGCGCTGACTGGCATTAACGCTTCTGCAGCCAACGCAGCAGGTAATTCTGCAAAGGGAATCCACATCGTTGTTATGGGTGGAGCTCCAAATGACTCATTCTGGTCAACCGTTAAGAACGGCACTATGGATGCTGCATTAGCAGTACAAAAGGCAGGTGGCAAGGTAACTGTTGTTTCGATGCCAAATTACGACAACTTCAATGCAGACGCTGGAAAGCTTGTTGCGAAAATGTTGACACTAAAACCAAGCGCAGTTGTAATTCCGCTTTGGGTACCTGCTTCTATGAACGCAAACATCAAGAAGATTCGAGCAGCGGGTATCCCTGTGATTCTTTACAACTCGGGTCAGGATCAAGTCAAGACTGTGGATGCAGAGATTTACATCGGTTCTGATGAGTTCGTAGCAGGAAAGACTGGTGGACAGTACTTCGGCGACAAGGGTCTAAAGCACGTTATCTGTGTTAACACTCTCCCGGGCCTTACCAACATCGAAGCTCGATGCAACGGTCTAAAGGCCGGTGCTACTGGCGCCAAGGTGGAGAACCTAAACTTGCCTGCTAGCAACTTTGGAAACGCAACAGCGATTACACAGGCAATCAAGGCTGAAATCACCAAGGACCCTACCATTGATGGTCTTTTCACAATTGGTGACGCTGACACCGACAGCGCGGCTGCGGCAATCAAGCAAGCAGGACTAGGTGCCAAGGTAAGCCTAGGTGGAACCAGCGTGACTCCTTCAGGATTGGCCCGCATCCAAGCCGGAACACAGTCATTTGCTGTTGACCAGCAGGGATACGCTCAGGGATACTACGCAACCTCATATGCGTTCCAGCTTGCTGCTTACGCAATTTCGTTGCCTACCAAAGAACTGCTATCTGGCCCTTCACTGATCACCAAGGCAAATGTGTCTAAGGTGCTTGCAGGTGCCAAGGCCGGTCGCCGCTAAAAAACAATGAGTTGGGTGTCGGTCTTTTGGCCGACACCCAAAACTCCTTGACTCAAATTACGAACGATCATCACTACCGTCAAAATTTAGGAAGAGTATGTCCAACAAATCAGCAGAAACGGCGACCCCGAGTAAACAGTCGCGGTTTAATTTTAAGAACTTGACTAGACGTCCCGAGAGTGGTGCACTGGCTGGCACAATCATTGTTTATGGATTCTTCGTACTTTTCGGCGGTTCAGAATTCACCTCTACCGGTGGCTTTGCAACGTGGCTAAATACAGGTGCCGAGCTACTGATCATTGCCTTGCCAGTAGGGCTACTCATGATCGCCGGAGAGTTTGATCTTTCAGTAGGCTCTGTGGTCGCTGCAAGTTCCGTTACAACTGCGCTTGTTGGTGGAACTTGGGGACTACCTACCCCGGTTGCGGTTCTCGTTGCCTTAGGTCTTGGAACACTTTCGGGTTACCTAAATGGACTCATGGTAACTCGCACCAACGTGCCATCCTTTATTGTGACTCTTGCCATGCAGTTTGCGCTTGCAGGCATAACACTTGGTTTAGTTCGTGTTTTCACAGGAACGACTAGTCTTCCAATCGCTGGTGATGAAATTACAACAAAGTTATTTGGTGGCTTTTTCTTTGATCAATTTGAGCACGCGATTTTCTGGGCTATTGGTGTAACACTGGTTGTTGCCTGGGTGCTTCAAAAGAGTAAGTATGGAAACTGGATTTTCGCTCTAGGTGGAGACACCCAAAGCGCTCGAGCGGCTGGAATCCCGGTTGAAAAAACCAAAATCGCATTATTCATGGCAACTGGTTTCGCTGCATCTCTTGTGGGAGTAATTCAAACACTAATTTACAATGGCGCACAGACTGGCGGCGGTCAATCGTTCGTCTTCAACTCGGTCATTGCCGTCGTAATTGGTGGCGTACTACTGACAGGCGGCTATGGATCGGTTTTTGGAATCGTACTCGGAACCTGTACTTTCGCAATTGTAAACCAGGGCGTCTACTACACCGGTTGGAACTCGGACTGGGCAGCGCTTATCCTTGGCGTTCTGCTTCTAGCGGCGGTTCTAATGAACAACACTTTCCGTCGTGCGGCGATGAGCTCCGGCGAAAAAAAGAAGAAATAAGGACGGGCAACTCATGTCAAAACCAATTCTAAAACTTACTAATGTTTCAAAGTCTTTTGCCGGAGTCCAGGCTCTTGAAGACATATCGCTTGAGGTTGAGCCAGGAAAAGTTCTTTGCCTCTTGGGTGATAACGGTGCAGGTAAGTCGACGCTTATCAAAATTCTTGCAGGTTTTCACAAGCCAACTTCAGGCACCATGTTCGTAAATGGTGAAGAGATTGTTTTCAATACCCCAAAGGATGCTTCGGCACAAGGCATTGCTACGGTTCACCAGTTTGGAGGAACTTTTCCACTGATGTCAGTGGCACGCTCGTTCTTTGTTGGTGAAGAACCAACAAAGGGCATCTGGCCATTCAAGTATTTTGACAATAAGCATGCAAATGAAGTTGCAGTTCGCGAAGTTCGCAAGCTTGGAATTACTCGCGTAACTGATGGTAACCGCCTAGTTGGTGGACTATCTGGTGGTGAACGCCAGTCGCTCGCTATCGCTCGTGCGGTCTATTTTGGTGCCAAGGTCTTGATCCTTGACGAGCCAACCGCAGCGCTGGGCGTCAAGGAAGCAACCCACGTTCTTCGACTTGTCATGCAGGCTCGTAATCAGGGCATCGCAGTGATTTTGGTGACTCACAACGTGCTCCACGCCATGACTGTTGGTGACCACTTTGCCGTTCTAATTCACGGTAAGAAAGCAGATGATTTTGCCAAGGGTGAGCGAACTCGTGAGCAAATTACAGACCTGATGGCTGGCGGTGAGGCCATGGCAGAGCTAGAGGCCGAGCTGCAGAGCCTGACTGGGGCAATTAAGACAGTAAAGAAATAAGTAACTCCATCTAACCTTTCCATGGTTGTAAAGTGCCCGGTTATACAACCGGGCACTTTGCATTTCTGGAGTGGCAGAATCAAGACATGATAATCAATTCAGCGTTTCAACCAATCGCAGATTTATTTTTCGCACAGCAGGAAAGATATCCAATTGGTGGATCATCGCTAGCAATATTTAAAGAAGGCGAACCAGTCTTAAATATTTGGCAGGGTGAAGCTGAAGTTGGGAAGCCTTGGACTCAGGACACCACATCGGTTGTTTTTTCTTGCACCAAAGCTTTGACATCAATAATGGCTCACCGCCTCGTACAAGAAGGCAAGTTAGACCTTGACCAGAAAGTAAGCTTCTACTGGCCAGAATTTGCTCAAGAGGGTAAACAAGATATTCCAGTGAAGTGGTTACTTCAGCACAAGGCAGGTCTATCCACTACTCGGCGTGACTTAACCATGGATCAAATTACCGATGGTCACACTTTGGAAGAAGAACTTGCAGCACAAGAACCACTTTGGGAACCGGGGACTGCACACGGTTACCACGCACTCACTTTCGGAACTCTCGTTGGAAAATTAATTCACAACATCACAGGATTAACCGCGGGAAAATATTTTGCTGAATTAATTGCCAAACCCCTTGGGGTTGATGCCTGGATTGGTTTGCCAAAAGATAAGTTTGCTAACCTTGCGCCACTAATTTCTGATGGCAACCGTCCGGAGGTAATTGCTGAACCAAATACAGATTTGTATTGGCAATCTAAAGCCATGAGTTTTGGCGGTGCACTAAATCACTTGGTGGAAAGTTACGAAACTGGTTTCAATAACCCGAAACTCATAGCCGCAGAACTTCCGGCAGCTGGTGCTGTATCAAACGCATTCTCTTTGGCCAAAATATTTTCTGCCGCTGCTACCGAGACCAGTGGCATAAGGCTTCTTGAAGACGAAACTTTGCGTGCTGCGGTCGTTCCACAATCCACCGGACCACTCAAGTTTGAGTCAAAGGATGCCCCTGCATACCCGGCATGGGGTAATGGCTTCATGGTTGACGTGCCGGGCTTGAAAGATCTACTTGGCCCAAGCTCTTTTGGCCACGACGGATTAGGTGGTCAGAATGCCTTTGGCGACTTCGAGCACCGGGTTGGTTTCGCCTACACATCCAACTATCTATTGAGCGGTGCTGATGATCAATGGCGTCAGCAGGTCCTGATTAGGAAACTCAAGGAAATCCTCAGTTAATTCCGGCACAATTGATGCCATGAGCAACGATTGGCAGGCGGGCGAGCCCGACGAAGCGACCCTAAACTGGGGCGTTGCCGAGGGTGACACCACCACTAAAGTCCGCGTTCGCAAGGGTCAGCCTGAAATCAAGCACATACCCTTTTATAAGTTCCCCTATTACCCCGATGTCCTAGATCTGCGTAAGTGCGGCTACGAAATCGAGAACTTTGCTGCAATCTTCGATCAGCTGGACAGTGCCCATTACCGCCACGCGATGGTTGCCCACATCCTGCTTCATCTACCAACCGATGAATACGGCCGAATGGGCGACGGCTCTGGGGGAAACCAACTCTGGAACCCCCGTCGCGCCCGAGAGCTCGAATTTGAAGTGCGAGCAGCCCTGCACCGATACGGATTGAGCGACGTGCCTACCCTGCTGCGCCGAATGATCGGCAAGGCATTGCCGGGGGACAGCATGACTCACATCGGCGTGGATTTATTGAATGTTTTCTTTTGGGCTGCGCTGGCCAAGGTGGCTCGCGACTTTGCTTGGCGCTCGCCGAATTTGGAATTTGCCGCCGATTACCTCGAGTACCCGGTCAAGCGCGCGTTCTTGGCCGCCTAGACCACGCAATTTAGAAGATTTATCTATTCGTAACACAATCGCCTTGTCCGGCCATTTTTCACGCCTAGGCTTGAGGCACAACACGCTGGCGTGTGCATCGCCAGTGACTCGAAATTAGGGAGCATTCGTGCGATTTAAGAAGTTAGGCCTGGCAGCTGTTGCAGTTGCCGCGGCGGTTACCTTGACCCTGTCTGGCTGTGCCGGCGGTTCAAATGGCGGTAACAACAACATAGTTTCTGTTAACGGCTCAGAGCCACAGAATCCACTGATCGCAACCAACACCAACGAAGTTGGCGGCGGTTTGATCATTGACCACATTTACGCAGGTTTGGTTTACTACGATGCCGATGGCACCCCGGTAAACGAAATGGCAGAGTCAATCACTTCAGATGACAACATCACTTGGACCGTAAAGATCAAGAGCGGTTGGAAGTTCACCAACGGTGAAGAAGTAACCGCAGACTCATACGTGAACGCATGGAAGTACGGAGCGCTTTTCTCCAACGCTCAACTAAACAGCTACTTCTTTGACGCTATCGAAGGTTTCTCATACGAGAAGGACACAGAGCTAACCGGGCTTAAGGTTGTTAGCCCAACCGAGTTCACCGTGAAGCTTTCATCAGCTCAGTCTGACTTCCCACTTCGTTTGGGTTACTCAGGTTTCGTGCCACAGCCGCAGGCATTCTTCGATGACCCTAAGGCATTCGGCGAAAACCCAATCGGTAACGGTCCTTACATGCTTGCTGAAGAAGGCGCATGGAAGCACAACGTTGACATCAACCTGGTCAAGAACCCTGACTACAAGGGTGGCCGCGTTGCAAAGAACGGCGGACTAAAGATTGTGTTCTACGCAACTCTTGATGCTGCTTACGCTGACTTGCTAGCCGACAACCTTGACGTACTTGCTGGTATTCCAGACTCTGCACTAAAGACCTACAAGGATGACCTTGGCGACCGTGCGGTTGATCAGGGTGCGGCAATCTTCCAGTCATTCACAATTCCAGAGCGCCTTGCGCACTGGTCAGGTGAAGAAGGTAGATTGCGTCGTGCAGCGCTGTCACTTGCAATCAACCGTCAGGAAATCATCGATGTGATTTTCAACGGAACTAAGAAGCCGGCTCGCGATTTCACCTCGCCAGTTATTGCTGGTTGGAGCGACTCTCTTGAAGGCTCAGACGTTCTTGACTACAACCCAACCAAGGCAAAAGAGCTTTGGGCTGAGGCAGACAAGATCTCTAAGTGGTCGGGCAAGTTTGAACTTGCATACAACGCCGATGGTGGTCACCAGGGCTGGGTTGATGCTCTAACTAACAGCATCAAGAACTCACTTGGTATTCAGGCAGAAGGAAAGGCTTACCCAACCTTCGCTGAATTCCGCACCGACATCACAAACAAAACCATTCCTGCGGCTTTCCGCACCGGATGGCAGGCAGACTACCCAGCGCTAGCTAACTTCATTGCACCGCTTTATCAGACAGGTGCTGGAGCTAACGATGGCGCTTACTCAAGTGCAGAAGTTGATGCACTGATTGCAAAGGGTAACACTGCAAAGACGCTAGAAGAAGCAAACAAGGCGTACCAGGATGCACAGGTGATCTTGCTAAAGGATCTACCTGCAATTCCAATGTGGTACGGAACTTCAAACGGTGGATACTCAACATTGGTATCAGACGTGAAGTTCGGTTGGAACTCAGTTCCATTGCTTCAGAACATCATCAAGCAGTAACAAAAAGTTAGAGCCGGGGGTGGCAATCATTTGATTGTCACCCTTTGGCTTGACTTCAAACCATTAGGCAAATTTTGACCGGCTACATAATCAGGCGAGTGCTTCAGGCGCTACCGGTGTTTTTTGGCACCACGCTGCTGATTTATTTCATGGTCTTTGCCATGCCGGGTGACCCAATCATCGCGATGTTTGGTGACAAGGGAGTCAACCAGGCCGTCTACGAGCAACTGCGCGCTCAGTACCACCTCGATCAGCCGTTTATCGTTCAGTACTTCATCTACATCGGTGGTATTTTTCAGGGCGATTTCGGCACCTCCTTCTCAGGTCAACCAGTTGCCGAGGTTCTGGCCGCTACTTTTCCGGTGACCATTCGCCTGGCAATAATGGCGGTAACAATCGAAATGTTGGTTGGCGTTGGCGTAGGTTTAGTCGCCGGTCTTCGCAAGGGCAAGCTTTTTGACAACTCTTCTCTGGTTGTGAGTCTGATACTTATTTCGACTCCGGTCTTCGTGATTGCTTTTGTCAGCCAATTCTTTTTCGCGATCAAACTTGGTTGGGCCAAACCAACCGTGAGTGGTGGAGCTGGCTTCACCGAGTTAATTTTGCCGGCAATAGTTTTGGCCACCCTGGGGGTTGCCTACATAGTTCGACTTACACGTTCATCGGTGATTGATACCGCCGGCCAAGATTTTGTGCGCACCGCTTACGGCAAGGGGCTCTCGAACTCTCGAGTTACTCGCGTGCACATTTTGCGAAATTCTTTAATTCCGGTTGTTACCTACGTATCTATCGATTTTGGAATTCTGCTGGTTGGTGCAACAGTGACCGAGGGAATTTTCAATGTGCCAGGTGTTGGCCGCACCCTGTATCAGGCAATTATTCGAGGCGAAGGACCAACCGTGGTTTCGTTCGTGACAGTTATGGTTTTGATTTACCTCGTGGTTAATTTGCTTACCGACCTGCTCTACGCAGTTCTAGACCCAAGGATTCGCTATGGCAAATAATCGAAATGAACACTTTGTTGCAGCATTCGATGAATCTGCGATGGCAGAAATCGATGCCGTTCGCATTAGCGATAAGCCAACCAATCTTTATCTTGACGCTTGGCGCGACCTGCGCACTCGCCCGATGTTTTACATCGCCGGATTATTGATTCTGATTGTCGCAACCATGGCGCTTTTCCCAGGTCTTTTCACGCAGACCCCGCCAAACGATAACTGCCTGCTGGCAAACAGCAATGGTGCGCCAACCGCAGGTCACCCGCTTGGTTTCACTCGCCAAGGCTGCGACATTTACAGCCGAATCGTGCACGGCACATCAACTTCGTTATCGGTTGGTTTGATAGTTACTGTTTTGACAACCTTGATTGGAATTTTCTTTGGTTCGATTGCCGGTTTCTATGGTCGCTGGGTTGACGCGGTTCTTTCGCGCGCGGGTGACATCTTCTTCTCGATTCCGTACATCCTTGCCGCGGTAGTAATCATGAGTGTGTTCTCTGATTTCCGAAATGTCTGGGTTATTTCGGCAGCGATTGGAATCTTTGCTTGGCCATCAACCGCACGTGTGCTGCGCGGTGAAATTCTGCGAGTCAAGCAGCTTGACTACGTTATGGCATCGACGGCTATAGGGGTTAGTAAATTCAAGATTCTGCTACGTCACGTGATGCCAAACTCAATTGCTCCGGTGATTGCAGTAACAACAATTTCGCTGGCAGCTGCGATTGTCGCCGAGGCTACGCTTTCGTTCCTTGGTGTTGGACTGCCAACCTCAACAATGAGTTGGGGTAATGACATCAGTCAGGCGCAGGCTGACCTGCGAACTGCACCGCAGGTTTTGATCTGGCCGTCACTGGCTCTATCAATTACTTCGTTGGCGTTCATCATGATGGGCGAGGCTATTCGAGACGCGTTAGACCCCAAGGCAAGGGCGCAGCGGTAGAAATGAATAACCCACTACTTTCTATCCGCGATTTGGCGGTTGAGTTTCCAAACTCCAAGGGTGCCGTTCGGGCTGTCGACAGCGTAAACCTTGATCTATGGCAGGGCGAAACCTTGGCAATCGTGGGCGAGTCAGGCTCAGGGAAATCCACCACCGCACACGCAATCATCAACTTGCTACCTGGCGCCGGAAAAATTTCTGGCGGTTCAATAGTTTTCGATGGCCAAGAGTTGGTTGGTGCAGGGCAATCTGTGCTCGAGAAAATCCGTGGTTCGCAAATTGGTTTTGTACCGCAAGACCCAATGAGTAATTTGAATCCGGTTTGGTCAATTGGCTTTCAGGTTGAAGAAGCCATCGCAGCAAATAATCCGGGGCTAGATAAAAAAGCTATTCGTGCCGAGGCGATTGCTGTCTTGCAAAAGGCCGGTTTGAGCGACGCCGACAAGCGCATGAAGCAATACCCGCACCAGTTCTCTGGAGGTATGCGTCAGCGCGTACTGATTGGAATTGGTCTTTCGGCGAATCCAAAGTTGTTGATTGCAGATGAACCAACTAGTGCGCTAGATGTAACCGTTCAGCGCACAATTCTTGATCACCTTGCAACTCTTACCGCGGCAAGCCAGACATCGGTAATTTTGATCACTCACGATCTTGGGCTTGCGGCCGAGCGCGCAGAAAAAATCGTTGTGATGTATCGCGGCAAGGTTGTTGAAGCCGGGCCTTCGATGGAAGTTTTGAAGAACCCAAAGCATCCTTACACTCAAAAACTTGTTGCTTCTCGCAAGACCGCACCACGCAAGCTTCATGAAGGCACCGATGTAGCCGTCTCTATTTCTAATGTGAGCAAGGTTTACCAAATTAAGGGGAGTGGTTTCAAGAGCACTCCTTTCACCGCGGTTGATAGTGTCTCGCTAGAAATAAAACGTGGAACAACACTTGCACTCGTTGGCGAATCAGGATCTGGTAAATCAACGGTTGCCAAGATGCTGCTTGGTCTTGAGAAACCAACATCGGGTGAAATTAAAGTTGATGGCAAAAACATTGCCGGCATGAACTCGCGTGAGCTTTTTGATTTGCGTCGTCACATGCAACCGGTGTTCCAGGATCCTTACGGTTCGCTTGACCCGCTGCAAAACATCGCCAACACAATCGCCGAACCTCTCGTGACTCACAAGGTTGGTAACCGCAAAGAACGTGAAGCACGAGTGCGCGAATTGCTAGACCAGGTTTCGCTGCCGTGGGAAATTTCTACTCGCTACCCAAGTGAACTTTCCGGTGGTCAGCGCCAGCGCGTTGCAATTGCACGAGCCCTTGCTCTGAAGCCGGAATTTGTAGTGCTTGATGAAGCGGTTTCTGCTCTAGATGTTTTGGTTCAGGCACAGGTACTTGAGTTGCTTGCCAAACTGCAAGATGAATTCAACCTGACGTACCTTTTTATAACGCACGATTTATCGGTGGTGAAAATAATCGCCGACCAAGTTGCGGTTATGAACAAGGGTCAGATTGTTGAGTTCGGCAGCACGAAAGACATCTTCAGCAAACCGCAGCAGGAGTACACAAAGAACCTCCTCGAGGCCATTCCTGGCGCCAAGCTGCTCTAGCATCGGGTTTCAATTGAGCCCCCGATTCGGCTAAACTGGCAAGGTTCGTGGAGACGTCGCATAGCCCGGTCGAGTGCGCCTCACTGCTAATGAGGTAAGGGTGTTAAAGCCCTTCGGAGGTTCAAATCCTCTCGTCTCCGCCACGAACAACCCCTAGACCACTCCCAGCAAAGCGATTAGAATAGGGAAGTTGCCCAGGCAACGCCAACTCGCGTTTGTAGCTCAACGGATAGAGCATCTGACTACGGATCAGAAGGTTGGGGGTTCGAGTCCCTCCAAGCGCACGAAAACCCGGTTTCTTCTCACGAGGACCGGGTTTTTGCTTTATTTGGCGACGTAGACCTCAGCCAAATCGGCCGGCATCCCATCGGCAACCGGCTGCTCCGAAACATAACCAAACCAAGCAACGATTCGAAACGTGTTCACGTGGACCGGCGTGCAACTGGTGAAAGTTAGATACTTCCCGCTTTCTATCGGGTACTTCAACCCCTCTGGAACTGGATAAATAGTTCCGATAGCTGATGGCTTAACTACTTTGGTTTGCAACCACTCGTAGGTATACCAAGTCGTTGAGGTCTTTACATAAACCCGATCCCCGGTGCGAAGCTTGTCGATCTTGAGCATTGGGCCGCCATTGCCGAATCGGTGACCTGCAATTGCAAAATTGCCAACTTCGCCGGGCAGCTGCGTTCCCGTATAGTGACCAATTCCGACCTTATTTAGCACCTTTGGTAGCGAGGTACCTTCGGCAACTAAGTGTTTATAAGACTTTCCGTAGCGTGGAACATAAATCGTTGCAAAAACTTGCCCCACTTTCATGGATGCCAGATGCGATGGTGCCGCTGAGGCAGCTCCCGAATCGGAAACAGGAACTATTCCAATCGCTAGCATTAATAAACCGATAGCAAATCCGGCGTGGAAAGTTTTGAAGCGCATGCTAAAAGTCTATTCGGCCGTAACTATTGAGTGGGAACACCACGGGCTGTAGCGCAGCTTGGTAGCGCACTTGTCTGGGGGACAAGGGGTCGCAGGTTCAAATCCTGTCAGTCCGACTTAGTGGCTTATTTCCTTCTTAGAGCCCAGGCGTAGGCGGCCGAGAAGCCAAATCCAACGGCGGCATAAAGGATTGTGAACCAGCCCAATTGAGCTGGAATTAGCAGGGTCAATACGCCTAAGCCGCCGGCGCTAAACAGCATGACCTTTCCGGAAAGCAATACCGAGGAATCGGACCCTTTTCTGGCAACCGAATACATGTTTCCGGCCAAGGCAACCAAGGTTATGCCAATCATGCGCATGGCCCAGTCCAGCTCTGTCGAGCCGGGTAAGCCTAAGAGTTCATTAAAGAAAGCTGGTACCAATACCAATACCACTGCGCTGAGTCCAAATACCCCAGATCCTGCCTGTAATACGCCTCGGATTCTTCGCACTTGCGCACCGTTCTCGGAATTAGCCATTTATAGCCTTTCTTTGCTCCAACTATGCCATTTAGCTAAGGTTTTGGCGCTTATCGGGGCCATTTATGTTCAAATCCACTAAGAATGTAAGCGTTTACAAATCGTTATGAATTTTGGATGAATGTCCGGCCAACGGGGAGTAGTTTTGATTCGAACACCTCTGAATCCCTGAGGTGCTATCCATGGAAAGGGATAAATTCGCATGAAGAAAGCTACAAAATTTGCAGCTATTGCTCTAGCGTCGGCGCTAGCAGTATCTGTAGTTTCAGCACCTGCAGCCAACGCTGCACCTGCATGCCCTAAGAAGGCAAACGTAACAATGCTTGGAACCATCAAGCCTGAAATTCAGGACCAGTTCCTAGCTGCTGTTGCGGCATACAACAAGAGCCAGAAGTGCTACACCGTTAAGTCAATCCCGGGTGACCGCAAGCTGACTTTCCTTCAGAACGTAACACCGATGTACGCAGCCAAGAAGGCTCCGACCATCATGTACGACCTACAGTTCCTACCAGACATGGCTAAGCGTGTTATGGACTGGAAGGGCACCAAGCTTGCAGCTGCTGCCCCGAAGGACCTACTAACTGCAGCTAACATCGGTGGCAAGCAGGTTGGTGTTCCATCAACTGTTGAGGCCTTCGGTCTTCTTTACAACAAGAAGGTTCTAGATGCAGCTGGTGTTGACCCTAAGAAGATCACCACTCGCACTCAGCTAGAGGACGCATTCAAGAAGGTACAGGCATCAGGCACTGGAGCAATCCGCTTCTCAGCTATCTGGTGGTCACTTGGTGCACACGTAACCAACGTTTACTTCGCTAACGCAGCTTCAACCCACGAGGGTCGTCTAAAGAACCTAGACGCTCTTGCTAATGGAACCAAGAAGCTAACTGGTGACCCAGTATTCAACAACTGGCTTGCAACCTTCGAACTAATGAAGAAGTACAACCAGGCAAAGCCAAACCTTGGTGACACAGAATACGCTGCGTCAATCGCAGACCTAGCAGCTGGTAAGGCTGGTTTCTGGTTCATGGGTAACTGGGCTGAAGAAGACTTGATCAAGGCTTCTAACGGTGGCGACTTTGGTGTAATGCCATTGCCAATCAGCACCAACGCGAAGGCATACGGAAACACTTCAATCTCTGTTGGTGTTCCTGGATACTTCATGATTGACAACCAGCAGTCAACCAAGGAACAGCGCGATGGTGCTGTTGACTTCTTGACTTGGTTGTACCTATCACCTGCAGGTCAGAAGTTTGTTGCTGGCGCTCCTAAGGATGGCGGCATGAACTTCATTCCTGTTTACGCAGGTACCAAGGTTAAGGCAACCTCATACATGGCTCGCGAAATCGCAACCTACGTGAAGGCTGGCAAGACCATCGAGTGGATCAACACCTACTACCCAGGTGGTGGCCAGGACCTATACGGTGCTTCAGGCCAGAAGTTGATCACCGACAAGATCACCGGCGAAGAATACGCTGCTGAGATTGAAAAGGCATGGAAGGGCGCTGTAAAGACCTGGCGCGGAGTTAAGAAGTAATTCTTACCTCAACTTTCTAGTCAGCTAGAATCAAATTCCTGGGGTGGGGCAACCCACCCCAGGAATTTCTAAACTTAAAAGCAATAATCGCAACTGCAAACAAGGGGAGAGGCAAATGCCTTTTACTAAAAATCTGAAGAAGTTCATCATCTTTGGTGCGCTTCCACTTTCAATTTTTTCCTTTGTGCTTGTTTACCCTTTCGCTCAAGGTTTTTTCCTAACCTTCACCGACTGGGACGGTTTCGAATTCGCAAACTTTGTTGGCTTTGATAACTACATCAAGTCATTCCAGGATGAGACCTTCTGGGCAACACTTTCATTCACAGCCCTCTTCGTGGTTGTATCACTCGTCGCAGTAAACGTCGTGGCCTTTGGCCTGGCCCTTCTTGTGACCGCAAAACTTCGCAGTTCAAACATCTTTAGAACCTTCTTCTTTGTGCCAAACCTGATCGGTGGCGTTGTTCTAGGTGTCATTTGGCAGTTTGTTTTTAGTAGCGCTCTAACCTCACTGGCTACTCGATTTGGTTGGACTGACCTCGAATCCTCGTGGCTAAACGAGACCGACACCGCCTTCTGGGCGCTGGTAATCGTGACCGTTTGGCAGCAATCGGGTTACATGATGATCATCTACATCACCGGTTTGATCAGCATCGAACAGGATGTTCTTGAAGCTGCACGCATCGACGGCGCTTCGGCACTGCGCACACTCGTAGCCGTGAAGATGCCACTCATGGCGTCAGCTTTCACGATCTCGTTGTTCTTGACTTTGCGAAACGGTTTCATGGCCTACGACGTAAACCTTGCCCTCACCGGCGGTGGCCCATACCGCACCACCGAGTTGATTTCGATGCACATTTTCCAGGATGCGTTCGCGTTCGCTAATTTTGGCACCGGTCAGGCTAAGGCTGTGATCATGTTCTTGATGGTGGCAATTGCCGCGCTGGTTCAAGTCACGCTAAGCAAGCGCTTGGAGGTTCAGCGATGAGCAAGAAGGTTTCAATGAACAAGCGCAACTCTGTTTCGCGATCAATCATCTTTACGGTTGGATTGATTCTTTCAATCGCATTCGTGATGCCATTCTTCTTGGTATTTGTGAATGCATTCAAGCCAATTCCAGAAATCATCGCAAACCCGCTGGCGTTCCCAGTTGAGTTCACCTGGGACAACTTCGCCCAGGCACTGGAGAAGATGAACTTCTTCATGTCTCTGACAAACTCGGTAATTATTACCGTGCTGAGTGTTGGTGCGCTGATCATCATTTCATCGATGTTGGCTTACTACTTACAGCGCACCAAGGGCAAGTTCACCAAAGCGGTCTTCTTGATTTTGGTTGCTTCGATGATTGTGCCTTTCCAGGCTTTGATGATTCCATTCATGTCGATCTTTGCGCCGTTCGTTTCACTGAACAACCAAGCTGCGCTGATTTTCTTCTATCAGGGCTTCGGCGTTGCTCTTTCAACATTCTTGTACCACGGTTTCATCTCAAACATTCCGATGGAACTCGATGAAGCTGCAGCACTAGATGGTGCAAACGACTTCACAATTTTCTGGAGAATCATTTTCCCTATGTTGAAGCCGGTTACCGCAACCGTTGCAATTATCAATGCGCTTTGGATTTGGAACGACTTCCTATTGCCGCGTTTGGTTTTGACTCCAGAGACACAGACTTTGCCGCTTTCAACTTACCTGTTCTACGGTCAGTACATGACCGAGTACGGTCAGGCGATGGCCGGTCTACTACTAGCTGTTCTTCCGATTATCGTGTTCTACCTGATTCTGCAGAAGCAGTTCATCTCAGGTATTTCATCAGGAGCGGTTAAGTAGTTCGAAACTCTTTATGCAAAGTTCTCTATTGGAGGGCAGCTGCAAACCAAGTTTCTATCTCCAAACGCTGAATCAATTCGACGCACCGGTGGCCAGTACTTGCTGCGCTTCTGGCTTGCCACAGGGAAGACTGCCAACACTCTCGAGTACGGGCGATCCCACTCATCGGTCAGATTTGCAGCAGTGTGCGGCGCATTGACTAGCGGGTTGTTGTCTAGTGGCCACGTACCGTTCTGAACCGCGTCGATCTCTGCCCTGATTGCCAGCATCGCGCTGATGAATCGCTCAATCTCTTCCAGTGGCTCTGACTCGGTTGGCTCAATCATCATGGTGCCCGAAACCGGGAACGACATGGTTGGCGCGTGGAAACCGTAGTCAATTAGGCGCTTGGCAACGTCGTCGACCGAGATTCCGATCTTGTCTTTGATGCCACGGATGTCAATGATGCACTCATGTGCAACCAGCCCAAACTTACCGGTGTAGAGCAGCGGGAACGCATCACCGATGCGCTTTGCAATGTAGTTGGCAGAAAGAACGGCGTTTGCGGTTGCATTCTTTAGGCCCTCGACACCCATCATCTGAATGTAAGCCCAGCTGATCACCAGAATGCTAGGAGATCCAAATGGAGCGGCGGATACCGGACCGTACTTTGGCAAACTCGATGGCCCGTAGATGTGGCCCGGCAAGAATTCGGCAAGGTGCGGGCGTGCAACAACCGGACCAACACCTGGGCCACCACCACCGTGAGGGATGCAGAAGGTCTTGTGCAGGTTCAGGTGGCTAACGTCGCCACCAAACTCACCAAATTTTGCATAGCCGACAACCGCGTTGGTGTTGGCTCCATCGATGTAAACCTGACCGCCGGCAGCGTGAACCAGATCACAGATCTCAACAACTGCTGCCTCATAAACACCGTGGGTCGAAGGGTAGGTAATCATCAGTGCCGAAAGCTTGTCACCAGAGGCGGCGATTTTTTCCTTCAGGTCATTGATGTCAACGTTGCCGTCTTCATCGCAGGCAACCACCACAACTGTCATACCGGCAAGCACCGCAGAGGCCGCGTTGGTGCCGTGAGCACTAGACGGAATGAGACATTCAACTCGCTGAGTGTCACCACGACTGATGTGGTAACCGCGAATTGCAAGTAGACCGGCGAGCTCGCCTTGGCTACCTGCGTTTGGTTGCAGCGACACCGCCTCATAACCTGTGATGTCGTGCAACCATGATGAAAGTTCGCCGACCAGCTCGAGGTATCCCGCGGTGTCTTCAACCGGGGCAAACGGGTGCAGGTTAGCAAACTCAGGCCAGGTCACCGCTTGCATTTCGGTTGTTGAATTTAGTTTCATCGTGCAAGAGCCAAGTGGAATCATGCCGCGATCAAGCGCGTAGTCAAAGTCCGCAAGTTTCTTTATGTAGCGAAGCATGGCAGTTTCAGAGTGGTAGGTGTTGAAAACCGGGTGCTCTAGGAAAGCGCTCTTACGATCAAAGCCGCCTAGGCGGGTTGCAACCGCATTCTTTGATGCTGCAAGCACGGCCGCAGAATCTGATCCAAAGAGACCGGCAATTGCTGCCAGATCTGCCCAGCTGGTAGTTTCGTCAACTGAAATACCAAGTGTCGAGTCATCAATTAGGTGCAGGGTGAAGTCTTGCTTTCGCGCAGCTTCAAAAATGTTTTTTGCCGCTACACCGGTAACGCGAATGGTGTCAAAGAAAATTTTGTGAGCGAGGGTAAGGCCCGCGGCTTCTAGAGCATTAGCCAATGCACACGCTTTTGCGTGCACCTGGTTTGCAATTTCACGAAGGCCGGCAGGCCCGTGGTAAACCGCATACATTCCTGCCATTACGGCTAGCAACACCTGGGCGGTGCAAATGTTAGAGGTGGCACGCTCGCGACGAATGTGCTGCTCTCGAGTCTGCAGGGTTAGGCGGTAGGCCGGGTTGCCATCGGCATCAACTGAAACACCAACCAAGCGGCCAGGCATGGTGCGCTCTAGTTCGCTGCGAACGGCCAGGTAGCCTGCGTGCGGGCCGCCGAAGCCCATTGGCACACCAAAGCGCTGGGTAGTACCAACGGTTACGTCTGCACCCAGTTCACCCGGAGGGGTAAGCAGAGTGAGGGACAAAAGATCTGCGGTAGCAATCGCTAGTGCCCCGCGCTCATGCGCAACAGAGAAAATGTCTCCAAGTGCGAGCAAGCGACCAGATGCACCAGGGTACTGAACCAAAACACCAAAGCAATCCTCGTTGATTGAACCTGCACCTGTTGCCGGGTCAAAGTATTTGATTGTGATGCCCATAGGTTCGGCGCGGTGCTCAAGCAAAGACTTTGTTTGCTCAAGGGTATCGGTGTCTACAAAGAAGGTATTTGATTCAGAGTCGCTGCCTCGTCGCGCAATCATCATGGCTTCGACAGCGGCGGTGGACTCGTCAAGCATCGAGGCATTCGCAGTCTTCATGCCGGTGAGATCAGTCACCATGGTTTGAAAGTTGATTAGTGCTTCAAGACGACCCTGGCTAATTTCTGGCTGGTAAGGAGTGTAGGCCGTGTACCAGCTTGGGTTTT
>ERZ650308.755-NODE-755-length-17455-cov-9.522299_pt1 | contig 17455 bp, 16 predicted proteins | sample MGYA00376244_ERZ650308 | MGnify/ENA primary metagenome ERZ650308 (study PRJEB26733, sample SAMN07839295) | wastewater metagenome | biome: small river; feature: stream; material: water | place: USA: North Carolina | collected 2016-04-26 ... | reverse complement strand
CTTGCACATCGGTGACGGCGCCTACGCCAATTTGCAGCGCTTCGTCCGAGTTCAGGCGGCTGCCTCAGGCTTCGCTTTTGAAGTTGCTGTCGGTGCTGCTGCTCTTGCTGTAGGTGATGCCCATGAAGCCCGAGCTGGTTTGGCTGCTGGTCGTCACCTGATGCACCTCTTGCACGGCGTACAACTGGGTGTTATTGGCACCTTCAACTTGTACGAGTTGCGAGCCATCTAGCTTGGCGCCTTCGCTCTTGACGTTGTAGCCGAGCACTTTGACGCGCTGGCCTTCTAGTTCTGTGACTTGGGCCGTTTTGTCTAAGGTTTCGTGTTGGGTGGTGGTGGTACTGCTCGTCATACCGCCCCAGCTGCTACTAGAGCTGCTGGTGGTCCAGTTGTGCTGCTCGGTGTCGGTGTTAAAGCCCAGCTCAATGTCGCCTTGCGACTGCACCAGGGCTTTACCACCGGCGTCCACGGTGGTGGCGCTCAGCTGCACGGCCTGTTGCCCGTAGATGGTGACTTTACCCACCGCATCGATCACGCTGCGATCGGTTTGCAGGCTTTGACGCACATCGCTGCCCGTTTGCGCGCTGCTGTACTCTTGACCGCTGGTGATGGCCACCGCGCCTGCTGCGCCAAGTGCAGCATCGCCGCCTGCGCTCAGTTTCAAGCTTTCTGCAGTCAAGTCCCCCAGGGCCTGCACTTGCGTGTTGCCCCCACTTGTGAGTTCTACGCCTTGCACGTCTTCTTGATGGCTGCTTGTGCTTTGGCTTGTGGTGAATGTGCGTCCAAAGAAGCCTTTGTTGGTAGTGGAGGTATTGACCACCGTGTCTTCTGTGTTCGTCACCGCTTGCAGGTCCACGCTGCCACCGGTGGATTCCACCTTGAGGTTTTGCCCCGCACTGAGCTTGCTGCCTTGCACGGTGAGGTCGTTGGCGCTTTCCAGCGTCAAGTTGCCACCGGCTGTGATGTTGCTGGTCTCAAACTTGACTTCGTCTTTGGTGCTGCCGTCTTGGCGCACCACGTGCGCTTCGTGTTTTTCTGCAAGCAAGTTCAGCTCGCCTGCGCTCTTGACGGTGGCGTTGCCCGCTGCGCTGATTTGGGTGGCAGTCAGGTTCAAATCGCCTTGGCTTGTCTCCAGCTTCAGCCAGCCTGCGCTTTGCACGCTGGCGTTTTGCAGGTCCACGCTGGCGGCCACGATGGCCACACTGGTGCCCCCGCTGTAGCTGCCGCTGCCGCTGACTTGGCCGCTGGCGTTGATGCTCAGACTGTCCAGCGCCCGGATGGCGGCGCCTTCTTGGTGCACGTCTTGGGCGGTGATGCTGCCGCCGTTTTCTTTGGCGAACTTTTCAATCGCTTCGGCGATCTCGCCGCCATACAGGGCCTGCCCCTTGGTGGCGGCAATGGCTTTGAGGCCTCGCGCGGCGTTCTTGAACTGGAACAACTCGCCCACTTCGGGTGCACGGCCCCAAGGCAAAAAGCTCTGCGCAAAACCGGGCTGTGACTGCAGCTCGGGCGTGGCCGCCGCCCACTTTTGCTGCACCACCACCGGCATCAAATACCCGCGCTCGGCCACATCGATGGCAGGCTCCAGCAAATCGGCAAAGGGCAGCTTGCCAAAGCGGTCGCTCAAAGCCACCCAGCTGGCCACCGCACCGGGCACGGTGACCGAATCAAAGCCGCGCTTCGGGGGCGTGGCCACATCGGCGCCGTATTTGCGGTGGAAGTAGTCGGGCGTCCAAGTGGCCGGGGCCGGGCCGGACGAATTCAGGCCGTGCAGCGCTTTGCCGTCCCACAAAATGGCAAAGGCGTCCGAGCCCAAGCCGCAACTCACGGGCTCGGTCAGGGTGATCACCGCAGCAGCGGCGATGGCCGCATCGACCGCGTTGCCCCCCTTGAGCATCATGCGCAGGCCCGCTTGTGCGGCCAGCGGGTGCGAGGTGGACACGATGTTGCGCGCAAACAGCGGCAAGCGGGTGCTGGTGTAGGGGTATTGGTTTTGAAATTGCATGTCAGTCCAGCGTGATCTTGCGTTCACTGATGATTTTTTTCCATTTGACCGACTCTTTGGCCAGCATGGCGGTGAATTGCGCAGGCGTGCCACCCACAGGCTCAATGCCCAGGCGCTGCAGCTTGTCGATGACCTCGGGGTCTTGCAGCACCTGATTGGCGGCGGTGTTGACGCGGCTGACCACATCGGCAGGCAAGCCCTTGGGGCCAAACAGGCCAAACCAGGTGTTGGATTCGTAGCCAGGCAAGACGTCGGCAATCGGCGGCACGCCAGGTGCCAGCGGGGTGGCCTTGAGCGTGGTCACACCCAATGCACGCAAACGCCCATCACGCACATGCGGCAAACCGGTGGGCAAGCTGTCAAACAGCACATCGACCTTGCCGCTGACCAAATCGGGAATGGCCAGGGCCGTGCCTTTGTAGGGGATGTGCACCACAAACAGATCGGCCTGCGCCTTGAACAGCTCGGCCGTCAACTGCACGATGGTGCCGTTGCCGCTCGATGCGTAGTTCAGGCGACCCGGGTTCTTTTTGGCGTACTCAATCCATTCCTTGACGGTCTTGGCCGGAGAACTGTTGGGCACCAGCATGATGCTGGGCGCATTGCCCACCTGGCTGATCGGCGTGAAGTCTTTCACCGCGTCATAGGGCATGCGCGGGTTGAGGTTGGGGCCGATCGAATGCGTGCTGGAGGTGGCCAAGAGCAAGGTGTAGCCATCCGGGCTGGCTTTGGCCGCCAGGTCCGAGCCCAAGGTGCCGCCCGCGCCGGGCCGGTTTTCCACCACCAGGGATTGACCCAGTTTTTCACCGAGTTTTTGCGACAAGGTGCGGGCGAACAAATCGGTGGCGCCGCCAGCCGGAAAAGGCACGATCAAACGCACGGGCTTGGTGGGGTAATGCGGGGCTTGCGCCTGCACCTGCGGGGCCATGCCCAATGCACAGCCAGCGAGCCACAAGGTGACCATCAGTTGTCGTCTTTGCATGGCGTTTCCTGATTCAAACTGTCGATGTCAGCAATGCTGAAGAGGCCTTGATTTTGTCAGACGCGGCAAGACCCGGTGCACCCGCAGGTGACTCCTGGCACGCCTCATGAAAAACGGCCTCACAGGGAGGCCGTTTGTTCAGGTCAAAGCGTTCGTCAGTCTTCGACGAAAGCTTCTTCGCGCTTGGACTTCACTGCGGGCAAGAGCACGATGATCAGCAAGACCAAGGCGGCTGCCAACAAGCTGGCCGACAGGGGACGTGTCACGAACACGCTCCAGTCACCACGCGAGAGCAGCATGGCGCGGCGCAGGTTTTCTTCCATCATTGGGCCCAGGATGAAGCCCAACAGCAGTGGTGCAGGCTCCACACCCAGCTTGATGAAGGTGTAACCAATCACGCCAAAGCCTGCCACCATCCAGATGTCGAAGGTGTTGTTGTTGGTCGAGTACACACCGATCGCGCAGAACAGCACGATGGCCGGGAACAACCAGCGGTAAGGCACCGTCAGCAGCTTGATCCACATGCCGATCAAAGGCAGGTTCAGGATCACCAACATGGCGTTGCCAATCCACATGGAGGCGATCAGGCCCCAGAACAACTCGGGGTTGCTGGTCATCACCTGGGGGCCAGGCTGGATGTTGTGGATGGTCATCGCACCGACCATCAAAGCCATCACGGCGTTGGGCGGGATGCCCAAAGTCAGCAAAGGAATGAAGGAGGTCTGCGAACCGGCGTTGTTGGCCGACTCAGGCGCTGCCACACCGCGGATGTTGCCCTGGCCGAAAGGCACTTCGCCTTTTTTCAGCTTGGTTTTCTTCTCGATGGTGTAGGCCGCAAACGCCGCCAGCAAGGCACCGCCACCGGGCAAGATGCCCAGGATGGAGCCGATGGCTGTACCGCGCAACACAGCAGGCACCATGTTCTTGAAGTCTGCTGCCGTCGGCATGAGGCCCTGCACCTTGCCGGTGAAGACTTCGCGGTCTTCTTCTTTTTGCGACAGGTTGGAGATGATCTCGCCGTAGCCGAACACACCCATGGCGATCACGATGAAGCCAATGCCATCGGTCAGCTCAGGAATGTCGAAGCTGAAACGGGCCACACCCGAGTTCACGTCGGTACCGACCAGACCCATCAACAGGCCCAGCACGATCATGGCCACGGCCTTGAGCAAGGAGCCCGAAGCCAGCACCACAGCGCCGATCAAGCCCAAGATCATGAGCGAGAAATATTCAGCAGGGCCGAACTTGAAAGCCACTTCGGTCAAGGGCGCAGCGAATGCGGCCAAGATCAAGGTGCCCACGCAACCGGCAAAAAACGAGCCCAGACCGGCAGCGGCCAGGGCCGGACCTGCACGGCCTTTGCGGGCCATCTGGTAGCCGTCGATCACGGTCACCACCGACGAAGATTCGCCAGGCAGGTTGACCAAGATCGCGGTGGTGGAGCCGCCGTACTGGGCGCCGTAATAAATACCGGCCAGCATGATCAGCGCAGCCACGGGGGGCAGCGCATAGGTCGCAGGCAACAACATGGCAATCGTGGCCACAGGGCCAATGCCTGGCAACACACCAATCAAGGTGCCCAGCAAGCAGCCGATGAACGCATAAATCAGGTTCTGGAAGGTGAACGCCACCCCAAAACCGAGGGACAGGTTATTGATCAGATCGGTCATGAATAACTCCTCAGCCGACGATGAAGGTTGGCCACACAGGGAACTGCAGTTTCAGCAGCATGATGAACGCCAGGTAACTGCCAATCGACAACACCACGGACAGGATCAGCACTTCTTTGAGGTTGAAGGTGTCACCCGCCAGGCTGGCCACAATCGTCACGCCAAAAATGGCAGCGACCAGGCCCATGGCCGGAATACCCATGCTGGGCAAACCGCCCAGCAAGATGCCGAACAACACGTTGGCGGCGATGATGAAGAACAAGGGCTTCCAGGCCCACTTGCCGATCTTCTCGCCGTCCTGGGTTTCAACGACCAGGGCTTTGAACATGATGGCACTGCCCAAGATGGCCAGGATCACGCCCAAGAGCAGCGGGAAGTAACCAGGGCCCATGCGGCCCCCGGAACCAATGCTGTAGTTGGTCGCGCCGTAGGCAAATGATGCACCGACCACGGTGAACATGAGCCCGGAGAAAAAGTCTTTTTGACTCTTGATTTTCACGAGATATCTCCTCTGATTGAGTTGGCACGATTCTGCGTGAAGATGCCCCCCGGGTCGATGTGGGTTACACCTATGTCCCGCGAAGGACAAACACATGGTTTACCCTTATTCCATGCGGCTTGGCGCACCACGGGCGTGCGTCGCAGGCTTCATTTGGTCAAGGGTTTGAATACCCTGAGCCATTTGGGCGCAGGCAAGCCCCACTTGTCCTGAATGCGCTCGGCCGCTGCCAGCAAGTCTTCGCGCTTGGGTCGGCTGCTGGTGCGCTGGGCCAGCACGATGGCGTTGCCCTCGCGCGTGGGCTTGAAAGCCCAGACCGCGTCTTCGCCAAAGGCCGCGCAAATTTTCTCGACGCTGGCCGGGTAACTGGATGAGCGACCAAACAGGTTCACCGTCATCACGCCTTGCGGGCTGAGCAGATCGCGGCAGTGGCGGTAAAAATCGGGCGTGTCCAGCACAGGGGCTGCTGCATGCTCGTCGTACAGATCCACCTGCAGGGCATCGACCGTGCCACGCCATTCGTCAGACTGGATTTCCAGCGCCGCATCGGCCAGCACCACGCGCAGACGTTCATCGTCGGGCGGCAGGCGGAACCAGCCGCGACAGGCATGCAAGACCCCCGAATTGAGCTCGATGGCCGTGCAGGTCATCTTGAGTTTCTTGTAGCAAAACTTGGTGATCGTGCCCGCCCCCAAGCCCAGCTGCATGGCGTGGGCGCCTTTGACCTCGTCGTGCGGGAAAAACAGCAACCAGCCGAACATGCGCTGCACATATTCCAGCTCGATGTCATAAGGCCGGTCGAGGAACATGGAGCCCTGAATCCACTCGGTGCCCAGATGCAGGTAACGGATTTCACCGTCTTCAGAGAAATTGACTTCGGGCAGTTCGATTGCTTTTTTTCGGCTCATGCCAACATTCCATGGGTGTTCATCACCGCCTGCCAGGCGCTGAGTTTTTGTTCAAAAGTCCACGACGCATTGGCCGGACTGGTCGATGGTAGGCGATGAATCTGCACACGCTCGCCGCAAGCGGCGTCTTGGAGTGCTTTTTTGAGCGCTTTGGCATGCCGAAAGCTCTCGCCGCCGTTGTGCAAGATGCCGCGCAACTGAGGGCAGCGCTGCAACAGGCCCGGGAAATCGTTCAATTGGGCATGCCGGATCGCACTGTCCAGGCTGCCTTCGCGCTCGCAGTGCGCATAGACATCCCACACGCCCACGCCTTGGGCCAGCAAACACTGGCAACGCTGGGCGTAATCGCCGTCAGCTGGCCAGGCGGCATCGGGCCACAGGGCGCGCATGATGCGCCAGAAATGGTTTTGCGGGTGGGCGTAATACTGCTGCGACTGCAAGGACTTCACGCTGGGGAAACTGCCCAGCACCAGCACCCGAATGCCGGGATGGACCAAAGGGGCCAGGCCTTGCAAACGGTTGGCATGGGCTGGGGATGCCAAGGCCGTCATGGCATGGTCTCGCACAAAGGCAAGAGCTTGGGCAGCACGCGTTGTGCGTTGCGCGTGCTGGCCTGCGCCAATGCGTCCAGCGACACACCCCGCACATCGGCCAGCACCTGCGCAATGCGGGGCAACTCGGCGGGGCTGTTGCGGCCTTGCGCTTGGCCCTGTGCCCGCTGCTCGGCGGTCTGGTAAAGCCAATGCGGCGGCATGTCGGGCGCATCGGTCTCCAGCACCAATGCTTCCAAAGGCAGCTCACGCGCCAGGCGGCGCAATTGCAAAGCCCGCTCGTAGCTGAGCGCACCACCAAAGCCCAGCGCAAAGCCCATGCCCACAAAGTTCTGGGCCTGCTGCGCACTGCCATTGAAGGCGTGCGCCATGCCCGACCCCACCGGGTGTTGGCGCAGCCCCTTGAGCAACAGATCGGCCGATCGGCGCACATGCAGGATCACCGGCAGCTGATGTTTTTGCGCCAGCTTCAGCTGGGCGGTGTAGAACAGCCATTGCCGCTCGCGCATGGTCGGCTCGCACAAGGCGGGCACAAAAAAATCCAGCCCGATTTCCCCCACCGCCACCAGACGCGGGTCGCCTTGGCGCTCGCTCAAGGCTTGGTCCAGCGCCAGCACATCGTCGTCACTGGCCTGCGGCACATACAAGGGGTGGATGCCCAGGGCATAAGCATCGCCATGGCGCTGCGCCAATTGCGCCACACCGGCCCAATGCGCACGCTCCACCGCCGGGATCACGCACAAGGACACCCCTTGTGCGCGGGCATGGGCTCTGACCGCATCGCGGTCGGCATCAAACTCCGCCGCATCCAGATGGCAATGGGTGTCGATCCACATCGCAGCTCAAACCGCGGGCTGCAACACGCCTTTGACCAGGTGCAACTGCCGGTCGCAGCGGGCGGCCAAAGCGCTGTCGTGCGTGACCACCACAAAAGCCGTGCCGCGCTCGCGGGCCAGTTGCAGCATCAGGGCGAACACGCCATCGGCCGTCTCGCGGTCCAGGTTGCCGGTCGGCTCGTCGGCCAACACACAAGCCGGGTCATTGACCAAAGCACGGGCCAGGGCCACGCGCTGGCGCTCGCCGCCCGACAGCTCGGCAGGCCGGTGGTGCAAGCGCTCGGCCAGGCCCACACGCGCCAGCCACTGCGCCGCCACGGCGGCCGCTTCGGCGCGGTCCTGCCTGCGGATCCACAGCGGCATGGCCACGTTGTCCAGCGCGCTGAACTCGGGCAAGAGGTGATGGAACTGGTAAACAAAACCCAGGTAGCGGTTGCGCCACTGGCCTTGCTCGGCAGCGCTGAGCGCCGAGAGCAATTGGCCTTGCAGCTGCACGCTGCCTTGCGTGGGCGCATCCAGACCGCCCAGCAAATGCAAGAGCGTGCTCTTGCCCGAGCCCGAAGCGCCCACAATCGCCAGCGTTTGCCCGGCGTGGACTTCCAGGTCCACACCCTGCAGCACGGTCACATCCAGGCGGCCTTCGGTGAAACGCTTGGTCAGGCCTTGGGCTTTCAGAACAGTTTCGCCGCCGGGCCGCCCCAAGGCGAAATGCGCCCCCTCGGGGGGCAGCGAACCACGCGAAGCGGGGAGCGTGGGGGTCCATGTTTCATTCATAACGCAGCGCCTCCGCCGGGTTCACCTGGCTGGCGCGCCAGCTGGGGTAGAGCGTGGCCACAAAAGCCAGCACCAAAGAGATCACCGCGATCGGCACGATGTCGCTGGCCAGCGGCTCGCTGGGCATGCGGCTGATGAGGTAAATATCGCGCGGCAAGAAGCTGGCATTGAACAGCTTTTCCAGAGCGGGCACGATCACATCGATGTTGAAGGCCACCAGCAGACCCAAGAGCAAACCACTGAGCGTGCCGATCACGCCCACCGTGGCGCCTTGCACCACAAAAATGCCCATGATGCTGCGCGGGCTGGCGCCCAGCGTGCGCAAGATGGCGATGTCGGCGCGCTTGTCAGTCACCGTCATCACCAGCGTGCTGACCAGGTTGAACGCGGCCACCGCCACGATCAGCGTGAGGATGATGAACATCATGCGTTTTTCCACCTGCACCGCGGCAAACCAGGTCTTGTTTTGCTGCGTCCAGTCGCGCACCCAAAAGCTGGCACCCAGTTGCAGTTGCAAATCACGCGCCACCCCACGGGCCTCGTGCAAGTCCTTGAGCTTGAGGCGAATGCCCGTCGGCCCCTCCAGGCGGAACATGCGGGCCGCGTCCTCCACGTGCATCATGGCCAGCGTGGAATCGTATTCGTAATGCCCGGAATGGAAGGCCCCGACCACCTGCATTTGTTTCATGCGCGGCACCACCCCAGCCGGGGTCACCTGACCCGAGGGCGAGACCAAGGTGACCGGATCGCCCAGTTGCAGCCCCAGGCTTTGCGCCAGGTCTGTGCCCAGCACCATGCCAAACTGGCCGGGCAGCAAGCGCATCAGGCTGGCCCGTTGTGCGGCCGAGGCCATGTCGGTGACTTCGGGCTCCAAAGCCGGATCGATGCCACGCACCAGCACCCCTTTCATGTCTTCGCCACGCGCCAGCAAGGCCTGCGCCGTGATGAAAGGCGCCGCGCCCACCACCTGGGGATGCGCTTTGAGCTTGGCCAGCAGCGCAGGCAGGTCCTGCACCGCACCGCCATCGGCGGCGTACACCTCGATGTGCGAAACGACGCCCAACATGCGGTCACGCACCTCTTTTTGAAAGCCGTTCATCACACTCAACACGATGATGAGCGCCGCCACCCCCAGCGCAATGCCCAGCATGGACACGCCCGAGATGAAGGAAATGAACCCGTTGCGCCGCGTGGCGCGGCCCGCACGCGTGTAGCGCCAACCCAGCACGAGTTCGTAGGGGATATTTTTGAAAAAAGACATAAGCCCCTATTGTGACGAATCGGCCAAGCCCTTGGCCCGGCAAGCACGGGCATGGGCCTGCGACAATCACCGCCCATGCACCTGATCATTCCCTATGCCGCCAGCCAGGCCTTGGCCGCCCCGGACGTTTTGTCGGGTTTGTCATTGCCCAGGCTGCAGACCTTGCTGGGCCAGCTGGTGTGCACACAGCGCGAACACGACGCCGAAGGTGCCGCCGAGCCCCACTTGCCGCACGAACGCGCCCTGGCCCGGGCTTTGGGCTGGGATCTGACGCCAGCCCTGCCCTGGGCGGCCTGGTCACAAGCACAAGCGGGCCAGGCCAGCCCCCAGCCACAAGCCTGGATCACCCCCTGCCACTGGCAAGTGGGCATGGACCAGGTGCTCATGCACGACCCGGCACGCTTGCAGCTGAGCGATGAAGAATCCCAGCAACTGCTGCACGCCATGCAACCATTCTTAAAAGAAGACGGCCTGCAGGTGACCTGGCACAGCGCCCTGACCTGGCACGCCCAGGGCGACATGCTGGCCGACTTGCCCACCGCTTCTCTGGACCGGGTGATCGGCGCCAACGTCAAACACTGGATGCCCGAATCGGCTGCAGCCCGCCCCTTGCGCCGCCTGCAAAGCGAAATGCAGATGCTGCTGTACAACCACCCGGTCAACGACGCGCGCGAAGCCCGCCGCCAGCCGACCGTCAATTCCTTCTGGCTGCATGGCGCGGGTGTGCTGCCCGCGCAGACCCCAGCGAACGCACCCGCCTTGCTGGCCGATGGCCTGCGCGCGGCGGCACTGCAAGGACACGCGCAAGCCTGGCAAGCGGCCTGGCAAGAACTGGACGCCACCGTGCTGGCTGCAGCCCTGACGCAACTGCAAAGCCATGGCGCACTGCGACTGACCCTGTGCAGTGAACATGCCGCGCACACCTACGAAGGCCAGCCTCAGGCATGGCACCAACGCCTCCTGCGCCCATTCCGCAAAACCCCTGCCCATGCAGCCTTGCAAGCCCTGATCACCCCATGAATTTGCTCACCCGAGATGTGCCCCCCCGCAGTGCCTGGGCACTGGAACAAGCGGGCATCCACCCCCTGCTGGCCCGCCTGTACGCCGCCCGTGGCGTGCAGTCCAAAGACGAACTTGACGACGCGCTGAACCTGCTGTTGCCCCCGGCAGGCATGTTGGGCACGCAGGCAGCGGCCCAGTTGTTGGCCGACGCCATGGCAGACAACAAGCGTTTGTGCATCGTGGCCGATTACGACTGCGACGGCGCCACCGCCTGCGCCGTGGCGGTGCGCGGCCTGCGCATGCTGGGTGCGCAAAACGTGAGTTATCTGGTGCCCGACCGCGTGGTGGACGGCTATGGCCTGACGCCACCGATTGCCCAGCGTGTGCATGCGCAAGGTGCCGATGTGCTGATCACGGTGGACAACGGCATCGCCAGCGTGGCGGGCGTGCAAGCGGCGCAAGCCCTGGGCCTGCAGGTGCTGGTGACCGACCACCACCTGCCCGGCAGCGAACTGCCTGCCGCCGAAGTCATCGTCAACCCCAACCAGCCCGGCTGCAGCTTTGTCAGCAAATCCATCGCAGGCGTGGGCGTGATGTTTTACGTGCTGCTGGCCCTGCGGGCCGAGCTGCGCCAGCGCGGCGTGTTCGATGCAAGCAACCAACCGCGCCTGGACGCCCTGCTGCCGCTGGTGGCTTTGGGCACCGTGGCCGACGTGGTCAAGCTCGACCCCAACAACCGCCGTCTGGTGGCACAAGGTTTGCGCCGCGTGCGGGCGGGCGCCCTGCCGCCCGGCATGGCGGCGCTGATGCGTGCGGCAGGCCGCGAAACCGCCAAGGCCACGACCTTTGACTTCGGCTTTGCCCTGGGCCCACGCATCAACGCCGCAGGCCGCTTGGCCGACATGACGCTGGGCATCGAGTGCCTGCTGACCGACGACGCAGGCCGCGCCGACGAGCTGGCCAAGCAGCTGGACGCGATCAACCGCGAACGCCGCGTGATCGAGGGCGACATGCGCGAGATGGCGATGGAGATGGCCGAGTCGCTGTTTGACGAAGGCGACGAGCCACCACCGGCCATTTGCGTGTTCGACCCGGATTTTCACGAAGGCGTGGTGGGCATCGTGGCCTCGCGCATCAAGGACAAACTGCACCGCCCCACCTTTGTGTTTGCGGCCAGCAGTGCGCCGGGCAAGGAGCATGAACTCAAGGGCTCGGGCCGCTCGATTGCGGGCTTTCATTTGCGCGATGCGCTCGACCTGGTGGCCAAACGCGCCCCGGGCGTGCTGCTGCGCTTTGGCGGTCATGCCATGGCGGCGGGCTGCACGGTGGCCGAAGAACACCTCGATGTGTTCGAAGAAACGCTGAACCAGGTGGCCATGGAATGGCTGGACGCCGCCACGCTGCAGCGCCGCCTGGAAACCGATGGACCACTGCCCGCCGAATACCGCCGGGTGGACTTGGTGGACATGCTGCACCACGAGGTCTGGGGCCAAGGCTTTGCGCCGCCCGTTTTTTGCGAAGAGATCGAGATCGTGTCACAGCGCCTGGTGGGCGAGAAACACCTGTCGCTCAAGATGAAGCACCAGGGCCAGCCGGTGGACGGCATCTGGTTTGGTCGCACTGAGCCTTTGCCCTCGAAAGTGAAGCTGGCCTACCGGCTCGATGCCGATGAGTGGCAAGGCCAAAAGCGGGTGCGCTTTCTGGTGGAAGGCGCCGAGGGCTGAAATCAGTCCGCGCTGGAGAGCTTGAACTCCAGCGCGTTGAGCACAGGCGCAGACACCAGGCCCGACACATCACCGCCGAGCTTGGCGATCTCGCGCACCAAAGTGCTGCTGATGTGTTGCACGTTCGCGCTGGTGTGCAAGAACACGGTATCCACAGCGGGCGCCAAGTGGCGGTTCATGCCCGACATCTGGGTTTCGTAGTCGTAGTCGGTCACCGAGCGCAGACCGCGCACGATCACTTGCGCCTTTTGGGCGCGCACAAAGTCCACGATCAAGCCATCAAAAGGCACCGCCTTCACATTGGCGCAATCGTGCAAGGCCGACTGCGCCAGGTGCAGGCGCTCGTCCAGGCTGAACAGGGTTTTCTTGTGGTGCGCAGTGGCCACCGCGATGATGACTTGATCGAACAATTGGGCCGCACGGCGCACCACGTCCTCATGGCCCAGCGTCAGCGGGTCGAAGGTACCGGAGTAAACAGCGATCACGGGGTGTTTCATGGTGGAGTCCTCGGTTCAGTCTGCACAAATTATGCAGTGCGTTTATGCCGTGCGCTGCAGCAAATGGGCGTGCACGGCACCGGCCTTCAGGTGACGCTCCAGCTTCAGACCCCAAACACCCAGCGCCTCGTCGGTCCAGGCCACGGGCGCTTCCAGGTACACCCAGCCGCCCAGCGGCACCGCGGCTGCGGCCGCCTTGAGCGCGGACTCGAACCAGGGGCCGTCAAACGGCGGGTCGATGAACACCAGATCCACGCTGCCTGCGGGCAGGCGTTGCAATGCCGCGATGGCATCGCCGCGCTGCACCTGGACCATGCCCGCCTGCAAGCGCAGCACATGGGCTTGCAAGGCGCTCACCAGCACAGGGTCTTGTTCGAGCATCAGAACGTGCGACGCACCACGCGATGCAGCCTCCAGCCCCAAAGCGCCTGTGCCTGCAAACGCGTCCACACAACGCCAATCGGCCAGGTCCTGCCCCAGCCAGTTGAACAGGGTTTCGCGCACACGGTCAGGCGTGGGGCGCAGGCCCGGTTTGTCGATGACTTTGAGGCGCGTGCGGCGCCACTGGCCGCCAATGATGCGCACCTCGTGTGTGGCATGGCCTTTGGGTTTTCCCGTGGGGGCTGCAGGGGCTGCGGGCACACGCGCAGCTTGGCGCGGTGCAGAAGAAACTTTGGATGAACGCATGCGGCCAAGTGTAAAGGCCCGCCTGCAGCCCTTGCGTCACTTGGGCATGCCCAAACGGCACCCCAAAACAAAGAAGCCAGCACACGTGCTGGCTTCTTGTGGGTGAACCGCAGGCCGGACAAACCGTCCGGCCACCGGGCATCACTTGCCTTGAGGCATCTTGGCATCCACTTTGGCAGCGGCTTTGTCGGCCGTTTTTTCTGCGGCAGGTGCCACTTTGGTGTCAGCGGATTGTGCCGCTTTCACTTCGGCTTTGTGGGCCGCTTTCTTTTCGGCTTTCACAGCTTTGGCCTGGGCTTTGGCTTCCGCCTTGGCATCTTTGGCTTCGACTTTGGCAGTCGCTGCAGCAGCAGGGGCTGCGGCAACAGCAGCTGTCGCAGATGCGGCGGGAGCTTGGGCAAACGCACCGGCAGCGAAGAAACCGGCGATCAGGGTGGCGAGCAGCTTGTTCATGAGAAGAGTCCTTCTTTCAGTTTTCAGTCCAGCACCTTGCTGGGCTTGCAACTACAACGCGGCCCGTTTGCGGTCTGATGACGAAAGTGCCGGGCCAGTTGTAACGGCATGTGTGTTGCGCCCCCTCCACTGAACCCCACTGATGGCCAAAGTCCGCATGACTTGCGTCAAACAAATTGCACATCGCGCTTGGCGCCAGCGCAAGTGCTGCCTACAGTGAAAGCACGCCGACTTGCATGACATGGAGAACACGATGCACAACGATGACACACCAAGCCCGATCAGCCATTTTTCGAACTGCCATGTGGGCATCTTTGCGCAGCTCGCGCGCATGGGTGATTTGCCTGCCCTGCTCGGGCCTGCCGCACAGGCACGCAAGATCGCCGATCAATCACTGGCCTTTTTCAGCACCGGCATGTACACCCACCACAGCGAAGAAGAAAAAGACCTGTTTCCTGCCGTGCGGGCCAGCGCGCAGGCCGGTGCAGAACGCATGAAGGTGGACACCCTGATCGAACAGCTCACGCAAGACCACCGCAGTCTGGAAAAGCTTTGGGAGTCCCTGGAGCCCGGCTTGCGCAAGGTGTCCAAGGGGCAAGACACCACACTGGACGTGGCCGCGCTCGATGCCATGGTGCAGCGCTACCAAAGCCACGCGAAGCTGGAAGAGCAGGCATTCCTGCCATTGGCGCAGAGCATCCTGGGGCGCAACGACAACCACATGGCCGCGCTGGGCCTGACGCTGCACATGCGCCATGTGCCCGCTTTTGCGGCGCACATTTGACGATCTGTCTCAGGGCTGCGCGCCCAGCACCACCGTGACCATGCGCTCGGGTTGCAACACCCGGGCCATGGCGCGGCGCACATCGTCCACGCGCACGCGTTCGACCTGCGCGGTCCAGTTGTCCAGGTAGTTCAGGGGCAACCGGTTCCAGGCGATGTTGGCCACGTTGTCGAGCAGCTTGCGGTTGCTGTCGATGCGCAGGGCAAAGCCGCCGATCAGGTTGGACTTGGCCGCCTGTAACTCCGCTTCGGTGGGGCCGTCCTGGACGAAAGTGCGCACCACCTCTTGCGCCACCGCCGTGGCCTGCGCGGCTTGGTCAGGGCGGGTTTGCAAACCCACCGTGAAGGCCCCCGCATGCAGCCCCGGCGCGAAATAGCTGTAGACGCTGTAGCTCAAGCCCCGCTTTTCACGCACCTGCTCGGTCAGGCGGGACACAAAGCCACCACCACCCAGAATGTGGTTGCCCACCAGCAAAGCGAAAAAATCAGGGTCATTGCGCTTGTAACCCGGCTGGCCCATCAGCACATGGGCTTGTGCCGAGTCAAAAGGCAGGTTCACGGCTTGTGCGGCCTGCAGGGGCTGGACCTCGGCCACCGGCGGCATGGCCTGACAAACCAACGTGGCAGGCCACAAGGCCAGCAAACGCTTGACCAGCGCATCGGCCTGGGCACGCGACAGATCGCCCACCACACTGACCGAGGCATTGCAGGTGCGCAAAGCCTGGGCATGCAAAGCTTTCAGGTCAGCGGCACCCATGCGCGACAAGGATTCGGGCGTGGTTTTGTACCCATAGGGGTGGCCACCGTAGACAGCCGAAGCGTAGGTGTTTTGCACCACCGTGCCCGGTTGCGTCAAAGACTCGCGGATGGCGGCCGACAAGCGTTCGCGGTCACGCACCCAGATGGCCTCGGGAAACGCCGGATGCGCCATTTGGCGCGCGGCCAAGGCCACCGCCTTGTCCAGCAAGTCTGGATAGCTCAGGCTGCGCAGCGAAAAACTCAAGCGGTCTGCGCTGGCCCCGGCGCCAAAGCTGGCGCCCAGATCGGCCCAGGCTTCACCCAGCTGGTTTTCATCCATGGCCTTGGCGTACGGGCCTGCGCCTTTGGGGTCGGCGCGCAGGCCGCTGGCCATTTGTCCGGCCATGACCGAGGCCAGACCCGCCTGCGCGGCCGGATCGCGCCGACTGCCAGCGTCCAGATCGATTTGCACATCGACCATGGGGATGGCATGGCTTTCCACCAGGTAGACGCGGGCACCGCTGGGCTGGGTCCAGTGCTGGATTGGCAGGGCCGCCTGCGCCCAAGTGGCCGCCAGCAAAGCAGCACACACACCCATTTGACGAAACATGTTGTTGACTTTCATGACCAAACCCTTCAGTGCCGCGCACCGGCTGCGGGTTTGCGTTGGGCTTGTCCCGACAGGGGCTGTGGACGCAAAACCGCCACGGTGAGGCTGTCGTCGCCGAAATATTTCTGCGCCACCGCCTGCACTTGCGCGGCCGTGACCTGGCGCAGCCGGGCCATCAGTTGTGCGCCATGATCGGGCGGCAAGCCCAGCGTCCAGGCCACACCCAGTTCGCGGGCCTGGTTGAAGACCGAGTCGAGTTTGTAGATTTCGCTGGCGACCCACTGGGTCTTCACACGTTGCAGCTCGCTTTCGGTCACACCCTCTGATGCCACTTTTTGCACTTGTGCACGCAAGGCGGCTTCCAGGGCCTCGGTGGTCTGGCCTTTGGCGGGCACACCTTCCAGATAGAAGAACTGCGGGCCTCGCCCCATCAAGCCGTTGTGTGCGCCCACGCTGTCGGCCAGGCGCTGCTCGCCCTGGGTCAGGGCGCGCTCCAGCCGGGCACCGCTGTAACCGTCCAGCACCGCGGCCAAGACGGTCAGGGCCAGCGCATCGTCGTGCTCTGGCGAAGGCTGCAAACTGGCCAAGCGGGGCACTTTGAAGGCCAGCGCCACATAAGACTGCTCGGCGGGCGCTTTGAATTCAAAACGCCGCTGCCCCTGTTGCGCGGGTTCTTGCTGGGGCTTGCGATCTGCGACCGGACGCACGGGGATGCTGCCGTAGTATTTTTCAGCCAGTACCTTCACCTGCAGCGGATCGACATCCCCTGCCACCACCACCGCCGCATTGCTCGGCACGTACCACTTGCGGAAAAAATCGCGTGCGTCTTGCGCGGTCATGGCGTCCAGGTCGCTCATCCAGCCCACGATGGGGCGGCGGTAAGGCGATGCAGACAAGGCCGTAGCCGACAGTATCTCGTGCAATTGGGCCCGGGGATTGTCATCGGTGCGCATCCGGCGCTCTTCTTTGACCACCTCCAGCTCCTTGGCAAACTCCGCATCGGGCCACTGGTTGTTGGCAAAGCGGTCAGCCTCCAGGCGCATCACGGCTTCGAGCTGGCTGGACGGGATTTGCTGGTAATAGCCGGTGTAATCCTTCGAGGTGAAAGCGTTTTCCCGGCCACCCAGAGCAGCCACCCGGCGGGAAAACTCCCCCGCGCCCAAACTGGGTGTGCCCTTGAACAGCATGTGTTCGAGCACATGCGCCACACCGCTGGTGCCATCCACCTCGTCCATCGAGCCCACACGCACCCACACCATGTGGACAGCGGTGGGGGCGCGGCGATCGGGTTTGACCCACAAAGTCATGCCATTGTCCAGGGTGTATGTGTATGCCGCCGCAGCCGCAGCCACTGGCCGCCCAGAGCCGCCTGGCGGACCCTCCAGCGTCTGCGCCGAGAGGCCCCAGGGCTGTGCCCACAAGGCGGTGACCAGAGGAATTCCAAAAAGAAAGTGGGGTTTCATAGAATGCATGAT
>ERZ650308.754-NODE-754-length-17457-cov-4.852546_pt1 | contig 17457 bp, 35 predicted proteins | sample MGYA00376244_ERZ650308 | MGnify/ENA primary metagenome ERZ650308 (study PRJEB26733, sample SAMN07839295) | wastewater metagenome | biome: small river; feature: stream; material: water | place: USA: North Carolina | collected 2016-04-26 ... | reverse complement strand
ATTTCGCGCCCACCCAATTTGATGAGTAAAAAGCTGACGCTCTACGAAAATCGGGCACTCAATTCGAAATTGAAGCTGAGGGTGTCGAAAAGGAGTTGTGTGCTTATGTTCCGCAAGATATTTCAGAAGTTTGGCGTCTTTTTCTCCAAATTCAGTTGATTCTTTATCGTAGGATACGCGAGCGATATTAGCAACCATTAGGTCGCCGCCAAAATAAGAGAGTAGTTCGGTTTTCATTAGTTGTTGTTTTTGTAAATTTATTCTTCACCATCTGGGAATTCCCACAAGACTTTTCCATCCTGGCACAATGGATGATCGGGGTGATACCAATATGGGCCAGCGGGAGATTGGTGTTCTACCAAGTCAGCATCCGTCACCCGCTTACATCCAGCGCGAACGAAAGCCTCTCCCAACTCTTCAACCGAAGTTTTGGCCATCCATTCATCGAATTCTTTTTCAAATTGTTTGTAGGTCATGCGAGTTCTAGCTCCTGTCGTGTTGTTCTTTTACCAGTCTTTTCGTGCTCGTAGGTGCATTCGTAGACGGCAAAAGTATCTACGTCTGTTCCTATGCCGTAGCCATTATCACACGGGTCCATCCTGTAGCCCAAAAATGTGCGCGCCACTAGCTTGTAGCCATTCATGTCGTGCCTGGAGATAATCATGTTAGTTCAACAATTTCAATTAGTTTCCATAGCGCGGCGCGAAATTCCTTCTCTCTTTCCCGTACTGCACCATACGATCCTGAACCTACCTCATAATCACGATATTTATATTCCCGCTCTTCATTATCAAAATGCTGAATAATGGCGGTCTTGGCATGACCGACTTTCTTCCAAGAGCTTTTTCCGCTACGGACGATTAGGTTTTGCCCCTTGTAGCGAGCTACGTAGGTTTTGTTTTTCTGTTCCTTCTGCTCCGAAAGCATTTTATCAAGAAGGTCGGGGAGTTGGTCTAGGGTTTTCATGTTATCTTTTTACAATTTTAATTCCGCGCCAGCCTTTTGTTATTTCTTTGATTTCTTCCTTGGTGAACCAAGCTGCCTCGGAACGCTTGCTCCATGATCCCCAGCCGTTTGCCCTATAGGAGTGATCTAGATAACCAATTCCTGCGCGGCATTCCCATTTATTGGTCTTTTTGATTAGATATTGACCCTGGCGAGAAGCCAAAGATAGCCGTACGTTATGAGAAACATGTCCTAGTCCCTCTCGTTTCATTTGTGCCCACACGGAAGTCATGCGCTGTTGGTAAAGACTCATATTAGAATTGAGACAACTTGTTCTCCAGTTCCTCGTATCGTTTGGCCGAATGCCAGACAGATTTTTCTGGGCCGCTGATAAAAATACCCTCGGTAGTGATCACGCTAGTATTCGGAGGAATAATCAACACATCGGGAGAATAGATGCGGCGGTCAATTTTTTGAGACTGGCAAGACACTAGAAATAGTGCGGCGCAAATTTTAATTGTGTTTTTCATATTGTTATTCCGTGATTACTCCGATAACTTTGGGTTGGCCAATGACTTTGAATTTGTTTTTACTGGCCTGGCAGGCGAAGAGAATATCCTGCACGCCGCTTTCGGCAGCGCTCTTGTAGAACTTTTCAATAGTCCAATCGCCGCCCCAGGAGGCAACTTCTACTTCGAGAGTCACTTGGACTCGGGCTTTTGCTGTGATCATATATTTATTCCTGAAAAGCAATGTTTAGCGCCAGCAGCACCTTCACCAGGAAGTCATCTCCTTCACGGGCGGTTCCGAATTTCTCATACTGGGCCTCAAAGACTACATCTCCATTGGCGTCAATAATAACATCTTCGTAGTCTCGAATGGAAGCTTGGAATGGGGGTTTGGGAGTCATATGTTATATTACTTTGTCTCTACTGGTTTGTCAAGTTCGTTTTCGCGCCACAGTTGGAACTTCTTCTTTTCTTCCAGAATTTCATTCATGAATTCATCTGCGCGTTTCTGGCTCTCAGAATTATTTTCGGCGCGGAGTTTTTTTCGGCGCTCATCTAGTTTGTCAATTCGAGCGTCGAATTTGTCCAGAGTATCCAACGTGACGTTTTTGATCTTGAGCTTCAGATATTGGATGGCGAACTCTAGGAAGAGATTGAGGGTGGTGAAAATACTCATATTATTCTAGTCCCAACTCTTTGATTTCTTCTTTGGTTAATTTTTTGAGCGCCGCCAATTTGATACTCTTTCGAGCCTCCTCAACACTATATAGAGCTACTGGGTCATCCGACTTGAGAAGGTAGAACTTTCCATCTGGTGCTTCTAGGGCGAAATGCTCGTCTACATCTCCATATCCTTGACCGTATTTTTGGTGAGCAAATGCGGCGGCAATAGTTTTATCCAAAAAGAAATTCCCGTCTGGATGGCCTCTGTAACCGTCAGAGTGACCTGATTCGTATAGTTTGATTGGTTTCATATTTTGAAAAGCTTTCGTGATCGCACTTTCGAACGGATTACATCCATCAATCCATGCCCAGATTCCACAGCCATGTTTTTCGGCCTGTCTTTGGGCGTCCTGCACGTAGTTCATGCAGTTTATGGCGGCTTGTTCGATGACCGAAGGACTCATTCCTCGTCTTCTTCCTCCGCCCAAAATTCTTCCAACGCCTCGCCATACCACTCCCAATTATCAACACCGCCAGCCATAAGAGCTGAAAGTTTTTGGCGTGCTCGGGTGAGTTCTTTGTATTCGGATTTGGTGATTGTTATTGTTTCTTCGGTCATAATTTTTGTTGAAAGGTTGCTCTAATCGCTGTGCCGATTTTGAGCTTTGCCACGGTTTGTGCAGACTGGATTTAGAATCCATATCCTAACGCACTCACAGACCGCAAGGGTGCCGAAGCAGAGCCTACTGAGGGAATTATTGGGTAAAATACGCAGTCTCTCCCGCTGTCACCGATGGCCTTTACAATCCGTTATCGGTCCCGTTTACTACACCAAAGGCTGGCGCTACTGAGGGTCTTCTTGATTCCCCTTGTTCGAGTGTTAATGGTTTTCATTCCCCTTGCGAGGCGGGATTTTAAGGGCAATCCATAACCCAAGTAACACAAGCTCTTTTAAACCAGCCCACAAACTGTCCTACGATACTGGCCCTTCTTCCAAATCGAATCGTAGAGTCGGTTATTGCGGCACTGGTCTTCTGCGGTATCTTCGAGCGCGGCTTCTACGCTTACGCCCTTGTCGCAGAGGTTCTTGCGGATGGATGCGAGGCGGTCTTCATTATAGCGCCATTGATTGAGGAGGGATTTCATATTCTATGTTACTCTGTTTCTTCAGACGAGTCAACTTCTTTTTTCGTCCAAACGAATGGGTTGCGGATTGTCGGCAAATTAAAATTAATATAATCTTTTCCAGTATCAAGAAAGGCAATAATCCCAATTAATGGACCAAACAAAACCCAAAACCAGTTAAGCTCGTTATCGAGAGTTGGCCATCTTTTCTCATCCAACCAAAGATCATATCTTGCGCTGGCATAACCCAAAGCTAGCCACGCCATGGGATAAATCATCCATCCCAGCGCCCAAATACTAAATTCCAAAGTGAAATAAGTAGCGGCGGCGATTAAAATTGTTTGTTTAGTTGTCATGTTTATTTTCTGTGAATGAGATGCGACGGGTGGAACTGCCAAGTTCGTTGGCGACGATTTCGGCTGAATGTTCGGGGTCTTCCTGGAGTTGATGTTTTAGGCGTTCTGCGCGGGCGTCTCCTAGGGATAGAATATCACTGAGCCGCGAAAGAAATTTGTCGGGTAGGTTCATATGGTTATTCGGGTTTAGTTGGCCAGACAATGGGACTACGAAAAGTGGGAAGGCCAGCCTTAAATTGCTCGCCGTCTTCTGAATCAAGATACTCAGGCATCATAACTACAATCGCTAGGGGCGGAGCAATATTGCAGAATCCATAATCCCACGCATTGTCTTTCGAATGACATGCAGCGCGACTCATTTTCCGCGCCACAAAGCCAAGAGCAATCCATCCTCCAACAAAGAACGGCCACCAGTCCAACCACTGGTAAATAACAATTGTAACAAGACTCGTAAAGATAGTAGCAAGGGTATTTTTCATATTAGATTTCAAAATTTACTGGCACGCTATAACCTGCGATTTCCAATGCCCGAATTGTCAGGTATTTTCTTTGGCGCGGATTAAAGCTTTTGAATAGTTGGTGGATTATTTCGGGTTTCATGTGGGTTAATGTAATGTCCATAAGGGTCTTTGTCAAAGGGATTTTGCGGCGCAATAAAATAATATCGTAGGGTGTCGCAAGAACTAAGCGATAGTGTCAGAAGAATCAATAATAGTCTCATTTGTTTTCAGGGATTCAACCAGTAAATACGCAGGAACTTTGGTGAGAGCAATAACGCCAGCCGACAGGAAGAACGTAAACCACCACCCGAAGTAGCAATACAGGATCGTGACCACTACATCTAGTGTATTTGTCCATTTCCAAGTTAGCGCGGACTTCGTTTTTTCGGCACATTCTACAACCATCTTGTTGATAGCTGGCTGATTCATACATGTCTCGCTACCTGAGACGATCCAAATAGCTAGAACCGAAACGGCCAAGAATAATGCCGCGCCAAAGGAAATAAGATTAAATCCCAAAATCAAATTTGCCGCGCCAGATACTCCCAGAAGATATAGGGCGATTAGTGCTGGTTCGATGCTGCGGAAGATGAGTTTTTTCACTGTTTATTTGGGATGTTGGTTAGCTCTGTTAGTGGAGCCATTGTTGTTTCTGACTTCACATCATAATACGCGAATTCCAAGTGGTCGTCAAGCCAGAAATAGTCTTTTCCTTCGCGGCGAAGATTTTTCTTGATTTCGGCATCAGAATATCCTTTGGCGCGCAAAGTCGTTGCCACGGGAACGATCTGGCCTTTTGGAGATTCTACGACAGGCTTGACTACTGGCAGAATATTCGTCTGATTAATCAATGAAATAACCCACTCTTTGGACACTTGCGAGCCAGGGCAGTCTTTGGATGTTTTCGGATCATCGCGATGAAATAAAACCGTTCTTTCGTTGACTGGCAATTCAAGCCATTTTAGCAATTCGCGTGCGACATTAGCTGTCATTCTCCACACTTCTAGTCCGCGCCCGCTATGAGGATTCTCTTCTCCCTTTGAATAAAATCCCAAGGCTTCGATCCCAATGGCAGAGCGATTAAAACTAACGGCGTGAGTACCTGTTTCATTCAGGGGCGTCATTCCAAACACTTGATCTTCATCAGTATAAAGATGCGGCCCTGCCTTCCAGCCCATGCCCCTGTAGTAATCCTTCATGTTTTCAATATGCTGAATTTGCCAGCCTTTGGGGCGCTGTGCGAGCGAAGGGCTGGCCGTATGATGAAGACATACCGCTTTAACCCATTCGGGCTTCTTCAGGGTTTTAAGATATTCCTCGAATGAATCGGCGGACCAGACTTTTCCTACATTATCGTAACTCATATTATTTTTGTTTTATGGCGGGCAGCGACTATTCAAATGGGCGCTTTTATACTCTCCAACGGATTTATAGCAACAGTCCTTTCGGCAAGATGGTAGAAAAATTAGCGCGGCGAAAATAAAATACTTCATACTGTTTCAAGTTCTTCTTCGTAGAATCGTTCGTATTCGCCGTCCCTTCTCCACATAAGGAGTTTATATGCTAATCGACCTTTGTTATTGGCGATGGCGTCTTTGGCGTCTTCTACGAATTTTACTTCTTCTTCATAATTAGCTAATTCGCGCAGATAACGCTTGCGTCTTTCTGATTCGGCGCGTTTAAGGATTTCAGTTGGAAGGCTGGAGATTTGCTCCTCAGATAAAATATCTTCCTTGTCGGGTGGATCGCCTGGGTCATACCAATATCCTTCTTCAAGACGCTCCTTCAGGATTTTGAGACAGGCCGCGCTATGAGCCTCGACCGTCGAGGCATCAAAATATCTATTGCTGTGTTTTTCTTTAAAAATGAGAATTTTGTTCATATTATTTGATAATGTCGATGGCGGCTTTTCCAAGATTTTCCCCTTGTTGAAGATAGCCTTGTAATTGAATGTGATTATGGATCGAGAAGTCTTTGATGTCAAAGAGATATTTGGTATTTGTTTCGGCCACGAAAATTTCGTGCATGGTGCCGCCGCAACAAGTAATAGTGGCGTCGAAAGTTTTCCCGCGCAATTCCTCAAAAATAGAATTGGTTCCTGCGAAGTGGATTTTGGTGGTCATATGAAATTTTCCCGATTATTTAAAAATTATGCCGAAAAACAAAGCAATGGCTATCGGTATAGAGATAGAAAGGTAAAATGCATCAAGCAGAGTCATAGATTTTTTAATACTTTCTGTGCGTAATGAGCATCTGGCGTGAAAAATTCTTTACTTTCGCCATTGTCGTGCCACCAGTAGGAAGATTTGGCGATTTGTTCTAGGGCTTTTGTGACGATATTTAGCTTCATTTCGAGATTCGCCGCTTCTTCGCTCATGTACCCATACCAAGCAAGATATGGATCGCCCGTCTCCGAAGTTAAATGTGCTCTGCAATATTTTTGCGCCGCATCTACTATTGGGGTTTGAGAACTCATATTACTTGCCGATAAAAAAGCTTCGTGAAGTCTTCGTCAAATAACTCGTCAATAATGGCTTTTTCTGTCGCGCCATAATATTCTTGGTAGGGTTTGTGTTGAGTCTGATTTTCATGCGGTAAAATATCGCATAATCCCTTGATGTCAAACTGTTTTATCATATTCGACCAATCTTTTGAGAGCGTTTCAAATCTCAACAAGCATTTAATCGGAACAACTCCGTGCGAAAAAACCGTTTGAGGGATAACGGGCCAAAAGTTTTTATCGCCGCGCATTTTATAAATAGCCTCGCAATAGGCTGAAAAATTCCCATCGTCAGGCAAACCGTATCTGCGGCCCCAATTTTTTCCTCGCGCAAAAAAATAACTGCTTAACGCACGGTCATATGGGTTTCTCACGCAGCAAACCGAAAAAAAGTTAAGAATTCCCCTACCAAATAAAGCGTACGCTTCTGACGGAATAATATGAGAGGGATCGAAAAGCCCTGCGTATTTAGGGTTGCCGCTTAACTTTTGATCTAGTAGTTTTTTTTCGCGCCAAAATAAATTACGGGGTCCAATGGCTGAAAATAATGTCGAACTGGCGCATTTCGGGTTTCGAAACAACACAATCGTATTAACAAACTGTTGGCCGATTAGTGAAGACAGAGGGTTAACCATTGTATAATTCTCTCGACGCTTCTTCTCTCTCCGCCTTCTGACGGGCCTCCCTATACTCAATATTCGAGGCTTGGACCTTGTTCCCGATTGCAATATTTACGAAAGCAAAAACTACAACTGCAATAGATGCCCAACCAGTCACAAAAACAAAGACAAAGCTAATCAAAAACGCCAAATGAGTTATTTCCCACCACTTCTTCAAGGAGGCGTTTTGGGATTTTAGTTCGTCAAGGGTCATGTGGGCGCAAGAGAATTTATCCCGCCCTAAAGACGGTTCGGACATAATTAGTCTAAATATTGCCTAAACTGGTCTGAAGTAAAGTTTTTATTATTGACTAAGTGCATAAAATCTTCCGCAGCTTGGCTTAAGCAATATCCCTTATTATGGTATTTGACCAACCTTTTAATTGTCGCGACAGGAAATGTTACGTTGTTGATTCTGAGCTTCTTGGTATAGACGCCGCGAACAAATTCTCGCGTGCCATAAATTACCCCATTGTGTAGAGCGGAACAACACGCCGAGACATCAAAGACTTTCAGCAGAGATGGCGCGTCAGGATATTCGGTTTCGCAAATCAATTGGAGTTTATGTTTTCCTTTTTTATAGGTAAACAAAAGTTCTTCGGGGCAGGCGAAGATTTCCTTCCAATCATCTTTTTTAAGGGCCACAATCAAATCGCCTACATGCTCAAAGGTCGTGAAAAACAGATCAAAATCCGAAACCTCTTCGTTTCCACAATTCAATACTGTTCGCAGACTGCCTCCTGCGAGAATAATTTCGGGCGTCAGATATTTGAGAATGGGTCGCAACTGCCTCAACCTATCTGCGCGAAAGTTTTTTGTTGAGTAGATTTTTTTTGATGGCGGATGGTAGGTGGGTTCTACTTTGATAGGAACGCCATCGTTATCCGCAAGCTTGTCTTGTTCTGGCTTTGCGGCAATGACGCCCAAAATATCCTCTCCTTCAAGGAGAACATCGTCAATATCTACTTCGGGCGTGGCGATATATTTTTGCCATTCTTCCGCGTCTATCCCAGTCTTAAAAAATTCGCGGTCCTCGGGAGAAAGGTGAGGAAAGGCGTCTTGCAAAAGTGACCCGCCAATTTCGTAGGCGTCAATTTGATCTTGAGTAATGTCCAGGTCTTTCGTCCTGATTATTCCTGTGATAATGGATTTGCGGGCAATAAGCATAATTAGTCTTTCAATTCGTCCAAAACAAAAGGCTGGTCACAGCCTTTAATATTGTATTCCCGCACGATAAACTGCATCTGCTCATCCGTCAAGAACAAATCAAACACTTTGGGAATGCCAGAAACACAGGAAACCTTGGTCCCATCAATATGTTGAGCCCCAAACGACAACATCCAGTCTTTTTTCCAGCGTTGAAGACCGATGATGGCACGATTATTTTTCAAAGAAATATTTGTCGCGGCAAATTCTCTTGGACGATCTAGTGCGTCGATGATTTGTTCTTGGATGGCGATTACATTTTTCGCCACATTATATTGGGCCAAAAGGTCGGGTTCTGTTTCAGTGTCCATGTTGTTTAAAACCATGGGGTTAAAGTCCAATCCAAAAGATCATCAGCTTTATCATCTAGGCCACTAAGCAGCAGTAAAATAGCTACGGGCGCAGTAATAAATACCAACAAAAGTTTAATTGGCGCGCAAAAAATATTCAGTAGTGTTCTCATGGAAGAATATAGCCTATTTGTTCGTCGTTGTCAATAGCAAGATTTTCGGACCACTCGATTACTTCTTTGGTGAGTTCGGCCATCTCGGACAAATCCATACAGCCGTCATATTCTCCTCCGACTTCTGTTCGGAAAATCTCCTTGCCGCAAACTGCGACCATGTCATTTAACTCTCCTGGCTCACCAAGACAGATAGATAGTTTGCCCCACCGATAGCGTCCATAGACCATCCGATTGTCGTCGGTGATGGCGTCAAGTTGAGTGGGGCAGCTTCCGCCGAATCCAAGAATTTTAGTAATTTTAGTTTTCACGTTTGTTCCTAATAGATTTTTCGAGTCGCAATCTTGCGTTACTCCACTTCTTCCACTTCCGCCAATTGCAAAATCGCTCATCGTATAAGCCGCTATGAGCATGGGTCATATTTTTGACCACTTGATTGTATTTTCTGAGGTAGCGAAGAAACTGACCACGCTTGGAAGATTCGTTCATAATTTTTAGTTTAACGATCCCACTTTACCCATTCTCCATCTACTTCATACCCGCGAATCCGAGGTTCTTTGCCGTAGCCATTTTCCCATGCTTTAATAGCTTTTCTTTCGGCCTCATATTCGCTTGAAGCCTCGACAGTGAGGCTTGCCTCATTAATTTGAGAGAAGGAGAAGGTATATTGTTTCTTCTTTTCTCGTGCGGCGTCAGCTTTTTTATGGTCGCGCCACCAAATTTGGGTTTCCAGACTGAGGTTTCTAATGTCTTTGTGCGCGGAAAGTAATTTGCAGGCTTTGGCGGTTAGATTATCCAGGGATTCCTTGAGGATATTCTTTCCGTATGCTTCGGGGTGATAGCCACACCACCAATTAAGGTCCATGACGCCACTCTTAAGTTCGGCCAAGATAGCTAAGACTTGAGAATAATTCTTTTCTTTTTGAGTTGGGTCTTGGTAGTCGGAGTTACAGGGCATAATTATTTTCCTTCGCAGGGTTGAATTTTATCTTGGCAGTGTTCGCACCAAGAATCGTCGCAAATCAAACAAATTGGCCCGTTGTGATAACCATGATCCAGCCCCCAATGGTCAACGCTACCATCTTCATTTCGACGTAGCTTATGACCAGCCGCTTCTAGGGCGTCATAATATTCTTGGTCGGTTTTATAGTTTTGGGCCATATTGAGTGTTTGATTTGTTTGAGGTCGTCAGTCTTAATTAATGTCAGAAGGTCTTGTCGTTTGAATCTCTTATACCCACAATACAAGGCTTTCTTGCTCTGTGCAACCATTTTTTTCAAATCACACAACTTTTCAACCAATCGCAGCAGTTCCTTCCTATCAACAATGATAAATTCATCCGCCAATTCAAACGCTATACTCGTGGCCATTCCCAGAATCCATCCGTCTTTTCCCCGACAGTTTTTCATTTCAATCCAAAGGTGTTCGAAACAGGGATTTTCGTGTTGACGCGAAAGTTTTTTCGCGCCCTTGATGTCTATCTTCCAAGTCTTTTTACCCTTTCGAAGGATGAAGTCCACATGGTTGAATTGCATCTCTCGACCGCAGACTTCAACCTCATAGCCTTTAGCTTCGGCTAATTCCCTAAATTTATCTTCGGCCCGTTGACCTACTTCCGCGCATTTCCCATCTTTATCGTGTTTATTTTGGTAGGCCATTAGGTGTATTATAGGGAAACGTGTAAATTTCTAGAAGGTTTTCGCTAGTATAAAGGTCCAAGGCTCATGTCTCTATCACAAAAATTCTTAGATGGTCTGTTTTCCCTAAATGATCCAGGGGCGACTCAGATTGAGCTATTTAAGCTATACTATTCGCCACTAACGGAACCGTCGTCATTTTTTCCATTTTCTTGTTCGGCAATGGGTTATCAAGGAGCGGTAACTTGGCAAGGTGTTGATTATCAGCCTTTGCCCGCAGAATTTGAGAGTTTAGAGGTATCTTTGGAGCGAATGCAGCGGCCAAAACTCCGTATCGCGAATGATCAACTTATTATTTCCCAGATTCTTAGGAAGAAAAATGATTTAAAGGATGCGAAAATCGCTCGCGTTCGAACTCAGTTGAAATTCTTGGACGACGCGAATTTTGATGGCGGCGAAAATCCTTTCGGCACGCCCGACCCTAATCAAGAGATTGTAGACACCTTCGTTATTTCTCAAAAACTGGGTGAAAATAAGCTCGTAGTAGAATTCGAATGCACGGCTCCCTATGACGTATCAGACTTTTCAGTGCCAGCCCGAACTATTTCGCCGCGCTATTGTCATTGGCAATATAGAGGTTGCGGATGTAATTATTGGGGTCCGCCCGTGGAAAAAGATGATGGGTTGCCCTTTTTATCCGCGCCCACTGGTTCCTTCAATTTCCAAAGCAATGAATCCGAATGGCAATACGGCAAAACCTATCTAGCGGGCGCTACTACTTTTGTTGCCACAAATAAAGACCCATTTAGGACTTATTTTGTTTCTAATGTGGATCATATTTCCAATGAACTTAATCAACCCTCCATTAACCCTTTAATTTGGAGCAAAGATGGATGCGTGAAAACAATTAGTGCGTGCCGCAAACATTTTATCGAAACAGGTATTTCTTACACTGGAAACTACACTATCCCAAACCCACTCTCATACGGTTTAGAAAGTTCCGATCTTTCGATGCCAATGGGAGGCTTCCCAGCAACAGATAAATATGCAAGAGGAACACAGCGTTAATATAAAATCCTGCCTAGAGTTTTTTAAGAAAGAATCTCTTGCGCGCCCAAATAGGGAAGTCGTAGGATTTCTCGGACTAAAAGAGAGCAAGCCGTTCGCCAAAATGGTCAAAAACCGCTCACCCGACCCTCAAAACTATTTTGCCGTCGATCCGCTAGAAATATTAGACTTTCAATCAAATCAAGAATTTCTAGCAATCTTTCATTCTCATATTTATGGCGACTCTCAGTTTTCTAATTGGGACATCACTACCGCCGAAAATTGTCTAATTCCATTCGTTGTCTACTCCCTCCCAGAGGATAAATTCAATATTTACATTCCGCCCAACACTTTTGTCAATGAAGAACATGTAAAAACTTTGACCGCCGCACTAAATGACTAATGTTTACATCCATGGAGCTTTGGGCAGAGAATTTGGCCGCAAATTTCGGTTTAGCTTAAATCGGGCCAAAGATGTGTTCTTTGCCCTGGATGCTAATAAACCTGGGTTTTGGCAACGAGTTTTAAGTCTGGGTAAAACTGGCGCGCACTATCAAATTGTTGTAGACGGTCAAAATATTTCTTCGCCGCTAGATATTCAGGTTAAAAAGAATCCCCAGAATATTCACATCATGCCAGCTATTTGTGGAAGCGCTGGGGTAGTAGCCGCTGTTGGCTTGATTGTGGCGGTTGTAGGATATGCAGGAACCTTTGGGGCAGTCGTGTCAGGTATTTTGATTGCTGTTGGAACTGCCGCACTGTCTTATGGCATTTCCAACCTTTTGCAAAAGGATCAAAAAACCGATGTCGGTTCTGCATCTGCCACGGCAAACGCTTTAAACAAAAGCTTTTTATTCACCAACGGAGAAAACGTAGCCGAACAAGGAAACCCTGTAGCAATAGGCTTTGGAAGATTAAGAATTGGCTCTGCGGTCATCCAATCCACTATCAAAAGTTATCCAGCCCGCTACGATGAAAATAGTAGTTTGCCAATTTTCTCTGAATTCACAGAACTTGCTACCAAGCGCGGCCTATCTAAAATGGCTATCCTTACTTCCGAACAGCCTATCCAGACCAATCTATGAACCATTTCTTAAAAAAGAATTTCTCTAGTATCGGTGGCGCAGGTGGAGGCAAGGGAAAGAGCGATCCGCCTCCTGCGGCCCAATTAGTTCCACCCAAACTCGGCGCACTTTCCGTGCTTCTGTCCTACAGTTATTCGGAAAGCGTTGATCTTCTTAGCGAAGGACCAATTGAAGGATTAGTCAATCAAAAGGGCCAATACCTAGACGGCCACAGAATTTTCGAAGGCATCTACATTGATGATACGCCAATCAAAAAATCGGTTGATCCGTTGGGTGATTATTTGACAAATTATTCACTGGACTTGTCGGGAATTTTTAATAGCTTGACTAATAGCTGGATTAGCGGCGGCGAATTTTTTGACAAAAGTTTTTCGGCGCTATCTTCATCTGAAGTATCTTATGATCCTACACGCACAGTAAATGATCCGTATGCAGCCTATCTATTTTCTTCGGAAACTTTGGGCGGCGAAATAATTTATGGGCGGCGAAACATCGCCAAGGCTATTTTTAAAGGGCGCAACCTATTACGCGCTTTGGCGGATGACGAATCTGTAGCCACGTCCTTAAAGGAAATCGTCCAGCAAAAGCTTTTGCGCTTTGATGCGTTTTCATCTTGGACATCTATCGAGTCACAGTATCTCAAGGATTATCCCTTGTCCACCGATTATCCATTTTTCTGCTACAAGATTAACCTGGGCAATTACTATGACCAGACAACTGAGCCTATTCAGTCAGGCAGTTTCCCCGTTAGCAAATATAGTTCAGTCATTCTCGACGCAGATATTGCGAACTCTGTTTTCCAACGTATTGAAGATACCGAGATTGCTTCGCGGCGCATGTTGAGGCCGCTTTCCTGGATAGATATGTCCTTCTTGACAGAAACAGGAATTGGCGGGTATATTTACGTTTTTGGCGTTCAAGAAAATGGATTTCCTACTCGGGAAAGTATTTTGGCGGCGCGAAATACTATTCAGTCTATCAAGGTCATTGACTACGGCGAAGAAAAATACAACTACACTAACGTATTAGCCGAAGTTCGGAACGGGGAAGAGCTTCAGTCTCCTTTGGGATTTTTCGATAAAACATATCTTGACAAAGAATACTCTATTAAGCTTCTAGGGCCGTTTTCCAATCAAGGCGAAACATTAAAGTTGGTCAATTTCTCCAAAGGTGATCCTTCTGGCATTATTGGGAATCTTGAAGGAACGGCGAGCGGTGGGTCTGCTATCAGTGGCGAAACATTAATTTCTGAAACCGACAAAGCCTCTCTGGAAACACTATGGGCTCTAGAAGGTCGTCTATTAAAAGACGGCGCTAAAAGAAAGCTGACTGAAAAATACCTTGAATTGTTTGCTAAAGGCTACAAGCGCACGGTTGTTAAAACCGATGATGATAATTTCACGGTTACAATTAAGTTTCTACTTTCTTCTGGAACATATAATACTTGGGCGATAAAAAAGACTGCTGGCGTATTCAGCTATACGGCTTCACCAGTAGAAACTGATACTCCTGGATACGATTTGCCAGTAGCTATCTATGGATCATTAGCAACTGAATTCCCTGGTGAATTGGCGATGTATCGTTCGCGGTTCTTGTCAATGGCAGTTCTTTTAGCGGCAGCAACCGAAGGCTCGCAAGATACTCGTCTAGGTTCGAAGTCTTTCTCTGATTGGAGCGCGGGAAGCTATTCTCAGTTTGATGAAGAGCCTAATTCTGTAACGCATATCGTGCGTAATCCGAACGTCAATAGCGTTTATCTGACCATGGGGATTCGCGCTTTATCCGATACTGCCGAAACAGCACGGACACTAACTGGAACTACTCAATCCGTAGATGCTGGAACAAAAATTCCCACCGCAGTTCGTTTTAAAGTCGAACTTGGTCTTCAAGATGCCAACGGAGTTGAGCGAGAGCCTGAAAAATCCATTACTTATCAAGTTATTGGTCTAGCGGAATCTCCCGCCCTTATTGATATTGGGCGCACAGAAAATGCAAATAGCGTGCCAACTTATGCTAGGTTTATTCAAGGCACAGAAAATATTGCGTCCGAACTAACTCTTCCCGAACCTACCGAAGGATCATTGCGTTACGTGCGTGTCACCAGAACCACACACGAAACATATTCTTCTTTAATTCGCCGCGAAATTTCCCTCGAAAAAGTAACGGAAGTTATCGACAACAAATTTAGCTACCCTAATTCTGCGGTTGTCGGAATTAAACTAGACTCTCGAACCCTATCGTCTCTTCCTCCTAGATCATACGATGCAAGGCTCAAAAGAATTTTGGTGCCGAGTAATTATTATCCTCTCCATCCAGACGGCCAAGACAAAAGATTGTTCGCAACGGTATCTGGCTTTGATTCGGCAATCCAAAGCGACAAACTTATTTACGACGGAAACTGGGACGGCACTTATAAATGGGCGTGGAGCGACAATCCTGCTTGGATTCTTTTTGATCTTCTTACTAACAGCAGATATGGGATGGGCAACTATATCGACGCCGCCCAAATTAATAAATGGGAACTTTATCGTATCGGCAGATTCTGCGATGCGGTAGATGATGATGGATATTTTGTCGGAACTCCTAGCGCCACTGGCGGTTTAGAGCCTCGATACTCCTGCAACATCATTATTGCCGATAGGGTTAATGTCTGGGACGCTATCAAAAACATCACGTCAACTTTTCGCGGAAATATCTTCTACAACGCTTCCTTCATTGACTTCACCGATGACAGGGTAAAACTTCCCGTTGCTCTTTTTAACAACCAAAACGTTAAAGATGGAGTTTTTAACTACACCAACTCTCGCCGCGACCAGCAGTATAATACATTAGAGGTTGCCTATTTTGATCGGGACGATGGCTTCAAAAATAAAGTAGAATATATTGAAGACGCCGAAGATATTAAAAAACGTGGCGTTCTCCGAACCGACATCGACACTTTTGGCGTTACTTCTCGCGCTCAGGCTAACCGTATTGGCAAACATATCATTTACTCTACTGTAAATGAAAACCAAGCTATTTCCTTTGTAGCGGGGCCAGAAATTTTAGCTTGCCGTCCTGGGGAACTAATTATTGTTGAAGATGAACTCAAAAGCCTTCAAAAAAATATCGGGCGCGTATTAGATATTGATAAATCAAACAAAGTCTTGCGTCTTGATGGACAATTTGACACTGGAAACTTTTTGAATGAGGTGACTCTTTTCATTCCCACGGGCCAAAAAACGTATGACGATTACTACGATTTGTCCGTTTCTCCTTCAAAGCTTGCGATGAATCAATTGTATGCCAACGATGTTCCCAAAATTAGTACTTTTGGCGTCACTGGCTATGATAATCTGGATTACGGCTGTAATCTTTACTTGAATAGAACGGGCGAAAATATTTCGTTGCTTAACAAGGCAAAGGTCGGCGGCATCTATTCAATCACATTGTCGGGGCTCAAACAAGAAATCTACAAGCTCACAACCATTCGCGAAAGTTCCCCTATTGAATATGAGGTTTCGGCCATTAAATTTGATACTGGAAAATTCGCTCAAATTGAGAGCGGCCAATCATTGGTGGACTTTTACAACAACTACCCAAATGTAAAACTTCCCACGGAAGGCGCTCAGTCTATCCAGCAGAATAATACATATCAGTTAAGTTACCCAGTTGTTAATAGCCTGACTACGGGATATTTTGACTATCAAGCCGACTCTATTGACATCGCGGCGAATTGGACTTCTGTGAACGGTGCAACTCATTATGATTATGAGCTTGTAACTCCAAAGTTTCACTCAATTACGGGGCGCACGACTGGCAATACCGTTATATTTAACGATCAGCCAGAAGCGGGCCGATTCACATTCAGAGTAGCGGCGCGAAATATTTCCTCTATTCCTAATCCCATCTCCCCCACATACTCTTCTGGAATTACCGTGTTAAGTATTTCGGCACCAGTTAGATCAAACAGCGTCTTCGCGGGCGTTATTATCAAGCAAAACTAATGACCACGACTTTAGCTCCAACCACTACTTTGCCTCCCGTGACTACCACGCTGGCACCGACTACAACATTGCCTCCGACAACGACTACGTTGCCTCCCACTACTCCTCCGCCGACGACGCCACCCCCAACCACAACTACGCTGCCTCCGACAACGACTACGTTGCCTCCAACGACGCCTCCTCCTACAACCACTCCCACACCTACTACGCCGCCGCCCACGACGACGCCAACGCCTACCACGCCACCTCCGACTACTCCTAGTCCAACAACTACTGCCGCGCCAACCACGACGGTTCCTCCGTCCTACGTTTATATTCCGCCGCCGCTAAATAGAAATGACGCGCCAAAATCCTTTTCTGAGTCGAGCCTATCTAATGGAACGGCAGTCGGATACTCCATAGCTTTAAACAAAGATGTTCCTTTTGATTTTCAATTCAAGGATCGGTTTAATAATATCATCGCTAATGATTTTGATTTGGCCAACTCATATACTAATGTCAGTATTGGATTTGATGTGACGACCACGGGAGATGTTATGGCTCCCAGCGGATTAAACTTCAGAACAGGTTTGCGCACTACTAATTACCTATTCACTCAAGAGCAAAATAGCGGCGCGTTTGGCTCTCCTCAAAGATATTACAAATTAAAATACAAACTCCAAGAGGACGCGCAAATTAACCATTTGGATTTTACGGTCTATCATATGCCTGCCGAAATTACGGGGGTATTTGTTTCTGGGTAGATCGGAAGAGCACACGTCTGAACTCCAGTCACT
>ERZ650308.752-NODE-752-length-17469-cov-9.424199_pt1 | contig 17469 bp, 18 predicted proteins | sample MGYA00376244_ERZ650308 | MGnify/ENA primary metagenome ERZ650308 (study PRJEB26733, sample SAMN07839295) | wastewater metagenome | biome: small river; feature: stream; material: water | place: USA: North Carolina | collected 2016-04-26 ... | reverse complement strand
TGATTGCGGATGGCCTTATGTCTATTATGATCCTTTTCAAAAGAAAAAAATTCTTTCTCCTGAATACGGAGGTGATGGAAAATTAGAAGGCGGTAAAAATGCATTGGATCCATTGGTTGCATTCCCAGCACATATGGCTCCAATGTCCCTTTTGTTTTACAAAGGGAATCAATTTCCAGCAAAATATAAAGAAGGGGCATTCATCGCCTTTCATGGCTCATGGAATAGAGCACCATTACCACAAGAGGGCTATTTTGTTGCTTTTGTGCCCTTTAAAAATGGAAAGCCATCAGGTGAGTGGGAAATTTTTGCCAATGGTTTTGCAGGTGAAGAAAAGAATAAAGGTCCAAGACAAGCTAAAGCAAGACCATGTGGCTTAGCAGAAGGTCCTGATGGCTCTTTATATGTAAGTGATGATAGTAAGGGCGCGATTTTTAAAATCAGTTTCAATAAATAACTATGTTCAAAGCTCAACTCAAATTTTCTTTTTTTATCCTACTTATTGCTATGTGTTATAGTATCAATGGCAGTGCCCAAAATATGCAAAAGGGTAAAAAAATATACGAACAAAAATGTCTTGCCTGTCATCAAGCGGATGGAGGTGGTGTGCCAAATATGAATGCACCTCTTGATGGTGCATCTAATGTGGTTGGAAAAGATATTGCTAGATTGGTACGTATTATTCGCTATGGTTATAATGAGCGTGTTGCTTTAGATGGATTTTATTACAGCAATGCGATGACGGCTAGCCCAGATTTAAAAGACAACGAAATAGCAGATTTGTTGACTTATATTAGAAACAGTTGGTCCAATAAGGCAAGTGCAGTTACGATTGCGCAAGTTCAGGCCGCTAAAAAGAAAAAATAAAATATGCGACCAATTTTGTTCATAGATAGAGATGGAGTGGTTTTAGAAGAACCGGCAAGTGATTTTCAGATAGATCATATTGAAAAGACAGTGTTTGTTCCGGGGGTGATTTCCAACTTGCAAAAAATTGCAAATGATTTTGGCTACTATAAAGTGATGGTCACTAACCAAGATGGTTTAGGGACAGATGCCTATCCTACAGAGACTTTTAAGCCCTTTCAAGACTTAATGGTTCGTACTTTGAAAGGAGAAGGATTTGAATTTGATGAAATTTTAATTGACACCACATTTGCTAAAGACCATGCAGCCACAAGGAAACCAGGCACAGGGTTAGTAAAACATTTAATGGATGATTCAAGATTTGATTTAAGCATCTCATACGTTATTGGTGATCGCTGGTCTGATATCGAATTGGCGAAAAATTTAGGATGTAAAGCCATCTATTTGAAATCTAATCTTCATAGTTTAACACCTGAACAAGAGATTGCACTCAGGCCATTCATTGCATTTGAAGCAAGTCATTGGGATGATATTTACAGCTTTTTGAAATTAGGATTGAGAAAAGTGGTACATGAGAGAAATACCAAAGAAACTAAGATTCAAATTGAATTGAACCTAGATGGGAAAGGAGATGCCCAAATTCATACAGGGCTAGGATTTTTTGACCATATGTTAGAACAAATTGCTAGACATGGTGGATTGGATATGACCATTCATTGTGATGGAGATTTGCATATAGATGAACACCATACAATTGAAGATGTGGGGATTGCCCTAGGAGAAGCGTTTGCTAAAGGCTTGATGGACAAAAGGGGGATGGAAAGATATGGTTTTGCCATTCCAATGGACGAAGCCGAAGCTAAGGTTTTGATTGATTTTGGTGGAAGAAATTGGATCGTTTGGGACGCAGACTTTAAACGAGAAAAAATTGGAGAAATGCCTACCGAGATGTTCTTTCATTTTTTCAAATCATTTAGCGATGCCGCAAAAGCCAATATCAATATCAGTTGTAAGGGAGAGAATGAGCATCATAAAATTGAGGCCATCTTTAAAGCTTTCGCAAAAGCCATCAAAATGGCTGTAAAGAGAAATCCTGCAAGCGATGCTTTGCCTAGCACAAAGGGTGTTTTATAGTCCTAACAGTTGATAGCAGTCTGATCGAGGTTTTTTTGGTTAAAAATACCGAATACCCTAATTTTGTATTCTAATGAAAACAATTAACAATTTTTGGTGGTGGCATACAAACTCCGTTGGGGGATTGTAAGGTCATGGCCGTAATTGTCAAGCTATACATAAACCCCGACAGGATCTGTCGGGGTTTATTTTTTTAACGAATGATACAATTAAGATTCTAAGATGCAAAAAATGGTAATACAAACAGAAGTGACTAAAATGTTAGCCGATACATTTACACCTGTTGGAATCTATCTCCGATTAAGAGATCGATTTAGAGATACGATATTATTAGAGAGTACAGATTCACATGCTGCAGAAAATAGTTATTCTTTCATTGGTGTGAATGCGATAGGGGGTATTGAAATTTCTAGTTTAAATGAGATTGAATACAAGTATCCTAAACAAGAACCACAAAAAGAAACCATTCAACATGTGCAAGATGCGCCTGAACGTATCTGGGCCTATATGCAACATTTTGATATCGCTAGCTCAACAGAAAAAGAAGCTGCTTTTGCACAAGGGCTTTATGGTTATACGACGTATGATGCGATTCCATTTTTTGATACCATTGAATTTAAGCAAGGTGATCCAGCGATTCCTTTGATGCGCTATCGTTTGTATCAATATGTCATCGCTTTTAATCATTTTAAAGACGAATTGTATATCTGTGAAAATAAAATTCAGGGCATAGATTCAGAATTGGATGCTTTATTGTCTTTTATCAAGAGCAAGGATCTGCCTCAATATCCATTTAGTATTGTAGGAGAAGAGTCTTCTAATTATACAGACGAAGCATATCGAGCCGCTGTTCAAAAAGGCATACAGCATTGTATGCGCGGAGACGTGTTCCAAATTGTTTTGAGTAGAAGGTTTCAACAACAATTTAATGGAGATGAATTTAATGTATATAGAACTTTAAGAAGCATCAATCCGTCTCCTTATTTATTCTTCTTTGATTACGGCGATTATAAATTAATGGGTTCTTCACCTGAAGCGCAAATAATCATCAAAGGCGGGAAAGCTGTGGTGCATCCAATTGCAGGCACATTCAAACGTTCTGGTGACGAAGCAATTGATGCCGCAAGAACACAGGCGCTATTGGAAGATCCAAAAGAAAATGCAGAACATGTGATGTTGGTAGACCTAGCGCGTAATGATTTAAGTAGGGTTTGTACCGAAGTACGTGTGAAGCAATATCGTCAAGTGCATTATTATAGCCATGTCATTCATTTGGTGAGTGAAGTAGAAGGGAAAGTGGCAGAGGGAGCAAATCCATTTCATTTAATAGCGAAAACATTTCCTGCTGGCACTTTGAGTGGCGCGCCAAAATTTAAAGCGATGCAATTGATTGACGGCATTGAGCCAACTAAAAGATCCTATTATGGAGGTTGTATTGGATTTGTTGGATTTGATGGTACTTGCAATCAGGCTATTATGATCCGCACTTTTCTTAGTCAACAAAATACATTGACCTATCAAGCAGGTGCAGGGGTAGTTGCAGCAAGTCAGCCAGAAAGTGAATTGCAAGAAGTGAATAATAAATTGAATGCATTAAAGACAGCCATTGTATTGGCTGAGAAAATTTAAAATCGACAAGATGAAAATATTAGTTTTTGATAATTACGACTCCTTTACTTACAATCTAGTTCAATTGATCAAGGAGCAGTCTAATGCCACAGTGGAAGTGTTCAGAAATGATGAAATTCCATTGGAAGCAGTGAAAGGTTATGATAAAATATTATTATCTCCTGGGCCAGGTATTCCATCTGAGTCTGGTTTACTATTGCCATTGATTAAAGAGTATGCTGCTACAAAATCAATTTTTGGAGTATGCCTTGGGCAACAGGCGATTGCTGAAGCATTTGGAGGAAGTTTAACCAATCTGTCTAAAGTATACCATGGTATTGCAACTCCAGTAGAACTGATTGATGAATCAATTTTATTTGAAGGAATGCCTAAAACATTCAATGTTGGTAGATACCATAGTTGGGTGGTGAATGAAGCGGATCTTCCAGCGTCACTTAAAATCACTTCTAAGGATGCAGAAGGGTATATCATGTCCTTGGAGCATAAGGAATATGATGTAAAAGGTGTTCAGTACCATCCTGAAAGTGTATTGACGCCAGAAGGGGCAAAGATTATCGGCAACTGGTTGAAAAATTAATAAAAGCAAATTGATGAAAAAGATTTTACAATATTTATTTGAACACAAGACTTTAAGCAGAGAAGCTGCTAAAGAAGTCTTGGTGCAAATTTCTCAAGGCGCATATAACGAACACGAAGTCACTTCTTTTGTGACAGTGTATTTAATGCGTAGTATCACCATTGACGAGTTGATGGGTTTTAGAGATGCTTTGTTGTCGCTTGCAGTGCCTTTGAATTTAGGCATTGATAATGCAATGGATATTGTGGGTACTGGTGGAGATGGGAAAGACACATTCAATATTTCCACTTTGGCTTGTTTTATTGTAGCAGGTGCAGGGCAGCCAGTAGTGAAGCACGGAAATTATGGTGCATCAAGTGTAAGTGGATCCTCCAATGTGATGGAGCAATTAGGCTATACATTTAAAAACGACGAAGCTGCTTTGGCTAAAGAAGTGAAAACAGCAGGTATTTGTTTTTTACATGCGCCATTATTTCATCCTGCATTAAAATCGGTTGGACCTATCAGAAGGAATATTGGATTAAGGACATTTTTTAATATGCTTGGCCCAATTGTAAATCCTGCTCAGCCAGCCTTTCAATTAATTGGTGTGTATAATTTAGAGATGGCAAGAATGTACAATTATGCAATGCAATCATTGGGCAAAGAATTCACATTAATTCACAGTTTGGATGGATATGATGAAATTTCTTTGACTACGGATACAAAGATCATCTCTAATAAAGGGGAGTTCATTATGACGCCATATCAGTTGGGCAAGAGAAAAGTTTTTGCAGAAGAATTACATGGTGGTGCAACTGTAGAAGAAGCTGCTACATTATTTAAAAAGATCATCGAGGGTAATGGTTCATGGTCACAGAATGCTGTGGTACTTGCTAATGCAGCCATGGCACTACAAGTGACTGGTCAATATGAAAATTATGAAGCTGCGTTCCAAGCGGCAGTGAAAAGCTTAGAATCAGGTGCTGCCAAAAATTGTTTAAAACAATTAATTAGTTTACAATAATGAGTGCAAATATATTAGCTAAGATTGTCGAGCATAAATTGGTCGAAGTAGCCGAAAGGAAAAAGCAGATAAGCATTGCAGATTTAGAGGCTATGCCATTGTTTACTAAATCAGGGTATTCCTTAAAAGCCAATTTATTGAATCCAAATTTGACAGGTATCATTGCAGAGTTCAAAAGACAATCACCTTCTAAAGGGGTGATCAATGATCAGGCATCAGTTGAAGAAGTGGCAAAAGCGTATACACAATTTGGTGCAGCAGGTATTTCGGTGCTAACGGACACAGCATTTTTTGGTGGCAATTTATTGGATTTGACTGTGGCAGTGCAAAACCCAATTCCAGTGCTGAGAAAAGAATTTATTGTAGACGAATTTCAGTTAGTGGAGGCTAAAGCATACGGTGCTTCTGTAATTTTATTAATTGCAGCTTGTTTAAGTCCAGCAGAGACAAAGTTATTAGCGGCATTTGCAAAAAGGATTGGATTAGAAGTATTGTTGGAGATACACGATGCAGATGAGTTAGGACATATTGCGGAGGAAGTGGATTTTGTAGGGATCAATAATAGAAGTTTGAAATCCTTTGAAGTGAATATTGAACATAGTTTACAGCTAAAAAACCAGTTGCCAAAGGGTAAATTGAGTGTCGCGGAAAGTGGTATCTATAGTGTGGATACATTTAAGTTATTAAAGCAAGAAGGTTTTAATGGCTTTTTGATGGGAGAGTATTTTATGAAGCAAGCAAACCCTGCAATTGCATTTGAAGATTTTGTTGCAAAAATTAAAACGAATAACAATGCAGTTTAAAGTTTGCGGCATCACAGATATAACACAGGCCCAATCATTGGAAGCAATGGGTGTAGAGTATATAGGATTTATTTTTTATCCTGCATCTAAGCGCTATGCATTAGAAAAGATCAACTTATGTGATTTGGCAAATTTCAAACCAGCAGTCGCAAAGAAAGTGGGTGTATTTGTAAATGCGCAATTGGACGAATTGTTGCAGATTGTTCAACAAGGAGGTTTGGATATGGTACAACTGCATGGGGATGAAAGTCCTGATTACTGTGCTACTGTTCGCGCACATGTGACCACCGTCAAAGTTTTTAGAGTGGGTGCAGCTGTGCCAGCTTTTGCTGAATTCGAGCAGGTAGTGGATTACTTTTTATTTGATACAGATAGTGCTTTATATGGTGGTACTGGACAGCATTTTAATTGGGAACTAATTAAAGGGTCTAATATACCAAAGCCATATTTTTTGAGTGGAGGAATTGGGCCAAATGATGTACAAGGCATTCAAGTAATGGAACAAACCAAAGCCGGTAAGACTTTGCTTGCTTTGGATATCAATAGCCAATTTGAGCTGGCACCTGGTATTAAAAATTTAGAAAAAATTAAAACTTTCATCGATGCATTCATTTAACTCATCCATCAATTATCAGCAGCCTAATCTAGAAGGCTATTATGGCGAATTTGGAGGGGCCTATATTCCAGAAATGCTTTATGGCAATGTAGAAACATTGAAGACACAGTATTTGCAAATTATGGAAGATGCTTCATTTAAAGAAGAAGTAGCAGCATTGTTAAAAGACTATGTTGGAAGACCTACGCCATTATTTTATGCAGCAAGATTGAGCGAGGAAATTGGTGCAAAAGTGTATTTAAAGCGCGAAGACTTATGTCATACTGGTGCTCATAAAATCAACAATACCATTGGTCAGATTATTTTGGCACAAAGATTGGGCAAGAAAAAAATCATTGCGGAAACGGGGGCAGGTCAACATGGCGTGGCAACTGCTACTGTTTGTGCATTAAAAGGGATGGAATGTGTGGTATATATGGGCGAAAAAGACATTGAACGTCAAGCACCCAATGTAGCTAGGATGAAAATGCTTGGCGCAAAAGTAGTTCCAGCTACTAGCGGAAGTAAAACATTGAAAGATGCCACCAATGAAGCCATTCGTGCTTGGATCAACGAACCAGACACAACACATTATATTATTGGAAGTGTAGTTGGACCACATCCTTATCCAGATATGGTTGCTCGTTTTCAGAGTGTGATTAGCGCTGAAATGCGTGTACAATTGAAAGAAAAAACAGGCACAGAATTGCCCACCCATGTGGTTGCATGTGTCGGAGGAGGTAGCAATGCTGCAGGCGCATTTTATCATTTCTTAAATGAACCTACTGTTGAACTAGTTGCAGTGGAAGCTGCAGGACATGGGGTGCATTCAGGAATGAGTGCAGCAACTACTCAGTTGGGTAGTACTGGTATCCTGCATGGTAGTAAGAGTATTGTGATGCAGACGAAAGATGGCCAGGTTGTTGAGCCGCATAGTATTTCAGCGGGTCTAGATTATCCAGGGATTGGACCTTTGCATGCATTTTTATACGAAAGCAAAAGAGGTACATTCATGAGTGCGACAGACGAAGACGCATTGACTTGGGCTTTTCATTTGTCCAAAATTGAAGGGATTATACCTGCATTAGAAACAGCACATGCATTTTCGGTCTTGCCTAAAATGAATTTAAAACCAACAGATGTTGTTATTGTTTGTTTGAGTGGCAGAGGTGATAAAGACTTGGCCACTTATATGCAAGCAATGGATTTAAAATAATATGATCACAAAAGCACATATAAACGATGTTGCTTGAAAAATAAAATATATGTCAAGGTTAGCTAATTTATTTAAACAAAAAAACGAGCGTGTCTTAAATGTCTATTGTACTGCAGGGTATCCACATTTAAATAGCACATTGGAAGTGATGGAAAGCTTGCAAAAAAATGGTGCCAATATTATTGAATTAGGGATGCCTTATAGTGATCCCTTGGCAGACGGCGAAGTGATTCAAGCGAGTAGTAATATTGCATTGGAAAATGGAATGAATATTGATACACTGTTCGCTCAATTGGAAACTATGCGCAAAACAATTCATATACCTGTTGTATTGATGGGTTATATGAATCCAATTTTACAATATGGGTTTGAGGCTTTTTGCAAAAAAGCGAAAGCGGTTGGTGTAGATGGCTTGATCTTGCCAGACCTGCCTTTGTATGAATTTGAAAATGAATATGGTAAGACTATCGAAGAAAATGAATTAGACTTCGTTTTTTTAGTGACACCGGAGACGCCAGAAGCAAGATTGAGAAAATTAGACAGTCTAAGCTCAGGCTTTTTATATGCGGTGAGTTCTTCTGCAACTACTGGCACGGATAAAGATTTTACCAAAGTGGCTTTGTACTTAGAAAGATTAAGATCAATGGAATTGAAAAATCCTTTGTTGGTTGGTTTTGGCATCAAGGATAAAGCAAGTTTTGATGCAGTTTGTGCATATGCAAATGGAGCGATTATTGGTTCTGCCTTTATACAGGCTTTATCTAAAGGCCATCCTATTGATAGTACTACGGAACAATTTTTAAAAGGCGTTTTAGGCAACTAAACAAATCATACAAGCTTTATGAATATTACAATCATACAATACAATGCGGGGAATATCCAGTCGGTACTTTATGCTTTGGAAAGATTGGGTGCCACGGCGACTGTCACAGATGACCCGGCAATGATCCAAGCTTCAGATAAAGTGATCTTTCCTGGGGTTGGAGAAGCGAGTACAGCAATGGCTTACTTGAAGGCAAGAAATTTAGATCAACTCATAAAATCATTGAAGCAGCCTGTTTTAGGGATTTGTTTGGGCATGCAATTGATGTGCCAGCATTCAGCCGAAAACGATACTAATTGTTTGGGCATTTTTGAAGAAAAAGTACAAGCTTTCAAGGCTTCTGATGCCACTATTAAAGTCCCTCAGATTGGTTGGAACACGATTGGTCAATTAAAGACTGAACTTTTTAATGGGGTGGTTGAAAATAGCTTTACCTATTTTGTGCACAGCTATTACGCAGGACTTGGTGCAGATACGATTGCCACAACTAATTATATTCAAGACTATAGCAGTGCACTTCAAAAAAACAATTTTTATGGAGTGCAATTTCATCCAGAAAAATCTGCTTTAGTTGGGGAGCAAATTATTCAAAATTTTTTAGCGCTTAAATCATAAGAACATGCAAATTATTCCAGCCATAGATTTAATAGAAGGTAAATGCGTTAGGCTAACCGAAGGGGATTATGCGCAAAAGAAAATATACAACGAGGATCCATTGGAAGTGGCCAAGCAATTCGAAGGGGTAGGATTAATGCGTTTGCACCTTGTTGACCTTGACGGCGCAAAAGCTGGCGAAGTGGTGAATTGGAAAGTACTTGAAAAGATCGCCAATAAAACAAGTTTAAAAATAGATTTCGGGGGTGGAATTAAAACTGAAAAGACATTAAAATCTGTTTTGGATACAGGTGCTACATATGCTACTATTGGAAGTCTTGCTGTAAAAAATAGGGAGACTTTCGAAGAATGGATTGCGCGTTTTGGAGCTACGGTTTTTATGTTAGGGGCAGATGTCTTTGAAGAAAAAATTGCCGTTGGTGGATGGATTGAAAAAACAAATATTGATGTATTTGATTTTATTGAATCCTATATGAATAAAGGAGTAAAGCAATTATTTTGTACGGATATTCAAAAAGATGGCAAATTAGAAGGACCCTCTATAGAACTCTATCAAAAAATTATTGCAAAGTTTGCTACACTTCAATTGATTGCTAGTGGAGGAGTAAGTCAACTAAAAGATTTAGAAGACCTAAGATCGATCGGTTGTTCATCGGCTATTGTGGGGAAAGCGATTTATGAAAACAAAATAAGCTTAGCTGAGCTATCGAGGTTTTAGAAGCAGGATTTAATTATACTACAAATGAATTCTAATATATCATTGAAACTATGTTAACAAAACGAATCATACCCTGTTTAGATATCAAAGATGGCAGAACTGTCAAAGGCGTGAACTTTGAACAGATCAGAGATGCAGGTGATCCAATTGAGCTGGGTGCATTGTATGCAAGTCAAGGTGCAGACGAATTGGTTTTTTTAGATATCACAGCAACGGTAGAGAAACGTAAGACATTAAGTGAATTGGTAAATAAAATTGCACATCGCATTAATATACCCTTCACAGTGGGCGGGGGCATAAAGACTGAAGAAGATGTTAGTATTTTATTACAGAATGGAGCAGACAAGATATCAATCAATACTGCAGCATTCATAGATCCAACTACAATTAGTCGTTTTGCCAAAAACTTTGGAAGTCAATGTGTCGTATTGGCTATTGATGCAAAATGTGAAGCCGACAATAATTGGTATGTGTATTTAAATGGTGGCAGGACAAAGACAGATAAGTTGGTGACTGATTGGGCAAAGGAGGCGGTTGATTTAGGCGTTGGAGAAATTTTATTAACTTCTATGAACCATGACGGTACTAAGCAAGGTTTTGCGTTGGATATTACTGCACAATTAGCAGAGACATTGCCAGTACCTATTATTGCTTCTGGTGGCGGAGGAACTGAAGCACATTTTTTTGACGTTTTCACAAAAGGTAAAGCAGATGCTGCCTTAGCGGCAAGTATTTTTCACTATAAAGAAATTGCGATCCCCGATTTAAAACAATATTTAGTACAGAAAGGAATACCAATAAGATTATAAACTTTAATTAATTTCAATTATGAATATCGATTTTACAAAATATGCAGATGGACTAGTCCCGGCGATTGTGCAGGATGTTAATACAAAAAATGTATTGATGTTGGGCTTCATGAATCAAGCTGCAGTAGATGCAACCCTGACTTTGCAAAAAGTAACATTTTTTAGTCGATCTAAAAATCGACTATGGACAAAAGGGGAAGAAAGCGGCAATCATTTACAATATATAAGTATGGCTTTGGATTGTGATCAGGACACTATTTTGATCCAAGCTAAGCCAGTGGGGCCTGTTTGTCATACAGGCACAGATACTTGTTGGGGAACTTCGAATCATCCAGATGCTTTAAGTTTTGTGGCTAATCTAGAACAGGTCATAGAGCATAGGAGATCAGCTGCGCCAGAAAGTTCTTATGTGGCTGGATTATTTGCCAAAGGCATCAATAAAATTGCCCAAAAAGTGGGGGAAGAAGCGGTAGAAGTGGTGATTGAGGCAAAAGATCAAAATGATGGACTGTTTTTAGATGAATCCGCTGATTTGCTATTCCACTATTTGATACTTTTACAAGCAAAAGGATTCAAATTGGCGGATGTTGTTAAAATATTGGAAAAGAGACATAAGCCATAAGCGGTAACCAGTTTTAATTTCTATATTTGAGCCTAATTAAATTACTAAGATAATATGAAAAAAAATATAATTGCATTTGCACTGCTTTTAGCTAGTCCAATATTACATGCACAATCTTTGCAAATTCAGGGTAAATTATCCAATATAAAGGATTCTTCAAATGTGGCGTTAATTGATGGTGTTTCTAATAAAGAACTAAGTACTAGTAAATCAATTGCAGGAAGTTTTAGTTTACAAACTCAATTGGCTTATCCTAGTTTATTGGTTTTAAGTATTGATGGTGTGAATCAAAAATTGCCAGTTTTTGTGGGCAATGAAAATGTATCAATTGAAGGAGATGCTCAGAACCTAGCTTCTGTTAATGTAACTGGATCTGTGAGCCATGATGTATACAAAGCATATATGCAGGAGTTAAATCCTAAAATGATGCCTTATGTTATGAATATGCAGGCTGCAAGTCAAGAAAAAAATACAACGAAAAAAGATTCAATTAACAAAGTGGCTGCTGCTCAGTCAAAAGAGATCATTGCTACATTTAGAACATTGAGCAAGGCAAACGCATCATCTCCTGTAACTACTTTAATGTTATTGCAGTTTTCAAATATCTTCCCAGAAGTGAAAGAAAACCTTGCCACAATTTATGAAGGACTAGAGGCGCCGGCTAAGAAAGGCCCTTTTGCTGAATTCATTGATAAAACAATTGCATCTTCTGCTTTTGGCCAAGTAGGTACAATGCTTCCTGATTTTACACAGGATGACACGAATGGGAAACCATTTAAATTGTCTTCATTAAGAGGTCAATATGTTTTGGTTGATTTTTGGGCAAGCTGGTGTGGTCCATGTAGAGCAGAGAATCCTAATGTTGTTAAAGCGTACAATAAATTTAAAACAAAAAAATTCACTGTATTGGGTGTTTCTTTAGACCAAGATAAAGGGAAATGGTTAGAAGCAATCAAAAAAGATGGTCTTACATGGAATCATGTGAGTGATTTAAAATATTGGAATAATGCAGTTGCTGCACAATTTGGTATTCAAAGTATCCCTGCAAGCTTTTTAATCGACCCAACTGGTAAAATTGTGGCAAGAGATTTAAGAGGGGCAGACTTAGATAAATTCTTAGAAGCTGCTTTGAAATAGCACTTTCAAGTTGTTGAAATAGGTCTTAAATGATCATAAAAAAAGCCCTGAAAAATTCAGGGCTTTTTTTATAAGGAGATGTCTAAGATTTGAATGCTTTATTATATTCAGCTTCGTCAAAGCCTAATGCAATGATTTGACCTTCTTTTTCGATTAAGGGTCTGCGAATGACCGAAGTTTTTTCTGCCATCAATGCGATTGCTGCTTTTTGATTGGTGATTGTAGCCTGTGTTGCTGGTCCTAATAATTTCCAGGTAGTCCCCTTTTTATTAATCAGTGCTTCCCAGCCAACTTGCTTTGACCAGTTGGTTAAGGCTGCATTGTTGATGCCAAGTTTTTTGTAATCATGGAAGCTGTAACTGATCTTATTTGCCTTTAGCCAGTCCAGCGCTTTTTTCACCGTATTGCAATTTGGGATGGCGTAAACGATATATGTACTCATAAGATTTATTTAGCCGTGATAGTTTTAGCTAACCAGCTTTTAGAGATGGGTTGAAGCCAATCTGATTCAAGGGTTGCCTTGGTGTTGACTAAATTGTTAAAGTAAAGTGTATCCATACTGATTAAGCCGTTTTCGATTGCATAGTTGACTTGTGCTTGAGGAATTGTTTGCACTTTGTCTTTGACGTAAAATGCCAATAGGGTTCTGTTGAACATTTGAACACCAGTTAATTGTTCAATGGCTTTAATCACATGCACTGAACTATCTGTACTACAACCACCAACTGTTGTAGCAGTCTCGTCTGCCATAATAACAATGAACTGACCATATAATACAGTGGCATAACCTTTTACTTTTGCGCCATGGCTATTCCAGCTTGCAACAAAGTTCTCAAGTAGTGGCTCTAATTCAAAAATCTCACCCATGGTGAAAGTTCTATTTGCTTGGTACACCCAAACCCTTGATGCTGGATCAAAATGTTTTGGGAGTATAGTAGGTAAGTCAACCATATTTAATTTATTGAATTGCTTTCGCAATGATTTCGGCAATGTCTAACACTTCTGTTTTTACTTCTTCGTCTCTATTCTTGATACCATCTGTCATCATCGTATTGCAAAAAGGGCAAGCGCTTGCGACAAAGTCAGCTTTTGTTTCAATGGCTTCATCTGCGCGCTCCATATTGATTCTTGCAGTTCCTTTTTCTTCTTCTTTGAACATTTGAGCGCCACCTGCGCCACAGCAAAGTCCTTTAGACTTACACCTGCGCATTTCTTTTAACTCCAGGTCTAAAGATTCTAATACTTTTCTTGGAGCTTCGTATATATCATTTGACCTGCCTAAATAACAACTATCATGGTAAGTAATGGTTTTACCTTTCCATTCATTGCTATCTGATATTTTGATTTTACCATTTTCAATTAACTCTTGTAAAAATTGAGTGTGGTGGATGACATCATAATTGCCGCCCAAAGCAGGGTATTCATTTTTTAAGGTATTGAAACAATGTGGACAGGTGGTGACGATTTTTTTAATTTCATAGGCATTCATCACTTGAATGTTTTGATAAGCCATCATCTGAAACATAAACTCATTGCCCGCTCTTCTTGCAGGATCACCGGTACATGCTTCCTCTTTACCTAATATCGCGTATACTACACCAGCTTTGTCTAATATGGTTGCGAATGCCGTAGTGATTTTTTGAGCACGCTGGTCAAAACTTCCTGCACATCCTACCCAAAATAAGACTTCTGGCTTGGTGCCAGCAGCCATCATTTCTGCCATTGTTGATACTTTCATAATTCCTTTATTTTAAGCTTGCTTTGTCCATGCGTCTCTATCATCTGGAGCGAATTTCCAAGGAGCAAAATTGTTTTCAATATTACTAAACATGCCATTCCATTCTGCTGGGGCATTGCTGTCTTCCATGATCAATGATCTTCTTAATTCTAAAATGATATCCAAAGGGGAAATACTTACTGGACATTCCTCTACACATGCATTACAAGTAGTACATGCTCTTAGTTCTTCCACTGTGATATGGTCATTTAATAAGGATTTTCCATCGTCTACAAATTGCCCATTTTGGTCAATATTTTTTCCTACTATCTCAAGACGATCTCTAGTATCCATCATGATTTTTCTCGGACTTAATAATTTGCCTGTGCTATTTGCAGGGCAAGCGGTACTACATCTGCCGCATTCTGTGCAGCTATATGCGTCCATTAAATTTTTCCAACTTAAATCCATGACATCTTTAGCACCAAATTTTTCTGGTGCAGCTGCGTTGGTTGGGGCTAATTCGGGCTGCATTGCATACAATACTTCATTCTGAACAGACACCATATTGTGCATCTTTCCTTTTGGTTCCAAGGAAGCATAATAGGCATTAGGAAAAGCTAAAACAATATGTAAGTGTTTTGAGTAAGGCAGGTAGTTCATGAAGGCATAGATGCCAAGAATATGTATCCACCATGCAGTATGTTCAATAATATGTAATTGATCTGTTGTGTAGTTTTCGAAAAATGGTTTGATTGAAGAGGATATGATGTAATTTGCTGCAGGGTCTGCCGCATTCATGATCAAGAACAAACTCATTAACACAATTTCAATCGTTAAAATAAGATTGGCATCTGTTTTTGGCCAGCCAGTTAAATCCTTGCTAACAAATCGCTTTAAACGAATAATATTTCTTCTGGACAAAAAGACAATACATGCGACTAAGACCAATGCAGCTAAGATTTCAAAACTATTGATCAAGAATGGATAAAAAGCGCCTAAATAGGGTTCGAAAAATCGATGTGTTCCAAAAAGTCCGTCAATTATAATTTCAAGTAGCTCAATATTAATGACAATAAAACCAACATAAACGATCAAGTGTAATAATGCAACCGGAATATTACGAAACATTTTCTTTTGACCTAATGCCAATAGAAAAACATTCTTCCATCTCTGAACTGGTTGATCATTGATTTCTACGGGTCTACCAAGATGGATATTTCTTCCAATTTGAAGTAGCTTTTTAGCAAAACTATAAAATGCAAAGACCGTTAGGAGTAGAAAAATGATACCGCTAATGAATTCCATGGTTAAAATCAATTTGACTGAGACACGAATTTACTCCATTTCTTGTAGTCTCGTATGTAAAATACCCTCAAATAATACACAGTTTATGTCCAAACTAATGGCGGAATTATGGGCTTTTTTAAGCAGAATTATTTAATTTGCCCTCATTCTTTATAGTTTTAAATAGTTCCATTATGAGTCAAGCGATCAATCAAAAAATTGCAAGCTGGTTAAACGGCAATTTCGATGCTGCCACTAAGGAGGAAATCCGAACCTTACAAGCCAATCATCCTGATACATTGCAAGATGCTTTTTATAGAAATCTAGAGTTTGGAACTGGTGGATTAAGAGGAATTATGGGTGTAGGTACCAACAGGGTGAATAAATACACTATTGGTATGGCGACTCAAGGATTTTCTAATTATTTATTAAAAACATATCCCAACCAAACTATTTCGGTAGCAGTTGGACATGATAGTCGCAATAATTCAAGATATCTTGCAGAAACAACAGCGCAAGTTTTTGCTGCCAATGGCATTAAGGTATATTTATTTGAAGCCTTAAGACCAACTCCTGAATTGAGCTTTGCAATTCGTAATTTAAAATGTAAAGGTGGAGTAGTATGCACTGCATCTCATAATCCAAAAGAATACAATGGGTACAAAGCCTATTGGAATGATGGCGGACAATTGGTGCCACCTCATGATAAGAATGTAATCACAGAAGTAGAAGCAATCCAGTCATTAGAAGAAGTGAAATGGGATGGAGGGGATGCGCTTATAGAGTTAATTGGTGCATCAATGGATGAAGCCTATATTAAAATGCTAAAGTCCTTGAGCGTCTATCCAGATGTGATTGAAAAACAAAGTGATTTAAAGATAGTCTATACGCCAATCCATGGCACTGGTATCACAATGGTGCCTAAAGTATTAGAAGCTTATGGTTTTAAAAATGTCCATGTAGTAGAAGAGCAAGCAACGCCAGATGGCAATTTCCCAACTGTCGCTTATCCAAACCCAGAAGAAAGTGAGACGATGAGTATTGGTCTTGCAAAAGCGAAAGCTTTGGATGCAGATATTTTATTAGGAACAGACCCAGATGCGGACAGAGTTGGTATCGGCGTAAAGAATCATAAAGGCGAATGGGTTTTAATGAATGGTAATCAAACTGCTGTATTGGCATTTGCATACATGATAGAAGCAAGAAGAGCTAAGGGTATTGCGGCGCCAAACGACATGGTGATAACGACTATTGTAACCACCGAGATGATCAATGAAGTTGCAAGACAGAATCAAGTAGCTTGTTATAATGTATTGACTGGGTTTAAGTGGATCGCAGAATTGATTAAAGAAAAAGAAGGAAAAGAAAACTATATCATTGGTGGTGAAGAGAGTTTTGGTTTAATGATTGGAGATCAAATTAGAGATAAGGATGCAGTCAGCGCGGTTGCCTTATTGTGTGAAATGGCCGCTTATGAAAAAAGTAAAGGGAAATCCTTGTTTGACAAAATGATCGAACTGTATATGCAATATGGGTTCTATTATGAAAACTTAATTAGCATAACTAAAAAGGGCATGAATGGACAGCAGGAGATTGCTGACATGATGGAGAGCTATAGAAAACAACCTCCGGCTGAGATTGCAGGCATGAAAGTGGCTACTTTATTGGATTATCAGTTACAAGAAAGCACCAATTTGATCACAGGTGTGAAATCTAAAATAGCATTGCCAAAAAGCAATGTATTGCAATTTGTGACAGAAGATGGTACTAAGATTTCTGCAAGACCTAGTGGCACAGAGCCAAAGATTAAATTTTATTTCAGTGTCAATGCGGTATTGCCAAATAGGGAAGCATTTGACGAAGTATATGCACAATTGCAAAACAAAATTAACACCATTATTGCAGCTATGCAGT
>ERZ650308.751-NODE-751-length-17482-cov-6.647329_pt1 | contig 17482 bp, 20 predicted proteins | sample MGYA00376244_ERZ650308 | MGnify/ENA primary metagenome ERZ650308 (study PRJEB26733, sample SAMN07839295) | wastewater metagenome | biome: small river; feature: stream; material: water | place: USA: North Carolina | collected 2016-04-26 ... | reverse complement strand
GCCGAGGGCATCCCCGGCTTCCTCGGCACGGTGCAGATCCTCAGCACGCTGCTGATCTCTCGGCAGTCGGCGGCGGACCTGGAAGAACAGCTCCCTGACATCGTCGAGCGAGCCGACCGCCTGCAGCAGCTGCGCACGTCCCTTCGCGACCGGCTGGAAGAGATCAAGGAGATCTCCAAGGCCTTGAAAGGCGGGACCGACGAGATCGGCCACATCATCTTCGCCATCAACAAGCTCTACGGCGACGTGATGCGCTCGGGCGATGCCGAGAAGGCTCGGCGCGAGCGGGAGAGCGCCCGGCGGGAGAAGGCCGGCGACTTCAGCGATCCGGCCGATGACGACCTGGGGGATCTCGGGGACGAGCCCAAGGAGCCCGTCAAGCCCAAGCGCCGCGGGGGAAAGAAGGCCGCTACGGCTGCCGAGCCGACCCCGCCGCCGGCGCGCCTGGGCTACGATGATCCCGCCCGGCCGCGCCTGTTCTCCGACCCCCCGATCGCTGCCGACCCGCGCCAGACCACGATCGAGGATGTGATCAAGCCTTCCTCGGAGACCCCCGCCGCCGCGCTGCCGCCGATGTCGGATCTTCTCGCCGATGAGGGCGATCTCGGTCCGCCGAGCCCCTTCGATGCGGCCCTGTCGGCGGAGCTGGACAAGCGGGACGACGATCGCGCCCCGTCCAGCAAGACCATCGGCGAAGGACTCGGCGATGATGAAGATCTGGGCCTGGATGACGAGGATGATCTCGACCCGCCCGACCCGGCCGCCGAGGGGATGATCGGCGATGACGACCTCGATCTCGATCCAAAGCTCGACTCGGACGCTCCGCTAGCCGATGGCCTCGGCGGCGATGAGCCGGCTGCGGAGTTCGCGCCTGATCCGCTGGACGATGCGGGCTACGACAACGAGGCGACCCCGGCCATCATCATGCCCGAGCAGGAAGCCCTGATGCTCTGCCCGCTGGAGCCGTTCTCCAAGATCTCCCCGGCCCGGCGCAAGATCCTCGGCGAAGGCTTCCGAGATGCCGGCAAGCCGCTGCTGCTGTGGACCGCCGAGTGGGAGGGTCGCAAGTCGACCGATGGCACGGTGTTCGCCGGGGCGCGCGTGCCGTTCAAGTGGGTGAAGCTCATCGGCGACACCCTGAAGGCCTTCGCCCTGCCCTACCAGATCCGCACGCTGGACGGGAAGCAGCCGGCGACGCTCATGCGCAAGGGTGGGCGGCCGGTCGAGCTGCCGAAGATCCTGCCCGAGTAGCCGAGCACTGCTTCGTCCCTTAACCGGGGCGGCCGAGAGGTCGCCCCACTCCTTCTTTCAGAGGAAACCTTCATGGAAAAATCACGGCTCTTTGTCGGCCTGTCGCTCGCTCAGGTGATCATCACCGCCCTGAGCGGACTGGCGACCATTGCGATGTCGGGCATCGCTTTTCACGACGGCCATCGCCCAATCGGCGTTCTCGGCGGGTTGATTGGCTTGCTGGTGCTGGCCTGCATCCCGCTGTATGTCTGGCCGGCGTACAAGAAGAATCTCGATCAGTATCGAGCTTCTAAGCTATCCAAAGCGGCCCCTGCTTCCGCTGTACCGCCGGCGCCTGTTCTCGTCCCGGTGGAGTTCAACATCGACACCTACTGGAAGCCGCGGCATGTACCTGGCGATCTGTCAGCATCGGTTTTCCGCGCGACGGTCGAGGGGCAGGCCAAGAACCTGTGGAAACACCCCGTCATCGTCATCCGAGATCCTGCCTTGGGCCGGCTGATCGTCCTGCGAAACAATCAGGTCCCTTGGGTGAAGGCAATCCGCTGGGAGAAGCTGGAGATTGAACTGACCATCGCCGAGATTCTGGGCCGGGTCCGCCGCTGGGCCGCCAGCTGGCACGATCAGTTTCACCCCTGCAAACTGACCGCTGAGGCGCTGCAGGAAGCGGTGGCCTGTCAGAGCGGCGAAGCGCTGGTGCAGTGGCTGGACGGATTCTTACGCGGGAAGATCGTAGACAACGAGCCCGTCACTGGGACGCCGCCGCACCTGACTGTTCTTGAGCAGCTGACCGGCCTTCCCTCGGAGCGCGGCAAGGGGCGTGAACGGGTCTGCGCAGCGCTGCTTCGTCACAAGCCGGGGTGCATTCGGGTCGACATCAAAGACGAGAAATTGCCGAAAGGCCTTGTCTGGAAAGAGAACGCTGGCCTTGAGCAAATAATCCTCAAGCTACCAGCGCCGGGCTGGGTGGGCCTGGTGCGCGGATACGCAGCCCTCATTTTTGATGACGGCGATCGCGCTGGTGCCGACGGAACGGTGCTCACCTGGGATGATATCGACACGATCCTGAATGAGCAGTTCGACGAGGCATCTTGCAAGATGGCCGGGGCCGCAGAGGAAATCCGGCGGGCAGTCTTCAACTCGGAGATGCTGCGGATGGGGATCGGTGCCTCCGTCGCGCAACCGCTGCCGCTGGCCTAGAGCCCACCGCCGATGATCCTCCGCACGGCCTCCATTCAGTCGCGGCCAAAAAACCTCCTAGACATCACCCGGAAAACGAGCGGCCCAGAGGGGAAACCCTTCGCGCCGTCTCCCGGCATCCTGTGGCCGATCATCGACAAGCGCCACAAGGGCACGCTCACGCCGCGCGATTACGCCATCTACAGGACCGCCTATATCAAAGAGATGGGCCGCAGCTTCAAGGCGAACCGGGCGGCCTGGCTGGAGCTTCTCAACAAGGACGAGGTCACGCTTGGCTGCTATTGCCACAAGCCGGCCGATGCGTGTCACTGCCACCGGATAACGCTGGCTTGGCTGCTTCTGCAGGTGGGGCTGAGCGAAGGGATCACCGTCCGCTACGAGGGAGAGATTTTGGCGAGCCTTCGCGTCGCGATTGTTGGGGCGCGGCATCACCCGCACGTCTTGCCGTGGGTGTCGGCGGTTGTGGCTTCGCTGCCGACCGGCGCGATCATAGTCTCGGGGCACGCGGTCGGGGTGGACGATGTAGCCGAAGATCGCGCCGAGCAGGCGGGCTTCCAGGTTGTTTCGCTGCCCTGCTCGGGCAAGATGTGGCGGACCTACGATAACCAAGCCGGCATGATCAGAAACAGGTGGATCGCCGATGCCTGCGATGTCGTGGTCGCGCTGCCGTGGGCGGAGTCGCCAGGGACGCTCGGCATGATCGGGATCGCCAAGGAAGCCGGCCGGGCGGTCTATGTGGTGCGGCAAGAGGACGATCTGGCGGGCCTGGGAGGTTTCTTTCGATCCATCCAGTCGACGGCAACCCAGGCGAGGTTCTTGTTTTGAACTCTCGGCAGCCAGATGCCAAGCGTCTTCCCTGCCCCTACTGCCGGGGACACGGCTACCAGCGGGTCGATCCGCCGCGCCAGTCCGCCGTGCAGTCGCCGCTGGAAACCCTGGACGTGCAGATCCTCAAGGCCTACTGGCAGTTTCTCGCCATGCACCACGGCCCACCGACGGCACAAGACATCGCCGAGATGATCCCACAACTCGGCACGCAGCAGCAGTTCGCCCGCCGGCTGAAGAACCTGCAGCGCCTCGGCTACATCGGCCCACGGCAAGAGCTGCGGAAGGTCCCGTTTCTGGCTCACTTCCTCGACTGGAATATAGTTCTACCCGAGCCAGCGAATCTCATGGTAGACGACCCACCCGTAGCTGCTTCTAAAGAACCCGACACCAAGAGCTGGCTCGCCCTCATGAGGCAGCATGGACAACAAGATGACGACCCCGATCCACGAAAAGAACCCTAGCCGGTATGTGCTGCACGTCTCCGGGTGCGAGGTGCATACCAATTCCGCCCAGGCAGTCTTCGAACTGCTACAGCTGCTGCGCGCTGGCGGCAAGATAGCGCTCTCGGCCGAAGATCCCCGGCTGCCCGCCTGCTCGCTTCCTGGCGCGAAGCCCCAGGCCGACGGGACGCTCTACTGCCCCGAGTGGCGCGTAACGGCCAACGCCGAGGCCTACGCGAGCGGGTTTCTGACCTGCTCGATCTGCGGGCGAAAGCTGCGGCCGGTCGGTGGTCGCATGTCGGCCGCGCCGCTGGTGCCCATGCACCTGTCGGCTTCGCGAGCCTATAAGGATCGGGGGTGTGAAGTACCGCTGGGAGTTCTCAAGCGGCTGCGGAAGGGGGGATGTATCGAGGCCGGGGAGAGGGCGGAGGAAGGCGGCGCGGCGAGCGCGCCCGAGCTGGCCAAGGTGCCGGATGAGAAGCCGGCGGAAGTGGCGAAGGACGAGCAGATCGCCGAGTTCGAGAAGGAAGTTGGGCCGCGCTCACCGCTGCAGATCGTAGCCAGCATCCTTGAGGGCCAAGCCTTCGCGGAAGGTGTCCCGACTACTGAAGCCGGTTGCAATCAAACCCACAGCAGGAACGATCCCAATAAGGCAGCCGACGGCGAATCTGAGAAGGTGGTGGTTGCCCAGGTTGAACTCCAGGCGGCCGAGGTTCCTTCCGCCAAGGCACAGCCGGTCGAGCCCGCTGTGCCGCCGGTTGAAGTCGACGCCGCCCCGCCGGCGCCGGCCCCGGTCGAGAAGCGCCCCGTCGTCGTCCCGGTGCGCGTCCGCAAGCCGGCTGAGCCGCGCGAGCCCGCGGTGGTTCGCAAACCGCTTCCGCCCGCTTCCTCGACACCGCGACCCGTGCGCGATGCGCGCCTCATCAACACCGCGGGATCGGCCTCTTCGCCCCAGGCTGCCAAGTTCAAGCAGATGCGGCAGGATCTCGGCGTCCCGATCAGCACGGTCGCCGAGCACTCGTCCCTGATGCTGCGCGAGCTGGTTTCGATCGAGAGTGGCGAGTTATCTCCCCGGCCAGGCACTGAGGACAATTTCTGGAAGTCGATGCGGGAAAACCTCAGCAAGGCGAACGCCGCCTGGACAACCCCGCATCCAGTCCCGAGCGGTGAGCCCGTCCAGCAGCCGAGCGCCCGCCCGAAGGTCCCCCGCTCCGACTCGCGCATGTTCTAGATGCGAGCGAAGGCGACGATCTGCGGATCTTCCAGCCTGTAGCCGCGCCGATCTACCCGCCCTTCCTCGTCCGCCCCAATCATCCACAGAACCCCCGCCCCTAGATCGATCCGCGCGACAAATCCAGCGGCGGTAATCATGCGCTCGTTCGCTGTGCAGAACACAAGGTCGCCGACGCCGGGTATCCAAGAGGAATCCGTCGACAGGTTGAACCACATCTTTCCATGGAGCGCGCGGAACAGATCGCACCGGGTGCGACAGTGCTTGAGGCGGGAAGGCCTTCCCAGGCATAGGCAGATAAATTCTACGCCTGGGGAAACCCCGTCGGAGGGAGGCGGAAGAAGGCGGCCTACATGACGACGCGCGACAGCGACGATCGGGTTCATCGACGCCGGTGTATCACGAACCCGTGACGGCCCGGCCCTCCACGGCGGCAAGATCTCCGGCGGCCTTGTCAGCAACCGTCTTGCGGGCTTCTTCGCGCTCTCGGCGATAGGTTTCGACGAATGCCAGCAGCGCCTTGGCCAGCGCCGTCACCAGATCTCCCGCCGATGCGCCGGCGGACTGCGAGGTTTCATTGCTCATGGCGGGGGTGCTCCGAAGTTCTGACAGGCCACCTTGGCGGCGCAGTAGGTCTTGGCGCTCACGTTGCCCGGCCGGGTGGCATCGATGACGCCGAGGATGCAGGCGCGCTCAACCGGGCAAGCGCCAGGGGTTTTGCAGGCGGCGCGGGCGGCTTCTGTCCATGTTCCCATCTCGTAGATCTGGGGAATGGTCGGTCCGCAACCGGCTAGCGGCAGAAGCAGCAGCAGCGCCACCGCAGCGGGGCCGATGGGCGGGAAGCCAGTGCCGCTGGAGCTTACCTGGGGCTGGCTTGGCATCTCGCCGTCGATGTGCTCTCGGATGCAGCGGTGGGTATCATTAGTGCGCAGCAGCGCCAGAAGCGATACCGTGGTCGAGCCCAGCGACGAGATCACCATGGTAATGATCCCGGTGTTGTCTTGGTTGGGTCGGATGAGGTTGATAAGAAGGACCGTCGCCACGATGAGCAGCGACATAAAGGCGATGGCCCAGATATACTGGACATTGATCGGTCGGCGGCCTGGGTCGGACATAGGTTCACCTCTCGCTCATGACGACGTTGACCGGCAGGCCGCGGGGCCGGAAGTCCACCGCCTGATCCGAGTGCGGCTTGCTCTCTATCGGGTCGGCGTCTTGGTGGCCGGTGCAGCGCCGGGTGCAGGTTCGACTGATGCACTCTTCGCCATAGGCACAGTCGGCGTTGCTGTTGCACGATTTATAGGCTTGCTGCGCGCTGGCCAGGGCCTGTTCACGCGCCAGGTGGGCCACCATGCCGATCCCGAGCAGCACTGCCAGGATGAGGCCCGCGGTCACGCCTGGGGTGGGCATGGGCTTGGGGGCGGCCAAGGCGCGCAGTTGCTCGACGGATAGATCGCTTCGCAGGACGGCTTCCCGGTGGCGGCGGCGGTGGTCCCACGAAAGAACCACGGGGATGATCACCATCATCGCCTCGATCAGGCGCAAGACGACATCGGGCCAGGTATGCCCGGCGGAAAGAAGGGTTGTGGGTTCCATGGTCGGGGCAAGATCCTTTCTTACAAATCCTCTTGTCAGATATTCTCCGACGGGCTACGAATGAAGCCGTGCCGCATCCCGTCAACGCACTTACCAGACTCTTTGGGCCGCTCGCCCACTACTTCTGCACGCCGAGCCGCATGATCGACGGGTCGCCGCCGCCGATGGGAGACCATACCCCCGTCGACAACCGAGACCCCGACGCGCTGTGCGAGGCTGGGCGGTATCTGCGGGCGTTTGGGAACCTGCAGCGGTCTAAGCCTTCGGGGCTCATCCACGCCGCGATCCTTGAAGCCTTCTTTCGTCGCCAGGGGGTCATTTCCCACCGCGACCGCATGAACCTTGTGATCGAGGATCTCGACCGCCAAGGAATCCACCCCCGCTCGACTCGTCGCCGCACGCCTGCGGAGCGGGTCGCCCTGTTCACTTCCCTTCTGGAAGAGGCCATCTCTGCATATGGTCGCGCGCTCGCTCGATAGGGCACGAGATGAACAGGTTCTGTCAGCGATCAAGACGGCCCGCCGGTGCATCTTCAATCAGCACCTGGCCCAGCGGGGGGGCGTTCTCGCTGAAGACCTGTGCTCAGTCGCTGCGGTGCGCATCGCCGAGATCGCCGCGACGAGCTGGCGGCCGAACGTCGGGCCGCTGTGGAGCTACTGTCGGAAGGCAGTCGCCGAGGCCCTGCGCGACTTCATCGCTGAGCAGCGCGCCCTGGAATCGCACCGCCTGGCCTTCGCCAATGCGCCCCCAGATGCCGAGCCGCCCGATCTCGACCTGGCGATCGATGCCAAGCGGGAGCTGAAGAGAAACCCCCAGGCCTTTTTCGCCGAAGAACACGCAGAGGGCTGGTCGACGAAGCAGCTCGCGAAGGCCAAGGGGGTGAGCGCCCGGTGGATTCGCCGGCTCATCGCCAATGGGACGCTCTATGGGGTGCTGCGCGGGGGGAAGCTGGTTATCCCCGACGCGCTGGCGGTCGCTTTTCTCAATAGACGCGATACGTGATGGCGGCGAGCGAGGCGTCGGGGATTGCTTCGCTCGCTGTCAGAACCGTGTAGCCGGCGGGCGGGATCGACTGAGTGCAAGCGCCAGGCGAGCCAGTGAAATAGGTATTGACCTGGACACCGAGTTTCCATGCTTTGTAGCGAGTAGAAGGCCCAAAACAAAAACCCTTCTGCTGCGCGGCGATGTACTTCACGGGTCCCGATGAGCACGAAGGAACCACGAAGACCGCCGGGATCGTGCAGTTCGCATCTGCGAAGCCCAACGCAGACTCGTAGTAGGGGAAAGGGAAGCAGCGCACCTGGCCCGAGCTATCGTTGAGCGGTACGCACTCGGTCGCCAGTTCGCCATCGAACAGCGAATAGCCTGCCTGCGTCCCCTGGTAGCCGTCCGCGGTGGTCGTGCGCCGCTTCAGCTGCCGGATGCGGCTGCCGTCCTTGTCCGGCGTCGGCGGGGGCGGGTCCGAGATCCCCGGCGTGGTCATGTCGTGGGCTGGGTCGGGATGGGTCTGCATCGGCGCTCCGCAGCCAGCAAGCAGGGACAGGGCAAACAGGGAGATTGAGAGGAAGACTTTCATGGGGAGGGTTTCTTTCGGGGGTTAGGGGACGGTGATGTCTTTGCCGGTCTGCTCAGAGGCGACGATCATGAACGTCCCAGCGGTGCCAGGATCTCTGAGTTGAATGATCAGGTTTCCGCTGGACATCTCGGCGTACAGCAGCGCGATCGTATCGAGCAGCCCAGTGGAGATCTTGCGCCACTGCGCGTAGTTGTATCCACTAGGACCACTGCGAGGATCGAGAAACGATCCTGTCCAGCCCTTCAGGGTGTAGAAGATATCCCCGGAAAGCTCGTAGCCGGACAGCGTCCCCCGAGAACGCGGATAAATGAGGTGCGCGTTGGGTGTTCCCGGCCGGGCTTCGATACTTCCGCCAGGCTGCTCGATAAACGAGCTGACCGTGAGAAGCCGGCCACGCCAGTCAATGCGATCATCCAAGATGATCGAGTTCACCGCAGTCGCAGTGGAGAAGTCACCATAGAGGATGACGCCGCCCACGCACTGCGTCAGGGTTGACTTCCATGACCCAAGGGTGGACGAGCAGCACCGGGCCGCCGGGATCTGGTTCTGAGGGGCTACGCTCTGACGGCTCACGACCGCTCCTTCAGCTGGGTTCCCGACTCGATCTCGACGTAGAGGAATCCAGCGCGCTTGTAGAAAACCGCCTTGCCGTTGGTGCTATTGATGGTGAGGCCCCACAGAGGGCTCACCGGCACAGTCGAGCCGCCGACGCCGGTGTAGTAGGACAGCGTCCCGTCTTCCTCGGGATACTTGAAATCATCTGCCTTGCCCGGCCGGATATCGAACACGGTGTCAAACTTCCACCGTACCCGGATATGACGGTCGCGCCAGTCGATCGACTCGTCCAGCACCAGCGGCGAGCCGACAAGGACAGCCGGCTGATCTGCGGCGAATACCACGCGCCGTTGATTGAAGGACGGCCCGACGCCATCCAGGCTTAGCCCCAGCTGGTTCGCCGAGGAAACCGCGCGCTGGCCGTAAACCGCTTCCTGGATCGCATTGAGGAATGCCGACGGGACCTGGACGAGCGATCCGAATAGATAATATTTGGCCATTTTCCCCTACTGCCCAGGCGCGAGTACATCGCGGTCGGTGAGAGAGTACGGATCGTCAGTGAGAAACCCGCTGTGCATCATGCCCATGGGATCGATGAAATCCAGCGGCCGGGTCACGACCGCATTCACGGTGGACGGCTTATACAGGGCGATGAGGTTGTTGAGGAAGTTCACCTGACCGATGGTGGTGATGAACTCCACCGGGACCTCAAAGGCCACCGCGAACATGAACTTGCGCGACTGGCCGGCGAGGTCGAGCGCCGCCGCGGTGTTGAGGACGGGGTTTACCGAGAAGCCCGCGAAGATCGCCAGGTGCGCCGCGATACTGAACACATCGCCCCCGCCCTCGTCGGACCAGATCCGCTGCAGCCTCGCCCAACGGTCTTCCACCGGCTCCCCCTGGATGGGGATGGCGTTGAGTTCTTCTTCGTGCCGCGACAGCAGATCTTCAGGCAGGGCGCGGTTGGCGAAGATGTTTTCGATCATGCGAGTCGTCGCCAGCGAGATGCCGGCGACGAGCATGCCGTAGATCGAGAACGTGCGGCCGACCACGGCCTCTTCCACATCCGTATAGCCGCCCTCGCCGGCCATGCTGCGAACAAGGCGCGTGGCGCGCTCGTAGCGGTCGGCTTCCTCGAACGAGGTCCCACCCATCGGAAAAGGAAAAAGAGCCATGGTGGTTTCCTCTGGGAGACTAGGTGATCAGGCGGAAGGCCCGGTCTGCGCTCGCCATGCGAACGTGACCCTGCATCTGCGTGTACAGGTCCTGCGCCGCCGCCAGCACCTGACCGAGCGTAGAGACTGAGCTGGCGGTGAGGGTGTTGGTGGAGTCGGCGACGTTGTGATAGGTCGTGCTGCCGATGTGCGTCGGGTACTTGGTGATCATCTCGTTGATCAGCGTGTTAAAGCCCGCAGTGACAGTCGGCGCCGGGGCGGTCACAAGGTTCACCGTGTCGGCGAGCGCATGGTAGGTGCCGCTGCCCATGTGGGCAATGAGCTTGGTCCGAAGGTCCGTGATCAGCACGATCACCGCAGCGTAGTCCATGGTGGCGGCGCTGGTGGCATTCGGCGCGCTGCTCACGTCACCGGTATCCGCCGAGCCATGGACGCTGCCGGTGGTCACGACGTGATCGTTGACCACGCTCTTAAGCAGGTTCAGTCGCTCGACGATCTCAATATCAGAGGCGCTGCCCGTGATGGTGAGCGGGACGCCGACGAAGTTCACCGTGTCGGCCGCGGTGTGCCAGACGCCGCCGGTGTTCTTGCGGTGGGCATCGTACTGCGTGTACAGGTCGTTGAGGAGCGTGATGATGGCCACCCGCGCCCCAGAGGCGAAGGTCGCGTAGTCAAACGCCGCCGAGGTGAGGACGTTCGCCCCGTCGGCCACCTTGTGCGCGTAGATGTGATCCGTGGTCGCCACGTCCGCATAGCCCAGGTGCGCATTCCAAAAGGTCTTGGCCGCAGCGAGGAAGGCGAACGCCTCGGTGATGGTCGTCGGAGAAGCGGGGTAGATCAGCTGCTCGACCGGCGTAGCGGCATTACTCCACTCGGGGCCATCGTTGTGGACCTTGCCGGTGTAGGTCGTCGAGTGCGCGGCATTGAAGGCGTTGATCAGCGTCGTGCTGAGCTGGGCGGCGGTGACTTGCTGGGCCATGGCGTGCTTCTCCTGACTTCTAGAGGTAGAGAACCGAGTTGCCGACCGACAGTTTCCAGGCGCTGCCCGTGTAGTAGGCAAAGATCCGACCATGCAGCGTCGCGGCGAGGTCAAACGTCTTGAGGACGGTGGCCCCGTTGTCGGTGGTGATGTCCAGCTTGTTCGTCGCCGTCGTGGCAAGCCCGGTGCCGTCGGTGAAGATCAGCTCGAAGGTATCGCCCTCTTTCACCCACGGGTAGATCGTCGCAAGCTCGATCGTCTGCGGGGCGGCCAGCGTTCCCTCAAAGACCTGGATGCGCGAGCTGAGGGCCGGGACCAGCGTAACCGTGCCGCCGCCGAGGCTCGTGCTGGTCACGCGCTGGTGGCCAGGGTTCTTTCGAGAACGGGCAATCTCGACCCATTTCACGGTGCTGGTGTTGACGTACTGCCAGACCGACACATCCACCGCGTTGGCGATCGTGGTGACGGCGAGGTGCGTGTTGTCGAGCAGCTGGTAGCCGGCAGGAAGCGGCCCAGCGATGTAGCCGTTGCCGCTCGCGTTCTGCTTGAACACGAGCGTCATGGTCACGCCGTCTTCAGCGCCGGTGAAGGTGAAGTCCGTCACTGCGCCGGTCAGCGGGATCTCGACGATATTGCCGAGCGTGCAGTCGATGGTGAGGTTCGCGGCGTAGCTGACCGCCTGGCGCTTGCCGGCGTAGAAGTGGGAAAATGCCCCGCCCCAGTGATCTGAGCTTCCGCCGAGTTTCCCCTTGCCGCCCGAGCGAGGGAGGAAGTTCTTTCCAGCGGTGGAGTCGCAGTACAGCCGCAGCGAGGTGGTTTCGTCCTTCAGCTGCCAGGTCACTTCGGGGAAGACGCCTGGAATATACATCGTCAGGCTGCGGTCGCCCGAGAGCGTCAGAAATAGGTTTCCTCCCTCCAGCATCGACAGGTAGATGTCGGCACTCGTCGAGTAGGGGGATGCCGACCGAAACACATACGACGGGTCGGGCGATGCCCGGTCGGAGAGGAACTGGATCGCGCCGCCGGCTACGCTCTGGATACCGCCTGAGAGGTCCGGCACGATGTAGCCGCCCGCCGACAGGCCATACAGGATCGAGCCGTTGTAGTTCTTCACCCCGAGCAGCGCGCCGCCAAGGCCCGCCATCGTGTCGGCGACGATGATCTGCCTGCGGACGGCGTCTTCTTGGATAACCACTGGCCCCGCGCCTGAGTTGTTGTAGGCGGCCTGCAGCGAGCCCGTGCTACCGGCGATCCCGAGGGCGTTTACCTCGTTGATGAGCCGGATGATCAGGTCGAACGCGATGTTTATTTCGCTCGCCCCCAGGTACAGCGCCGCATTGGGGGGCGGGTGCATGTCGCGCTTGATCGGGCCGAGGCTTCCCACTTGGCGCGTGGGTACTGCGATGGGCAGGGTCATGAATAGTACCTCAGCACGAGACTGGAGAGCTTGATCTGGGCCTTGGGCGGTGGGCGAAGCGAGGTGTGCGGGGAGTTGATCAGGACATCGTTTACGCCCTTCGCCTTGCGCACCGTCGAGTGGATGAGATTCAGCGTCAGCTCATCAGGAAATTCATCCGTCGGGGCGGGAAACCGGGAAGGCGGATTCGTGTCGCCCGGCCCCAGGTCTTCCACCATCGCCAGCAGCAGATCTCGCACGGGCTCGATCAGTGAGCTTCCTGGGTAGATGAGCGTCCCGACGATGGGCACCTCAGGAAGCGGCACCGACAGCACGAAGCCCGCGGCATCCACCGACAGGACCTCGCGCTGCTCAATGAACCGATCTCCGACGAGGATCAGCACGCGCGATTTCTCGGCGATCATATGCAGCGGGTCGATGGTGGTATTGATGCGGCTGACGGTGCTGCCGAACCCCACGACCATCGTTCCGCCGCGCACCCCGATGCCGACATTGGGAAAGCCCGCGTCCGCGTTGGGCGTGATGATCTCGATCTGGCTGTCGAAATTCGTCGAGGTCGAAGTGATGCGGACCTGGCCTCCTACCACAGTCGCCGAGAAGAGAACCTTCATCGGGTCGGCCTGCTGGATGCGGAGAGCCGTGGTCGCTGCGTTCACCTCAAGAACCGAGAAGGTGATGGTGAACTCGCGCACCCGATCGACTCGAAAAACGAGGATCGTCGTGTAGAGCGCGGCGAAGGTTCCGCCAAAGCCCTGGTAGTAACCATTCCTCGCAACCGGCCCCCAATCCGGCCCGTATCCCGCCCCGGCGATCAGGGTGATGTCGAGGTCGATGAAGAAGTTCGTGAAGTCGGTCGTCATCACATCGTGGCCGCCACAGGGAACCCGGCCCTTGAGGGGGAAGGCCGGCGCGATGTCGGTCTGGATGGCGGTGCGTTTGACCAGCGACAGATGCCGCGCGCCGGCGACGCCTTGCGGGACGTTGTCCACGGTGCCGAGGCCCCGGTACAGCGGATAGCAGAAGGCGCGGCCAACGCCCACGATGTTTTCCTGCCAGAAGCGCATAGCGGCGGTATTGGCGTCGCGCGGGGGGATCTGGCGCTTGAGCTTGATCCGGCGCCCCCACTCGCGGAATGTTTCCAGGTCCGACCCGTCGGCCAGGATCAGCACGCGGGCTTCCGCTGCGATCCCGGTAACCGGGCTGTCGAGCGTCAGGATCGTGCCGTATTCCAGGTTTCCGTCCGCCCCCTCGGCGCTGGCCCTGATAGCAGCGACCGCTCCGAGAGCGGGAGAGATATACGTCGGATACAGGTCGAAAAGAACCGGGATGGTGTCGAGCCGGCCATAGACGACGATCGCGCCGGCGCCGGGCAGATCCTTGATCACATAGGTCGCCCCGCCCAGGTCAAAGACATCGCCGGTGGCCATGCCCGCAGTGGATGAGACGACGATCGTGTCAAACGAAGGGACCGAAAGGATGCGGCTCGGCGGCCAGGAAGGCTTGATCGCGGTCGCCGGCCCAGTGGTGACGACCGAGATCCCGGTCTGGCTGGTAGCGGTCGAGCCGCTCGGCTGAACGGAAGCCGCGACGGTGCCAAACAGCAGCGCCAGGCCTTCCGCCGTAGAGGGCTGCTTCCTCGCGACGCCTTCCAGTTCCCCATGCAGGGCCACATTCGCATCGTTTGCGGTGTCGGGGAAGATCTGGTCTTCGATCGTCGTGAGCGGCCCCATCAGCGACTGACCGACGCCGGCTAGGATGTTCGCCTCGCGCTCGTAGTCTTCCCCGGTCTGTAGCGCGGCTTCTGGGATGATCGAACGAATGAGGTCGATGAACAGCTGGCGCAGCTCGGAGAACGTCGGGATGCGGAAGGTAGACATGGTCAGGCTCCCGGCCGAAAAGAGAAGCGGACCTTCCCCGGCTGGCCCCGGCTGTCGATGAAGTCCACAGTCGCGGTGAGGGTCGCGCCGCTACCGCCTGGGGCTGGCGTCACCACAGCGGAAACAGTGAGCGTAGCGATTCGACCGTCGGCGAGGTATTTATTCAGGCAGCGCTCGATCTCGCGCTTGGCTTCGAGCGCACTCTGATCGGTGGCCTTTTTGATCAGGTGCAGCTTCGAGCCGGCTGTGGGCATGGCGGGGGAAGACCCGTAGCGTAGCGACAGCTCGAAAACCACGTTCGATGTCATCGACGAGTCGCCCTGGCGCGAGCCCAGCGAGAAGACCCAATCCCGATCGGAGGGTCTCAGGTATCGGCGCGCAGGGGCGGTCATTCGGCCTTGCTCTTGCGGTTGGTGGGCTTGATCTTGCCGCGAAGGGGAATAGCCATGCCGTTTGGGTAGGTGACGGGGCTCTTGGTGAATGGATCTACATAGACCGCCTGAACGCCGCCCATGCTGATGGTAAGCGCCAGCGTCCCCATGTCAACCTCGTCTCCCTCGCACGCGATTGCATCCTTCGCCCCAAGGCCCAGCTTTACTTCGGCATCAGTGACGCTGATCGCCCGCGGCTTGTTGCCGGTGCTGTATAGCTGCGTCTCATCTGCCTTGAGTGGTGAGACTTTCTCCAGGGCCTCCGTTACATCGGCGTCGGAGATGAAGAAAACCTCAGCTTCGTTCCCGGTGCGAGCGAATACCGCGTCGAGGTCGTGCTTGGGATTGGGGTTTGACCGGACGCCGAGCGCCTGCCGGAAGCGGGCACCGTCAATGCCTTCGTCCTGAGACACATCCAGGTCCACAACAATATCTCCGAGTTCGTCGGTGGAAACCCCGAGAACGTCGGTAACTTCTAGGATATCGAAGTGGCTCATAGGATGATCGCCCCCTTGGGAACGAGCGTGATCGAGGTCGAGATCGCCCTGTCCTTGCCGAGCGAGAACCGGACCGCGTACTTGGTGATGTAGCAGGTTTTGTTCACCGATGGGCGAACAAGATCGTCAATCACCTGGGCCAGCACGTCATAGGAAAACCGGATGCCGTTCTGGCCGAGGCCGGGCAGATCGTAGGTGTAGCGCTCGGCGTTGCTGTTTCGATGCGCCAGCTCGCGCGCTGCCACCCGGCCGGCGTCCGCATTGCTGGTCGGCGACGAGTCGCGGATATAGCGCTCGCGCTGCCAGGTGAACGGCAGGGCGGTGACGGCCTTGTTCTGGATCTTGGGCTTCTTCTTGGACGAGCGGCGGCGCTTCCTTGTGCCTCGATCCGAGCGGTAGAGGGAACCGCGGCCAAGAACGTGCATCGCTGTGGCGGTGTTCTCGTAGTTGAGTTCCCGCCCGCCCGAGAGGATATTGTTCGACTGCGCGGTAGCGGCCCCGATTCGGCGCCGCAGGGTGAACATCGTCGGCTGGTTGTAGTCGGGGCGAAGGAAGATCAGGTCTCCGTCGGCCGACATCACAGGCAGTACGCCCAGGTTCTTTGCGTGACGGTCGAGGAAGTCCCACTCGGTTTCCCCTGGATGCGGCCGGGCATCGGCGATCGAAACCTTCTCGAAGAACTCAGGCGCGGTGTCGGCAGGCTGGCCGGCGAGCTTCACCCCGAGAACCTGATCGGCGAGCGCCGCCTTGGAGGTGTCTCGATCGTAGTTCACCCGGATGGTCCCGGCGCTGGTGGTGACGTATTCTTTCTTGAGGCTCGGCTTGCGCACCAGACCCGTGATGATGCTGCGGTTGGTTCGGTCGTCGGATAGCACGCGCAGGGGAATGCCCTTGCCCCGGTAGCGCTGGAGGATCTGATCGGCGAGGTCGGGTAGCGTCGTGTTACGGGTGATCTTGAGCTTGGGGTCGACCTCGTTGTCCGTCAGAAGACTTGCCGGGTCGCGGCCAGAAACCTCGACGTACTCGCCGGTCTTGTCGCCGGAGATCCGCTGGGTGCCGATGATCCCGGTCATCAGGGTGTCCGTCCCCACCACCACCTTGACGACGGTATCGGGCACGGTGAGCGCCATCATCTGACGGATGTAGTCTTCCGTCGGGGCGTTCGGGCCGCTCGTCCCGGTGATGGCGAGCTTGAAAGAGAACGTATCCGACGGGGTGAATAGGTCTTTCTCGTAGCTGCATTCGGTCCAGGTCTGCAGCACTGTCCCAAACTCCGCCTTGTTCGGCGCTTCGATGACGAGCATCGGCGTCTGAAAAAGAGGCGGGTCGAGAGCCATGGCTTAGAACCTTCCGAGCGGCAGCGAGATGCTGAGGCCGGTGCCTGGGATCTGCAGCGAAGAGGTCAGCTTGATTCCCGTCTGGCCCTTCTGGATGGAAGAAGGGTAGATGAAGTCTAGGCTCGGCACCGCCAGCACGTAGCCCTTGGGGTACTCGAACATGCTGATCGGGTTCAGCTGGTAGATCTCCGTCGCTCGACTCTGATCGCCATAGAGGCGTAGCGAGATCTCCAGCGGCGAGAGCGGGAAGGGCAGCGGGGCCAGGTACTGGATGGTGCCGGCGGTGGCCTTAGCTGCATCGGAGGAAGCCTGGACAGCGGACTGGTACTGCACCAGCGCATCGCGGACCTGATAGTTTGCCGGTAGCTGCAGCTCAGGCGCGGCGAGAATGAAGCTGGCCTGGGCCTTCACCTGATCGGCCTGCTGCTGGATGGCGGTGGCGATGAGGTCGGCTTCTTGGATGTACGAGGCGAACCCGGTGAAGGTGGTCGCCACCGGAGTTCCATGGTAGGCCGCGGTGATCTGCGTGCTCGGCTGGGTCACGTCGCGCCGGATGGTCGCCATTGCGGGGTTGGCCAGCTGCTCGACCGCGGCATCGACGAACTGCGCGTAGCCGAGCGCCTTCTGGATCTCGTCCTGAATGAGGTCTGGCCGGGTCTTGTCGTCTTCGGCCACTTCCTCAAAGACGTAGTTCACCCGGCAGCCGTTCAACTCGCGGACGTTGTACTGGACGCGGAACTGAGAGAAATACCCCCAGACTTCGCCGTAGAGCGGGTGCTGCAAGTGCGCCAGCTCGGGCCGCTTGAGGCGGGCGCGGAAGCGAAGGAATAGATCCGGCCAAAGGTTGAGGTATTCTTCGATGCCGTTCAGGAAAACCAATTCCCCCGATAGGATCAGCGGGTCGACGCCCTGCGAGGTCACGTCCTGCAGGTTTCGGTGAGGATACGGGTAGCCGTTCTTGCGGTCGATACTCCCGTCCTCTGACAGGACCGAGATCGGGACCGGCCCGATCGAGTCGTAGTACAGCGGAAGGAAGTTTTCGGAGACCTTGGACATCGGCGGCTACCTCTGGGTGGTCGTCTTGGTGCGGCGGTT
>ERZ650308.749-NODE-749-length-17507-cov-11.216594_pt1 | contig 17507 bp, 21 predicted proteins | sample MGYA00376244_ERZ650308 | MGnify/ENA primary metagenome ERZ650308 (study PRJEB26733, sample SAMN07839295) | wastewater metagenome | biome: small river; feature: stream; material: water | place: USA: North Carolina | collected 2016-04-26 ... | reverse complement strand
CCGCAGCCTGCTGCCGCAGCTCGACGATGCGTTCGAGCGACACGGCCTGCAGCCGCTGCGGCGCGTACACCGCGCCGAGCTTGTGCACATGGCCACCCAGGTCGATCAGGTCGGCGCCGGCCGGGATCGATGCGCTCGCGACGTTCTTCAGGAACCACCACGGCACACGGGATTCCGCGTCGCGCAGCACGTCCTGTACCCAGCCCTCGAACAGCACGCGGTGCGCATCGTCGATCACGTCGACGTGCAGTGCGCGCCCGATCGCCTCGACGATGCGCGTCAGTCTGTCCGGATCGGCTGCGGGATACGGCTGCATCACGTTCTCCGAAAAAGACGGGGCGGCCCACTGCCACCCCGAACACCCGAGGAGGAGATCAGGTAAACGTGATCACGCCGTTGGCGTTACGGCGCTTGGTGTAGACGGCCGCATACGTCAGGCAGTCGCGCTTCTTCGCGACCTTGCTCGGCAGCATCTGCCAGGACTCGAACGTGAAATTCGTGCCGCGGTGAATGCGCACCTTCGTGCGCTTCATGTTCAGCAGCCAGCCGGTCTTCGCCGGCATCGCCTGCGAATACATGATCGTGCGGCCGTTGAAGTCGAACATCTCGTAATCGCCCCAGCCGGCGCTGTCCTTGATGTCGCCGATACGCAGCTGCAGCTTTTCTTCGGCCCAGGCCTGATGCGCGTCGTACAGATCCTCGCCACACAGCAGCACGTTCGGGACTTCCGCCTGATACGTGCACAGCCGGGTCAGCCGGCGCATGCCGGCGCGCATCTCGGTCGCCAGCGCATACGAGCCACCACCAGTCTTCACGCCCACCTGCGGTTTCCAGTAGCCGTAGCCCGGCGTGGCCGGATCGATGCCGCCGCAGGCCACTGTCGGATCCATGATCCGCCCCAGGCCGGTGAACATCCTGCCGTCCGCATCCTGCGAGCCCATCAGGCGCGTCGCAAAGTGGTTGCTCATGCTGGTTTCGAGTTGCTCCCGCTTCAGCTCGACCAGGTCGATGAGCTGCTCCTTGCCGCTGTTCTTGGTCAGCTCTTCACGCGAGTACATCTGCGTGCCGACGATATGGCCATACGCGAATTTCGCTTCCGACAGCGCATCCTGCGGCGTGTTGTCCACGTCGTCGTAATGCGAGAAGTCCTTGACGGTACTGTTCGGCTTGTCCATCAGCCGCACCGGCACGTAATTGCCGATGCTGTCGCGATACTCGATCAGGTTCTTCTCCTTGATGTACTTCCAGAACGGATCGTGGATGTCGATCAGATCGGTCACGTCCTTGTCCATTTCGTCCATCGTCGCGATGAACATATCGTCGATGTCTTCGACGCCAGAGAACAGCGGTACTCCGGTGCTGCTGACAGCCATGGTTCAGGTCTCCGGTTCAGGCGCGCGCGCCGTTGCGCGCGGCAGCCAGACGAGCTTCGGCCCGCGCGAACGCGGCCTCGGCGGGGGAAAGGTTCGGTTTGGATGCGGCGGGGCTGCCGCTGCCGGCGCTGCGCGTCGCCGGCGCGGTCGCCGCCTTGCGTGCCTTCTCGGCCTCGGCCTTCAGTGCCGCGAGTTCGGTCTGCGCGGTGCGCCCGGCGCGCGCGAGTTCGAGCAGCCCGGGCAGGGTCGCGAGCCCGTAGGCTTCCTCGACCGTGAGCCCTGGTGCGCGACGCAGCACGTCCAGCACGCGCGGCTGGTGCGCGGCGAAGTCCGGGTGCGCCTTCGCCGCGTCGCTCAGTTCGCGCGCGAGCGACTCGCCCGCCGTGCGCTGCGCGTGCTCGCGTGCGAGCTGCTCGCGCTCGGCCTTCTGGCTCGCACCCAGCTTCGCCTCGGCCTGCCGCGCAGCCCACTCGGCCATCTCCGCCGGCGTGCTGAACTCGGGGATCTCGCCCCGGGCCTCGGCCTCGGTGAAGAAGATCGGCACGCCCGCCTGTTGCGCGAGCGCCGTCAGCACCGCCTTCGGGTCCTGCTGGAACCGCTCGGCCGTCTGCACCAGCTCGGCATGCTGCTGGCGCTCGCGCGCGAGCGTCTGCATGCCCTGCGTGAACGCCCCCTGCATGCGCTTGTAGAAGTCGAGCGTCACCGCCCTGCCTTCGGGCGGCAGTGCGTCGAACTTCGCGCGCTCCGCTTCCGGCCAGTCCGCCGGGGCCTGTGCGGTGCTGTCCGCCGGGGGCGTCGTCGCCCCCGCCGCGCCTGCCGCCGGCGTCGCCGTCGTCTTGCCGTCCTCACTGCCCCCGTCCGCCGGAGTGCTCGCCCCGCCATCGGCGAGGGCCTGCTCCGCGGCCGGCGAAGTATTCGTGGGCGCCGCCGCGCCCGTAGTACCCGAGCGACGCGCCGCCGCGGCCCGCTCGAACGCATTCTCCGCCGCACTGCGCCCCGCCGGGCGCGCGGCTTCCGCGGCGGCTGGCGTGGCCGGTGCAGCCGCAGCAGCCGGCACACTCGCAGCCGGTGCAGCCGTGCTGCCCGTATCGCTGCCGGTATCCAGTTCGTCGCTCATCGGTTCGTTCCTGCTGCGCTCTGCCCGCACTGCCGCGGGGTAGCGGCAGCGTAAGGGGATTATTGCACTTTTGAAAGGTACGTTATGCGCACGCGAAAGTCTTACCGCTGCCGAAACTGATCCTCGGCGAGCAGGAAGCCGAACAGCGGCCAGAGCCGCCGGAACGCATCGTCGTAGGCGAGACGCTGACCAATCTCACGATCGAAGTTCGCGGGGTTCACGCAGGCCGATTCGCCGCGCACGGAGTACCCGTTGTCGAGCTTCAGGCTACAGATCGTGACGGTGCTATCGGGCAGCACGGTGTAATCGACATCCGTGATGCGCGCTTCGATCGCCTCCTTCGTCACCCGCGGCGCCGGCTGCTCGGTCATCTTCGCGTCAAGTTCGGCATCGGTGAGCAGTCGGCTTTCTTCGTTCATGTCATGGCCCCTTCGTTGGGTGCGTTGATGGCGGCCCGGATCGTCTGGCCGTCGGTGTAGTCGTTGAGATTCGGCATGGCGCGCGGCCCCGGTGCTGCGCCTGGCATTGCCGGCGGCATCGTGCCCGGCATCAGGCCGATGCCCTCGCGCGCGGCCTGGATCAGCCCGTTCACGTCGCGCAGGTCCATCAGCGTCAGCATCTGACGCATCAGGCGCAGATCGAATTTCGGCCCGTACTTGCCCATGAACAGATTCGCAGCTTCCACGAGCATCTTCTGCCGCACCGGCGAAATCGCCGTCTGCCCGCCGCCGGGCTGCACGTCGAGCAGGAAGTTGCCCTGCAGCGCCTCGCGCCCGTAGGGCAGCAGCATCGGCAGCCCGTCGTCGCCGATCACCTGCGCCGTCTGCCCGTCCGGCGCGAACTCGGCGAGGTATGCCTGATGCGCGCGTGCCACTTCGGCCACGAACGCGAGATACAGCCGGCGCTTGCGGTTCACGCGCGCGCTACCGACCGCCATGATGTTTTCGCTCTCCGTCGCCGTCCCAGCGCCACCCCACGGCACCTCACTGATGCCGGTCGTTTTTCGGGTGTCTTCCTCGGCCTGACTGATCTGCTGGAACAGCTCGGCACGAATTGCCGGCATCGGAAACTCGAAGAACAACTTGTTCAGATCGGCGCCTTCTTCGCGATTGATGCCGAAGAAACTGAAGTCATTCGCGCGTAACGCTAGATCAATCTGATCCTGCGTTACGCCTGCGTTCTTGTCGTACAGAAAAATGCGCTTGAGCTGCCTGGTCAGATTCGCCACACGCGTGCGCAAAACATCCACTTCCGTGGCTTGATTGCGGATGTGCTCAATCTGCGAAATACCGAACGGCACATCGTTCGCCGGCAACGGCACGAACACGTTGAACGGCGAATCGTCCGGATGCCCGAAGCGCACCGGGAAGCGCTCGCCGGCGATCTGCACGAGATTCATGCAGGCACCGCCCGGCCGGCCATCGCTCGACCGGGCCTTGCGCGGCGCACGTGCTTCAGTCAGGCGCCGCACCGCGGCTTCCTCCGGCGGCAGCGCATCGGTTTCGAGGAAGGTCAGCAGTTGCCGGTGCGTCTTGTCCCACACCGTCACGACGCGCACCGCGTCGTCGATCTGCTCTTCCGACTGCGGATCCTCGCCGTACAGGTCGCGCACGCGGTAGCTGGTCGGCTCGATCCACTCGGGCACGGCGTACCGGCTGTCGCGCAGCAGCTCGGCCAGCGGCACGATCTGCTCGCGGCCGTGCCAGCCCGCACGCTTGATCGAGCGCGCCCCCGAGTCGAACAGGAATTCGAGCACCGGCACGTGCTCATCCTGCACACCCTCCCAGACGGCGCGCGCCTCGGTGCGCCGCTCGGTCAGCGGCTCGCCGGTTTCCTCGTCGAGCACATCCTCGTACGTGCCGTCCTCGGCTTCGACGAGCATGCGCACCGGATCGAGTTCGACTTCCTCCTCGACGATGCGCCAATAGCTGAACACGACGCCGTGCCCGATGATGATCGCGTCGCGCTTGATCGGATCCGCCTCTTCGGTGCCGCGCAGCAACCCGGAGCCGTTCAGGCTGCGCACGAGCGCTGCCTCGACGACGGCCTCGCGATGCGTATCAACCGCGCCGAGCTCGCGCGTCGCATCCTGCGCGGTCGCCCGCACGCCAATCTCGGGCACTTCGAGCACCGCGAGCGTCTGCTCGACGTTGCGATGGACGAGCCCGACCTTCACCTGATCGCCGCTCGGCAGCAGCGCGTTCGCGTCCTCGTTGCCAGCCTGCACGGCGCGATAGGCGTTCGTGTGCAACCGCGCGTACTGCGCCCACACCGTTTCCCAGCGCTCGCGCCGCCGGCGTGCAGCTGCGATGCGCTGCTGCCAGGTGGCAACGGGAACGGTCGGATCGATCACTTGGTGCCTCCTCCGCCGAACAGCGACAGATGATCGATAACCCAGGCGACGAACGCCACGAGCGTGCCGAGGATCACACCGACCCCGAGCAGCGCCCGCCAGCCGCCGCGCGCCTGACTCAGCACCTCATTGAGCACATGCAGTTCCTTCTGTTGCAGCGCGTCGCGCTGCTCGATGCGCTTGACCGACTCGACGAGTGACGACACGGAACCGGCCAGTTGCGCGACCTGCACGGCTTGATCGCGCTCCTGCTGCAGATGCTGGTGCAGCAGATCACGCACGGTGCGCAGATCCGCTTCCAGCCCGACAATCCGATCGTCGGCCCGTCGGTACTGCGGCATCGCCTCGCTCATCCTCGATCTCCCTCGCACGAGCCCTCCCGGCTCAACGGTCCCGGGTCACGGCCGCGATCACGGCCGCGAGCGCGACCGCGCCCTGCACGATCGCGTCCACCTGCTCCGGCGCGATCTGCACGCCGCACAGCCCGGCCAGCGCCGTCAGGCCCATCCAGGTGCTGCGCTCGCGCGCACGGTCGATCAGCCACTGGCGCACGCTGGTATTCATGCGTCGATGCCCTCCGTCATCACCACATCGGCCAGTCCAAGATCGGCCAGCGCATGCGCGTCGAGCGGCACCGTAAAGCCCGCGGCATGCCGATGCCCGCCGCCGCCGGCGAGCGTGGCCAGCGCCGACACGTCGACCCCGTCCGGCGCACTGCGCAGGCTGACGACCACCTTGTCGCCGGTCACGAACCAGGTCACGGCATACGGCTCGCCCTGCGCGAGCACGTTGCCGAGGTCACTGGCGAGGAATCCCGGTGCGTTGACGCAGGGCACGTCATGCCCCAGCACGCGCACGCGCGGCGGCTTGCGGCTCAGCGTCGCGATCTGCATGTCGAGGTACGTCCGGATGGCGCTGCCGTTCTGCGCGAGCTGCGCGATGCCGTCGTGCTCGGCGCAGACGATCGTGTGCCAGGCCGCGAACTCGCTCGGCACACAGCCGAGCCCGAGCGCGACTTCCTCGCTCAGCGGCATGGCCTTTTTCCACAGATCGCGATCCTGCACGTACTGCAGCAGCAGCGGCGCAGCGCCGGTGTGGAAGTGGTTCCAGGCCAGCACGGCACCGGAGCGCGTCATGTCGAAGGTACAGCGGATGTTCTCGGCCTCGCCCTCGAGGCCGGCCAGCGCCCGCTCGGCACTGACGTGATGGTCGATGATGGTCAGATGTCCGCACTGCGCGGCCATGCCGAGCAGATCGACACGCGAGAAGCTGAAGTCGAGGATGTACACCGCCTCGCGACCGCTGCAATCCGGCGGCAACGCGCCGTACTGCACCGGCACGTACTCGGCCCGCTCGCCGAATTCGTACCAGGCCGCGAGCGCCGCGCCGAAGCCGTCGCGGCAATTCGCGTGATACAGCACGAGCACTGGTTTCACGTCGTCATTCATGCGTCGAGCCCCTCGAATCCGCCCATCGCCCGCACGCGATTGACGTAGTCCTGATTAACCCAGTCCAGCCCGCCGTCGATGCGGCGCGGGCTACCGGCGTTGTAGGCGGCTACGACGCCGGCCCAGGTGTACTTATCCAGGAAGCGATTGCGCAGCCGGGTCAGATGCAGCAGCCCGTATTCGAGGCCGACGCCCCACGAGCACAGCGCCGGGAACGCGCCGAGATAGCCGTATTCACGCGTGACCGCGCCCATCACCTGCAGCGGACCCCAAGAGCACGCCTGCCCGGCCCACTCGGTGTCGCGCGAGCTGATATCGGGCAGCGCCGCGAAATCCGCTGGCGCACGTTCACCGGCCCGCTCGGCCGCCGTCGGTTCACGAAACGGCTTGACGGCGCGCACGTCCCAGTAATACCGGTACGGCGCCTCGAACCGCCACGCGCTCTCCCGGCCCGCGCTTTCGACCATGACGAGCGCAGCAACCAGCGCGACCGGCAATCCTTTCATGGACGCGGCGTTCTGCACTTCGGCCGCACCGCGCGACGATGCAGTGTTCAGACGGGCGAGCGCGGTCATTCCACCGCCTCCTCCGGCGGCGCCGGCGGGTCCATCAACCCGCGATTCACCGCCACTTCGCATGCCGTGTGCTGCAGCACTTCGGCGCAGCCGACGCTGTACTGAGTGCCTGCAACTTCGATTACCAAGTGATCGGGATTGCTCTGGTCCTGACCGATGACGGTGTACGGAAACAGCGGGTTGTACTCGGGCACGGATTCTCCTCAGAACGACACGCGGAAGGATTTGACGCAGACCGCGACGTTGGGTGACGTACCCGTCGCCTGCACGGTCCAGTTGGTGTTGACGGCGGCCTGCGCCCAGCCGTCCGGCATCGGCAGCACGACGGTCTGCCCGGCCGACACGTTGACCGTGATCCGGATCGATCCGGCCGTCGTGTCGCGCAGATCGATCTGCACGGCGTTCACCGCGCTCAGATTCGCGACGACCAGTGTGTGCAGCAGATGCCGCACGCTGGCGACCGCAGCGATCAGCGTGGTTTCCGTCGTACCGCTCAGCACTTGGCGGTTGCTGTCCTGCAGCTGAGGCACACTGCCGAGCTGCACGACGGCGCGACCGTTCAGGTCGCCGAACAGATAACTGCCCTGATTGGTACTCAGCGCCGTGGGATTCGCATTGCGGGCGAGTACGCCGGCAATCGTCGGATTCACTGCGGTCGCCGTGGCACCGGCCGCCACCGGCCCCTGTGCCGTCACCGGCACGCCCTGCGATGCCGGACTCACTCCGCGGCCGCCAGTGATCTCGGCAGCCACTTCGGCGTAATCGAGCGCGAGCAGGTGGTACAGCACGACGTTCGCGCCGCCGCCGGTATAGGTCGCGTCGGTACCGCAGCGAATGCGCACGACGTATTCGCGCGTCGGGTCCGGCAAATTGGTCTGTAGCGATACGGCACCGATTGAGCGGCCGGCCGTGATCAGACCGGTCGATACCGTCACCTCCTCGTTGTCGATGACGATTTCTGCAAGCGCGCCAGTGCTGGTGACGAGACTCGCGCCGGAAGAGATGTTGGCCGAAACTGCATCGCCGCTCGCGACCGCCGTGTACGTCCAGCTCCCGGCAGTTGTGACACTGACCTGATTGCCGAACGCGATCCGATCATTTTCATCGAGCGTGCCGTCGTCGTTCACTGCGACCAGTTCGAGCGTGACGTATTGCCCGACCACCCGCGCCGCGGCCGTCTTGACGCCCAGCACGACACGCACCGGCGCCGTCAGCCGGCGCCGGCCGACCAGCACGGTTTCGCCGACGTAGGCCGCCGCCGCATTCGGAGCGATCGTGACCAGCGATGTGCCGACGGACAACGTCATGCCCGGATCGACAGTTACCGCCCACTTCGCAGCGTCGATCGCCGCGCCCGGGAAGTCGTCGCGCCAAAGCTGCCTGAGACCGCCGACGGCCTGATTGCCATGCGGATCGCCGGCGGCCGGCGGATCGAACAGACTGCCGGTGACAGGATCGCGCGCCTGTACTGTGCTCATGGCCACCTCAACGGATGTAACGTCCCGACTCCGCGCGAGCGCGCAGACGGGCGAAGTGTTTTTCGAATACCGGCGGATGCCGGTGCGAATCTGCCGCCGGCGCCGGCGCCGGCGCGAGCGGGCGACCCATCAGCGTCATCAGCACCGCGTCGGCTGCATTCCCGGAAGGCAGCCCGAGACGACGCTTCACGTCCTGCTTGCTCTCGACGCGGATCTTCTTGTCGCCGCCCTCGCTGTAGCCAGGCGCGCACAGTTGCGACTTCAGGCCCGGCTGCGCTGGCAGCACACAACGCGGGTCGGCCAGGAACGGCCGGCCGTGCTTGAACCACATCTCGTCGCGACGGCGCGGATAGCGCGCAGCATCGACAGCACCGGCGCCGGCGTTGAAGCCGATCACGCGCACGCCCAGTTCCGGGTGCTCGTCGTGGAAGTACTTGCACAGCAGCTCGTACGCACCGCGCCCGACGCCGTTGTTGTCGATGACGATCGTGCGGGCGCGGTGCACGCGCTGCAGCTCGATCGCACGATCGACCAGGTCGAGCGTGATCGCCTCGGGCCGGTCGCGTGGCAACCACTCGTCGATGTCGGCGATCCAGTAGCCACGGCGCACCGCACTGGCGTGCTTGTCGCCGGTCAGGCCGCAGTCGAGCCCAATCACCGCCGACTCGCTGGCAGCGCCCGGATCAGGCAGCCGCGCCTGCGCGGCTTCGACCCACGTCGTGCGGATCACCTGTTCCGTAGCCGATCGCGGCGTCAGGCCGCGCACGCGTACACGCACGCGGTCAGCATCCTCGTCACCGTCGCATTCGCGGATGATGTCGAGCCAGTACGCAGGCCGGACGAAGCCGCGGATGTGCAGCGCGTAGACGCGACCCGCGAAGTCGCGGTACGGCAGGCTATAGACCTGCTCGCGGTTGCTCTGGCGGCAGTCGAGATGGTGCACGGCATAGCGATCGCGCCGCTCGATGTCGCGGGCGAACCAGCCGTCCGGTCGCGTGGGATTCCCAGGAGCCAACAGCCGCGCCCCCTCTTCCGACAGGGCGCCTTCGAGCACTTCGCGGATCGAGTCGTCGATGCCGCTCGCCTCTTCAGCGATCACGAGGATGCCGCCACCCGGCCCGCTGTCCGGTTCCTCCCCGAACAGCGCGGCGAGTTCGCCGAATTCGTCGTCGACGTCGAGCGCGTGCGCGCCCTGCATGCCCTCCGGCCGATCCGCCCGCGCGGTGCGCGCGATCACCTGCCAATCCGCGAACTCTGGATCCCGGTGGACGATCGAGCTGCCGAGGATCTCCCACTGATCGGCAATCTCTGGCCACGCGCGCCGCAGCCGGCGCGACAACTTGCGAATCTCGCCCCACAACTGCCCGGTGAGCTGATCCGCCGTCGGTGCCGTCGCGATCGTCTTGCTGAACCGGTGCGTGTCCCGGTGCCACAGAATCGCGACCGCAAGCACGCGAGTCTTGCCCAAACCATGACCCGACGGCACCAAGACTTGCCGCTTCGGCTGCGACGCGTCGAGTCCGTAGAACGCATACAGATCGGCCGGTGCATCGGCCAGGTCGAGCAGTATCTGCGCCTGGTACGGATGCAGATTCACGCGCAGCGCTTCACGCACGTAGCACACCGGATCTGTACGCCACCGCAGCAGCAGCCAGCCCAGATACTCGGCGTGATAGTTCGGATCGTTCGCCGCGCGTTGCGCGACCTGTACCGGCCGCCCCTGCCAGTACCAGGCGGCGCGTTCTTCCGGGTTCAGCGCCCTGGCGATCGGTGTGCGCTCCGATACCTGATGCACCACTGGGCGCGCCCCGCTCATGCGTCTGTCCCCGGCAGGGCCGCTGGCGTGAAGTCGTCAGCTCCAGCGGTTCTCCTGGCGGCACCGCACTGGCGGCCCGCCTTCGCTGGCACACCTACGGCCACGGCGGAAAATTCAAGATTTTCGGCGCGCCCCGGGTCAGACGCCGGGGCGGGGCCGCCGGGGGGGTGGGGGGGTCGGCCAGCCCCGCGAGCGGCCCGCGGCCCGCGGTCGACGGCCGGAAGGCCGTCGAGGCCTAGCGTCCCCTGCGGCAGTAGCGAGTCCATCGCCGTCCCGCTCGACCGCTGCCCCTGCCCCTGCACCTGGTGCGGACTGATGGCCGCGGCCGACGCAGAGCTGGTCGAGGCCGGTGCCGGTGCCGGTGCCGGATCGTCCGTGGTCCAGCCTTCGAGCACCGGACCTTCTGATTTCCGGTCAGCAGGTTCTTCAGCACAAGCGGCTGATTCGATGAGAAGCGGCAACCGCACTGCGGCCTGTTGTGCCGGTTCAGTGCCGTTTTCGGTCCCGGAGACCATGCCCGGCAGCCGCGCGAGGGCTTCGAGGAACGGCGACTTCCCGCTGCCCTCCCCCTCTCCACCGCCAGCCTTCGTCACGCTCAAGGCGTAGAGTTTCACGACTTCGTCGCCGCGGCCGGCCTGGATCAGCCCGCGCGCGATGTTGGCGATGCCGACCGTCGCCCGCTCTTCCTCGCTGGCGCCGGCCTCGATCAGCCCTGCCTCGGCTGCGGCATCGGCGAGCGCGCGCTGCAGGCCGGACAGCAGCAGCCGGCGGGCGTCGGAAACTCCGCCCTTCGGCCGTCCTGCCCCCGACCTCGCCCCGCCGTGCCCGTAGCCCACCGTCGCGCCCTCTTGAATCCGCTTGATTCGCCCCGCCCCGCCCCGCCCGCACCTGCTCAGAGCGCACGGGGGAGGCAAACGGGGCCGAGCATAGGCGAGTCGCGGCGCAATGTCACTTTGACAGGTTCATTGATCCTGCTGCGGTCATCGCAACCAAAGCGCAACAGATCGGAATGGCTCAGGCCGGGCCGAAAACCGGGCCGGCAATATAGTTAATGTTAATGAAAGACTTCTAAAATCAGCTAATTAAGCCTTGGCGGCGCCGCTGAGCGGCCATATTGGTCCCGGTCTGGTTGCGCTGGTTGCGCTGGACGACACGGGTACGGTCAGAACTGGATACGCGCGCCGAACCGATCCCGGTCACGGCGGACCGACTCGTCAGCGTGATCAGTCCGCAAGGACGGCTCAATGCAAAAACTCTGAAATGGCGACCGCAACAGCGCATCCAGCGCACCCAACAAACGCACGCTAGCTGATTCAAACACTTGCGAAACCGCGCCCGCTGCGCTGGCTGCGGTCATATGGCGCAACCGGGTGTCGGGACGGGAAGCTGGTCTTGGGCTCAGCGCAGGAATCAGAAGCGGAGTTCAGCCGCGCAAGCGCGGCTTCACAGGATTGATCTGCGCCAAACGCGCCGCTCAGAAGCGCAAAAGCCCCCGGTCCGGGGGCTTCTGGTTGGGCTCACGACAAGGGATTCAGGCCGCTTCATCCTCCGTCGGTCGCGAATACGCATCCTCTTCCGCGGCATGCAGAGGATCGACCTGCGCACCGAGCAGGTTCTTGCTGATCCAGTACAGCATCGGTCTACGGCCGCCGAACACCTCGCCGCGCGGCGCCTGGCGCTTGTAGCGCTTCTCGTCCTGCGGCCACAGCAGATCGTGTCGGCGCAGCCACAGCACGACCCCGCGCGGATCGTGCGGCCCGCAGATCTCGTCCAGTCCCGCGTCGGTCAGCAGCCAGAAGTCGCTGACCTGATAGCCGAGCAGATCCTTCTGATGCGGGTTCTTCACGTTGATCCCGCTGAGCCGTGCCGACTGCGCAATCAACTGATCGCGCAGATGCGCGATCGCCCGATCCATCTCCGAAGGCTTCTCGGCCACATCGCCGATCCAGCGCCGTGCCGCATCGAGCACGGCATCGCACGCATCGGCGAGTGACCACGGCAACAGCATCGCGGTGTCGGCTCCCATCTCGATGCTCGCCCGTGTACCGGCCAGCGCGACCAGCGCGAACCTGCGCAGGATGCGCCGACTCTCCGGCGGCAATTCACGCCGATCAGCGGGCAGTTGCTGCACGAGCTGCTTTGCCAGCCACTCCTCGATCTGCTTCACCTCATCCTTGAGCTGCCCGGCCAGCACGCTGCCGCCCAGCACCTGCATCTGCGCGATCAGGTAGGCAGCGAACACCGGCCCCGCCGTCCCGTAGAAACGACCGCACGCCCCCTTCAGCCGCTCGACGAACTCCTTCGGATCCAGCCCGTGCGCATCGGCCACGATCACCCGCTGTCCCTGCTCACCGTCGACCGGGATGCTCACCATCCGCACGAGCTGCCCTCCCTTCGGTGCCTCACCGCCCGGGCTGCGCCGCTGGATGATCTGCTGCAGGCTCATCTCGCCGTTGCTCAGGATCATCGTGCACCAGGTACGAGGCGGCCGGAGTCCGCCGCTGATCGTTGCGCGTTCCTTGCCCACCCCGGAGCCGAGCTTGTAGACGGCCGTGCCGATGTTCGGCAGCTCGCTCCTGCCGATCTCGTCCATCACCAGCACCTGGTGCGAGTGCAGCTCCGCGATGCCCTCCATCGCGTTGATCGTGCTGTCCCAGGTGCGGATGCTGGATCGCGCCGCATTCCAGCTCGGGTCCGCACCGCTGCCCCACACGCTCGCAGCCACCTGCCCGACCGTCGTCTTGCCGCCCGAGGTCGTGCCGTACACGTGGAACCCCCCGCACTGCTCGCCGACCAGTTCCAGCATGGGCCCGGCCAGCGCCGCCATCGCCCCGAACATCAGCAGCGGATTGCCCGTGCACGGCTTCGCCACCTGCTCGATCCACTCGGCCAGTTCGCCGTGCGGCCCGAGCGTGCGTGAATAGCTCTCCGGGATGTCCGAGTGATAGACGATCTCCGACTGCGTCTGCCCGATCACCGCCCCCGGCAGCACGAACACCCGCTCGGCCGCCTCGGTCACGAACCACCCGAGCCGGCGCGTCGACTGAATCCGCTTCGTCGTCACATCCTCCTGCGCCGCCAGGAACCGGCACAGCCACTTCTCCTTGCCCGGCACGCAGCTCATGCCGTAGCCCGCGAACTCGCGCGACAGCGCCCCGCCCTGCTCATGCAGCAGCGAGCGCGGAATCGGCATGCGCCGCGTGCGAAACCGCCGGTCGATGAACCCGAGCAGCAACCCGTCCTCGCCCAGCTCACCCTCGGTCAGCGCCTCGACCCACACCGGCCGGTGCGCGATCTTCTCGGTACCGCCGCGGCTGTTGGCCATGAACACACCGTCGGTCGCGATCTCGAAGCCCTCGACTACCGGTGGCCACGGCATCCCGGTATCCGGATGCACCCGGTCGCCCGGATCAAATGTCCGCCCCATCGCCCGCACATGCGGCATCGGCGGCTGCGATGTCGCCGGTGCTTGCGGTGGCTGCTCATCGGATGAAGCCGGCGCTGGCGTAACGCGCAGCTTCTTCGGGCTGCGTGGCGGCCGATCAGCCGCGTCGCGGTCACGGTTCGCCCGCGCCCACACCGCCAATCCCGCCGGCGCTCGCGCCGTCTTCCGGTTGCCCGGCAGCGCGCAGCCGCCGGCCGGGCAACCGCTGAACCCGTCGGACTGGATGCGCGAGCAGGTCATCGGCCCCGAGGCCTCCCGCGCGTGGCGGATCTTCGCGTCGGTTTCGGCCGCGGAGTACTTCGCGTGCCCGCTGCTCGCCGAGTGGATCCAGTCATCGCCCCCGAACCGGCAAGCGTTGCTGATCATCGCGTACCACAGCGGCTCGCTCAGCGCTGCCGCCGTACGTGCCGCCCACGGCATGAACGCGCAGCGCTCGATCACCGCCGTCAGCTCATCCGTCGTCCCGAGCGGCACATCCTGCTCACGCGCCGGCCCCGCATGCGCGCCCGCCTGATCCGGCACGAGCTGCCACTCGGCCATGAACTGCGCGACCCGCGCCGCCGGGTTGCGCGTGGCCAGCGCGGCCAGCGTGTAGCCGACCGCATCGGCGATCGGCGTGCCGGTCTCGCGATCGACCCAGGCATTGCGCCCCTCGCGATAGCCCGCCAGACCGCACAGCGGCAGCCCGATCAGATTCCCGTAGCCACGCCCCGCCGGCGGCAACACCGCCTGCGCCGGGAAGAAGCGATCGAACGTATCGAACGCCTCGCCCTCGCGCACGCACTGCGCTTCCTCGAACAGCCAGCGCCCGACTGCACGCGCATGGCTCGCCGGCACCGGCGCATCGAAGAACAGCCAGACGTGGAAGCCCCTGCCGGACTTCGACCGCTCCGCGTGCACGATCCAGCCCGCGGTCTCGCACGCAGCCACGAACCGCCGCACCTGTCCCCACACGCCGGCTGGGTCGAGCTCGCCCGCGTGGTCGTCGAAGTCGGCCGCGAGGAACGACACCTGCGCGCCCGCATCGAGCACGTACACCCCGAGCCGTTCCCTGCCGCGCAGGTGCTTGCACAGATTCTCGACGGACAGCGGCTGCAGCACCCGCCAGTCCATCACCCCCGTGCCCTTGTCGACGAACTCGCCGACCAGCTCACCGGCCGCCGCCTCATAGTCCGGTGCCACACGCCGGCCCTTCCACGGCCCCCAGCCTCGGTAGTGCTTGCCGTCCTTCTCGAAGTCGAAGTAGCGCGCAGCCACATCGCGCCGACCACCGACCAGCTCGCGCAGCGCACCGGCCAGGTACTCGAAATCTTCTTTCCGCTCCGGCCACACGACGCCGGGCATGGTCGTCACTCGCCGCCCGGCGCAAGATCACCGGCCACCGGCAGCGGCTCAGGCTCCTCCGTCGGCTGATAGATGCCGTTGAAGTCCAGCCCGTCGGCCGCGAAGATCACGATCAGCCGTTCCGCATCGAGCCGCTCCGGAAAGCTCTGCCCCCGCCGCCAGCGCGACACCACGGACCGATGCCGCCCGAGCTGCTCCGCCAGTTCCTTCACCACGCCCCGGCCGCGCGCGGCCATCAATCGCTGCAGGTTGGTTCTCATCATGCCGAATCTCCTGAATGCCACTTTCAACGGTACACGACGGGCGCACCCGTCGGCATCCAATGTCCCGGTAGCTGCGGTCGTGCTCCCGTTCCGACGGGTCCACGATGCCGCTATGACCAAAGCACACACCGGCCCCACGGCAGGGCCATCCGCCACCACAGCGCCTGGCTGCAACGTCCGCCGGCTGCGCGAGGCGCTCGGCTACTCGCAGCGCGAGCTGGCCGCCCGTTGCCGACCCGAACTGGCACCGACGACGATCACGCGCATCGAGCGCAACGCCGGCTACACCCTCGATACCCTCGAACGTCTGGCCGTCGCCCTGCACACCACCGTCGAAGCCCTGCTGCTGCCGCCCGAACTGGCTCAGTGGGCAACGCTGCGCCCCGAGCAGCGCGAGCGCGTCCTGCGCTACATCGACGACATCGCCATCGCCGAACGCTTCCGCCGGGACAACACCGGCTAGCCCCCCGCCCTGACCTCGCCGTCAAGCCCGCCGGATCGTCCGGCGGGTTTTTTTTTGCCCTGAATGTTGCATTCAAAAGCGCATTGGTTCTAGCCTAACGTCACTTTCAAAGGCGCACAACAGCGTACAGCGAAAGCCCACCGGCCACCCGACCGCTGGGAACGCAACGAAGGACATGACGATGAGCAAGAAAGAACCGATCGCAGACCAGCCGAGTGCCGGCACGTCCACGGTTGCCGCAGACGAACAGGCCAATGTGACGCGGGCCGCTCAGGCCGCGATGGCTGCAGGCCGACCGACGACGGGCGCTGTCAGCTTTGAACATCACGTCACGATCGGCAGAACGGCAAAGCTCGCGGAGCAGATCGCCCTGTCGATCCTGCGTTCCCCGCACGCCGAACGCTTCCTCGCCGGCAACCCGATCGACGGTCACCGGATCGACGGCCAATCCGTCGGCGCTTACCTCGCAAGCCGCAGCTACGACCTCGCGACCGAATTCGTCACGCAGATCGAGGCGTTCAGCGCCGAGCACCTGCGCGATCTGATCGACGCGCAGGCGCTCGCTGATGCCATCACCGCTGCCAAGGCGCCGGCATCCGTCGAGCAAATCCACGATCCCGACTGATCAACCCGCCGCGCCCGTGCGCCGCGCGGGCGCGGCATCGAGGCCTCTCCGATGACCGCGAAAACTGCCTTGTACGACGTGCCTTTAGCGGAGGTCGGCGATTACTTCTACGCCTACCCCGACTGGCTCGATCTCGCCGACTACGCCGATCTGTACCCCAGCACGCGAGCGCGCTGCGGCACCCATCCGCGCGATGCCGTCAGCTCGATCCACATCGACGCCGCCGTCTGTCGCATGACCGGCTGCCTCGACGCAGCGCACTGAACATGCGCCCGCCCGTCCCTCTCCCGCATCCCGGCCTCGTCCGCGCCGCCGGCCTCGGCCTGCTGCTGCTCATCCTCGCCGGCATCGCCGTCGCCTTCGCCGACCAGAACCCGCCCGACGCACCGCCCGCCGTCTACGACGGCCGCGCGCCCGTCCGTCGCATCGCCTGAAGGGCACCGTCATGCACAAACAAAACCGTTTCTCCGGCATCACCCTGCGCCGCCGTCCGGCAACGGAAAAGCCGTCCCCGCGCGAACGCGACGACGGCCTCATCGAAATCCCCAATGCCCGGCTCACGCCGATCGCCGCCATGCAGTACGCGCTCGAAATCTTCCATACCGCCTCGGCCGCCGCCGACCGCACGCCCGGCGCCCCGCGCCTGCCGCTGCTCGACGAGGCCCGTCATGGCTGAGCAGACACGCCCCGACTTCGACCCACCAATCACCATCGGCGACCGCGTGCGCATCGTCTCGGCACCGCGCATCGGCAGCGAACTCGCCGCCTGGCAGCGCCGGCTGGCCGGCCGCACCGGCATCGTCGCCTGGATGTGCAACCGGGAGGACGGAATCGTGATCGACGTTCATCTCGATCCGCTCACCCCACGGCAGCGACTCCGGCACAAGGTCAGCCTGAGCCTCTGGCGACCGTGGGGCGGCTGCGACCGCATCGAGCGGCTGGACCATGTCGACGCCGGCTGACCAGCGCCCGCGCGTCTGCCCGCGCTGCGGGCACCGTCGCCCCTGGTGGCAGTGGCGCCTGACCGAGCGGCCCGACGGCAGCGTGCAGCGCGTCTGCACGCCCTGCCACCGCGCCCTGCTCGCCCACGACGCCGAGCTCGACCGCATCCGGCGCGTACTCGGCCCGAAGGCCGCGCCGCGATGACCGACCTGCTCACCGTCCCCGAAGTCGCGGCCCGCCTGCGGGTCGGCCGCGCCCTCGTCTA
>ERZ650308.748-NODE-748-length-17513-cov-8.032192_pt1 | contig 17513 bp, 6 predicted proteins | sample MGYA00376244_ERZ650308 | MGnify/ENA primary metagenome ERZ650308 (study PRJEB26733, sample SAMN07839295) | wastewater metagenome | biome: small river; feature: stream; material: water | place: USA: North Carolina | collected 2016-04-26 ... | reverse complement strand
AGTGGTTTACTTCTTATACGGTAGACCGAAGTCTCACCTGAATACAAGAGAGTAATTCTCATTATTCTTTTTAGGAGAGCCGGGGCGACAGCCCCGGCTCTTTTTTTTGCCTTTTAATTCCCCCATTTTTGGCGTAATTTTGCACCTTGATTTTTAATGAAGAACGAATGAGTCAGATTATAACTGAAATTGCGAAACGTAGAACCTTTGGGATTATTTCTCACCCCGATGCTGGTAAAACCACATTGACGGAGAAATTGCTACTCTTTGGGGGTGCGATCCAAACAGCCGGCGCGGTGAAGTCGAACAAGATTAAGAAAGGCGCGACGTCTGACTTTATGGAGATCGAACGTCAGCGTGGTATCTCGGTGGCGACTTCCGTCATGACCTTCGAATACAATAAATTAAAAATCAACATTCTGGATACGCCGGGTCACAAGGACTTCGCAGAAGATACGTATCGTACGTTAACAGCTGTGGATTCCGTGATTCTAGTGATTGACTGCGTGAAGGGTGTGGAAGAGCAGACAGAGCGTTTAATGGAGGTTTGCCGCATGCGCAAGACCCCCGTGATCATCTTTATCAACAAGATGGACCGCGAAGGACAAAACCCCTTCGACCTTTTGGACGAATTAGAACAAAAATTAGGCATCTCCGTGCGTCCTTTGACCTGGCCGATTAATATGGGCCAAAACTTCAAAGGCGTCTACAACCTCATGGAAAAATCGCTGAATTTATTCTCAGCAAATAAAACCAAAATCGAAAAAGAAGTAGTCGCTGTAGATATCGACTCAGCAGACTTGGACGCTCGCGTGGGAGACCGCGACGCGAACCAATTACGCGAAGACGTGGAATTAATCGACGGCGTTTACGAACCCTTCGATCGCAACGATTATTTATCTGGGGATATCGCTCCTGTATTTTTTGGCTCCGCCGTAAACAACTTCGGGGTACAAGAATTACTCGATACCTTCACCCAAATCGCCCCGTCCACCCAAGCACGTGGCACGGATATCCGTACCGTGGAACCTGAAGAGAAGAAATTCACTGGATTTATCTTCAAAATCCACGCGAACTTAGACCCAAAACACCGCGACAGAATCGCCTTCTTGCGCATCTGTTCTGGTGTCTTTAGACGTAATACCTTCTACCAGCACATCCGCTTAAAGAAGAACGTCCGCTTTGCAAACCCCTATAACTTCATGGCTCAAGACAAAGAGGTCATCGAAGAAGGCTTCCCAGGCGACGTAGTAGGTCTTTACGATACAGGTAACTTCAAAATCGGGGATACCCTCACCGAAGGTGAAGTATTAAACTACCAAGGTATTCCATCCTTCTCTCCTGAAATCTTCAAGGAGTTAATCAACCTCGATCCAATGAAAGCAAAACAGCTCGAAAAAGGCATCGACCAATTAACCGACGAAGGAGTAGCCCAACTATTCACCCAACCCCAACTAGGCAATCGCAAGATCGTAGGAACGGTAGGCGACCTACAATACGAAGTAATCCAATACCGTCTAGAACATGAATATGGCGCGAAGTGTCGCTTCGACGGAATGTCTGTCACCAAAGCCTGCTGGATCACTTCTGAGGATCCCAAGAAATTGCAAGAATTCGTCCGTTTAAAGGGCCAAAACATCGCCCAAGACAAAGACGGCAACTACGTATTCTTAGCCGAATCAGACTGGATTCTTCGCATGAACCAGACGAACAATCCAGAGATTGAATTCCACTTTACGAGTGAGTTTAAGTTAGCATAGAAAAAAAAGGCCTCATATCTGAGGCCCTTTTTTATTATGCTAATTTAATTTTTATGAAGCTTAACAGCTTTTTCAATAATACCTTCGATACCAGGTTTCAGATGGTAATTAAAAATCCTTTTATCTTCCTCCGAAGGCGTTCGTTCAATCGCATTATTTATATTAAAGTGATTTTCTATTTTTTGATTAATTTGATTCAAAATGAGATAGCGAATTCGTCGTTGGTTTTCCTGCGATTTGGTGGAGCAATCAAGTAATTCATTTAAATCAATAGTGCTTATTATTTGACCTTTTGATTGTAATAAATGTGCTAATAGCTTGTGCTCTAAATCATCTAATTTAATAGATTTTTTACGCTTCTTTTTTATCAGAATTAGAATAAAGACACCTAGAAAAAGAAAGGCTAATATCAATAAATAAGTGTTGGTGGAAGTTGATTCTGAATAAAATTTACCTACAAATTTAGATTTTTTTAATAGGCTGTTAACGGGGATTAAACGTAAATTTCCATTGTTTTGTGCACTATAATAAATGACGGTATCTTGTGAAACATAATGATATCCTGCATCCTCAAAGTAGGTTGTATTATCAGAATAGACATGTATGGTGTTTTCCTCTGGATTTAAGAAATATACTTTATCTCGTTCCAGTTGCACAAAATGCCTACCATTCCAAAAAATTATTTTTTGAGCATTCATGGAATGCGGGAAGTTTATCTCTCCTAGTTTGATCCACATTTTTAATTTAAAATCAAATTTAAATAGGGTAGGAGTCTGATTAATTTCTTCGTTTTCTAGAAAATTTTTCTTTGTCGATCCGCCAGAAAAAAATACATCAGCTTGCTTTGAATATCCTTGATATCCATCAGAAATTACTTCAGGGCCTTCGTTTTTTGGTCGCAATATTTCCCACTCTTTGCTATTTTGCTCGTCAAAATAGGTAATTCGTTTATTATAGGACCAAAATCCTTCCCCTCCGATAGAATACAATATGTTATCTCGATAGAAGCGATGTGAATTGAAGTTATGACCACTATGAATGGTTTTATCAATTCGAGTTAATTTTTTCTGTTTTTCGTTGAAATCATAGATCAGACCTGTTCCCTGAACAACAAAACGAATGATTTGATTAGGTCTAGGTAACGGATCTGCATTATTGAACTTCCTTACTAACTCAGCAAGTTCATCTGGTTGAATCATGACTTGTCCTAACTTGACCCACTCATTTGTCCTTATTTCTGCTTCAAAACTTAAATCATCCAGATTGATTCTTTTTCTGAGCTTGGATTGATAATCGGAAATCCAATGCAAGTTTTTCGAATCAGCTATTCCTTTTGCTGAAATAAGAAGTAAGGTTATAACGCAAACAAATGAAAACAGTTTGTTCATTGGGCTTTTTAGTATAAGCGTAAAAATACTTAATTAAACCATTTAAGAAGCTTTAAAAGCGTTATTCACGTTATTATAACGCAATAAATCTAAATGTTTGTTGCCGTTTATGGTAGCCTAGTTAACTTAAAAATTATTATTAGATTTTAAATTTCGCTAAAAGCTTGAACGTTTATTTTAGTTGAAATCATTTTTAAGTCGATCACTTATTAAATCTCTTTATTATATGTTGATGCCAAAAATTGCAAAATTGAGATCAAATCAATTATTGTTGATATTATTTGTTTTAAATTTTACTGGAATCTCGCAAGATATTCGAGTGAAATCGGTCAATAAAAATGTTTTGACATTTGATTCTAGTTCGGATGCATTGATGACTGAATTAGGAATTAAAGATCGTTTTCACGTGTCACGTTATCAAGAATACGCGGATTTCACTGGCGATGGTAAGAAGGACTTTTTTATCAATTATGCGGGTAATCCAGAGAAAGCTGCTTTGAGTGCTGTCTTCGTTCAGAAGATGATCAATGGTAAATTACAGTGGGTGGAGGATGTAAATTACCGAGTAAAACAAAATTCCGATTTTGGTTTTGTGACAGGTCTTTCTGCTGATTTCAATGGAGATGGTAAGCGTGATATTTATCAGTTCACCCAAAATTACCATGGTAAGGATGGCAATCAACCTCCTAATTACATTGGAGGAAAAAATAATTACCCAGATAATTACCTCATCAATACGGGGACTGGATTTACTTATTTGAAAGGGGACGATTATTTTCAGGGGGATTACCTTAATCAGAAAGAGCCTATTATTTTAGATGTAGATCGTGATGGAATCCCGAATGTGATTTTTGGCAATGACGGACAATTTGGAAATGATGTAAATCCAAGAAATCCAGGGGTGCACGATTTATTCTATTCATATGAGTTAGATGCCAATAATCAATGGAAAAGGGAGTTTCTGTATCCCAATGCTAATCCCATTAATTTTTGTTGCGATCGTTTGACTGCATATCCTTTTCATGGGCAAGTCTTAAATGGAAATGATTATTTTTTTCTATTGCATTATAATCAAGTTTGGGATAAGACAAGTAATTCCATTATCCCTTTCACATCTTGGAACTTGCCCGAAAATCAGTATGTTGTTCAACAATATCAAATTCGTAAAAATGATTTGACGCGTAAATTCGATACCAATGGAGCGCAAGATTTCGGCAATTTACAGCGCGAATATCCCTATTCCATAGTCAATGACTGGGGTACTCATTTTGTTGATTTGGATCAGGATGGAACAGTTGAGTTAGTTACGTTAGAATGGGGGAACAATAAATCAGGTGATAGTCGTCCAAACAAAATAGGAGTATATAATCTTAAAGGGGAAGAGATTTCAGCTCAATGGTTTGATAATCGATTGAATTATGATAATACAAATTCGCATGCAAATGGGATTCATTTAGTCGATGTTAATAACGATGGCTTAATTGATATCGTCCCTCAAAATGGTTGGTATGAGAAGAAAAATGATCAATGGGGTTATTTTATTTTCATCAACAATGGAAAAAAAATGGTCAAGCGTTCTGTAGTTTTTCCTACTAATGATCAATCGAGTGAGTTTTATGACCAAGGGGGTAACTGGAAAGGATTTAAAATTCCAATAGATTTTAATGAAGATGGAATTTATGAAATTATGCAAATCCGTATGGATAAGAATATCGATATCGTTGAACTAAACCTGTCGGATGTCGATAAAGATGGAATTTTAGATGATCTTGATAATTGCCCAAAATCCTATAATCCAGATCAAGCAGATAACGATAAAGATGGCATTGGAGATGTGTGTGACGAGCCTAATTCATATATGGTCTCACCAATTAAATTTAAGTCGACAGCTACTCATGATTTTTACGCGATAAAAAATCCATTTGGATTCGAAAATGCAAATGGTCGCATGGTGAATGGATTAGAAGAGTTTCATCCTCCTTTTGATCGAGGTACTATACCCTTTGATTTAGATCAAGATGGGCAAATGGATATCATTCACCCTAGCACTTACATCGCATATGGAAGTTCTGCTGTAGCAATGGCTCATATGGGTGTTCCAATTTACTTTAAAAACAAAGGAGGATTAAATTTTGAAGTTTATCGAAATCCTAATTACCTGGACTATTCAATTTTACATGCTCCGCAAAATTACGAAGTGTTGGATTTAAATAAAGACGGAAAGCCAGAGTTGTTTATTGGAGGAGAACATTATCACGGAGAAATGGAAGGTAAAGACAATCAAAAAAAATTACATGAATGGTTAGATAGAAATAGTAATCACCGTATGGGTATCGATTACGATGCGAATGAGTTTAAATTAAACCGTTATTACTCTATTCAAGCAAATAAATATCTGATAGACGAAGTAACAAAAATTGATTTAACTGAATTGCGAGCGTCTAGTCCAGAAAATATTTTTGAATCAATTCATTCAATAGGTTCCGGTGATTTGGATAAAGATGGCGATGTTGATTTGATAAATATGGCCCAATCGTCCAATGGTTATACCTTTTCTATTATGTTGAATGATGGAAATGGCAAATTTACCTTGAAAAAATACCCCACCGATTATTTGCTGTCTGAGGGTCGTTTGATCGTTGAAGATATAAATCAAGATGGTTGGTTGGATATTGTGGGTGTTGGGAAAAAACTTGATACTAAGCCTAATTACTTATTTCAATTTAATAATATGGGTAAAGGGATATTTGACTTTAAAAACCCTAAGACAATTGAATTGGTTTATGCTGCAGATAATCCTATAAATCCAGGGAATCAAAGTTTGCGTAATTACATAAAAATTGATTTGGACAAGGATGGTCAAATGGAATACATCTGTTATGTAACTAATCAATATTCTGGATTAGGCAGTTTGGATATGCAACCAACAAAATTAGCCCTCTTGGAGCCTCATAATCAGGTACTGGTTTACACGCATAAAAATAATGTATTAATAAACACAACATCAACTTTCATACCAGATCAGAATAATTTTGGTAAATGGTTTACGAATGAAAGTGGTATGTATTTTATTGATTTGGATTTAGATGGCAATCTGGATTTGGTACCTTATGTGAATACGTTAGAGCCTAAATACCTTTGGAATAGTAGTTCTGATTTTCAGTATTTTGCGTTCAATCCATCGACCAAAAAATTTGATTATAAATCAAAGCCAAGCTATGCATCTTTATTTACTTCAGATGATAAAAATTATGGTTCTTTAGCAAGAAATTTAGGTCGATATACTTATGATTATGTGGATTTAGATGGCGATGGAAATCTGGAAGTTATCCAGCCATCGGTCAAGATTGACCTTGATCCGAATGTAAAGGGGAATGAAAATTATATGTTGATCATTAAAGATAAATCCTTAGATAAGCGTCCGGATGATGATGGTGATGGCGTTAAGAATGTAAATGATAAGTGCCCGAATTCCAGCCCTGGAGCTAAAGTAGATTCAAAAGGTTGTGAATTAATATTATCAAATGCATTAACTGATGATAATGTTGTGATTTCGCCAAATCCTTTCGATCATTCCATTAAAATTAAATTTCCTGAGGATTTCGGCCCATTAGTTACAGCTAAAATATATGATCTGAATGGTGTAATTGTTTGGGTAAAGGAATCTGTTCGAGATTCAGAAATAGTAGATTTATCTGGTCTAGCAGCCGGTAATTATTTTTTAAACTTTACTTCAAAATTGAATGGTAAAATGGGCATGATGAAGATAAGCAAATAGATTAGAGCAAAAAGCATAGAGTAGGAATCTCCTACGGAGATGACCGTATGAAATATTTCTAAATGTATAAAAAATGGGGCCGAAGCCCCTTTTTTATACCACCTTTATTCTTTGTGCTCTATTCTTTATTCTTTAAACAAGACCTAAATCCTCCTGAATCACCCCCACCTTCTTCTGCAATTCCGCATACACGGTAAAGAAGTCAGCCGCAGAAGCTAAAGGTGCGTTCACAGAAACGTAGAACTTGATTTTAGGTTCAGTGCCGGATGGGCGAGCGGATACTTTAGATCCGTCGGCTAAGATTAGTTGAATCACGTTCGATGCTTCGATACCTAAACCTACTTTGATAGGTGTAGTTTCGCCTGTTAATAGATCTGTCGAAACTAATCCCTCGTAATCTAAAACACGAACTGGCTTCGAACCTGCCACTGTAGCTGGTACGTTCGAGCGCAAGTTGATCATCATTTGTTTGATCTCCTCGGCGCCGGCTTTTCCTTTTTTCGTTAGGGAAATAAGGCCTTCGTAGTAGAAATTGTTTTCTACGTACATCTCCGCTAGGAAGTCGAATAATGATTTGCCTTGGTCTTTCGCGTAAGCGGTTAATTCAGCGATCATGGCACAAGAGGCCACCGCGTCTTTGTCACGCACGGCATCGCCGATTAAATAGCCGTAGGACTCCTCGCCACCGCCTAGGAACTTTTCTTTTCCTTCTAATTCGCGGATGACTTGGGCGATGTATTTAAAACCGGTTAGTGTGTTATAGCAAGGCACGCCTTTGGAGGCGCACATTTTGTCGATTAAGTCAGTCGTCACGATGGTCTTCGCTGCGAACTCGTTGCCCTTTAAATCCGATACTTTTAATAGGTAATACAGGATGAGGCTGGCCATTTGGTTCCCGTTTAGGAGGGCCCATTCGCCGTCTGGGCTTTTTACTGCGGCACCCACGCGGTCTGCGTCAGGGTCTGTGGCGATGACTAAGTCGGCGTCGATGGCTTTGGCCTTATTTAATGCCAAAGTCAAGGCTTCCTTCTCCTCCGGATTCGGGTAAATCACCGTTGGGAAATTACCGTTCGGTTCCGCTTGTTCTTCCACTACCGTTAAAGCTTCGAAACCTAGCATTTGCAAAGCTTGGGGAACTAAGGTAATTCCGGTTCCATGGATAGGAGAGAAGACGATTTTGAGGTCTTTTTGGCGTTTAATCACCTCCGGCTGACGGCAGTTAACTAAAATGGTTTGTAGGTATGCCTCGTCGATGGAGCCATCTAATAGGTGCAATAAAGCGTCGTTTCCTTCAAATTTGATTTCATTATCAAAACGGATATCTTGTTCCCATTTCATATTATTATTTGAAGTAAAAGAAGTTAATATTCCAATGCTAATTGGTTTAGAAAAAAAAGTTACATTCTTAGGATCTAATGAAAATTTAATAGTATCATTTTTAAGACTTAAATCTTTTGCCTTTAAAACAAAAAATCCAGGTGAGTAACCTTCTCTTGTTTCTTCAAATAAATCTGTAGTTCCGTAATAATATAATTCCTGAACATTATTCCAATTTTTTATTAAAATATAGTTATTTTCATCCAAATATCCCTCATTATATGGATAATTATATTTTAAAACAATTTGATTTGTATCATTAATTTGATTTTTTAAATTAAAAGCACTTTTTTTTGTAATAATAACATTTTCCAATTTATTAATATTCTGTCCATTTACTTTATTTTCAATTAATCTCCCGCAAGAAAGAAATAAAAAAAGCAGATTTAAAAAGTTTAAATTTTTCATAGTTTTATGGTTGTTTAATTTCTAGATGCCAACATTGATACTGAGGTTCATAAATTACTTTAATTCCCATTTTTTTACATTCATCAATAAATTCTTTTGGAACAGAATTAATATTTATATCTATTGTATTTAATTTTGTCCAATCTGAACAATGATTTGAAACGTTACTAGGTCCTAATTCCATAATTTTATTATACATTAGTTTAATTATTTGGTCTTTAGTTAATTTTTTCAGTTTAGAATCAGCATAAAGTTTAACAACTTTGTCTCCATTCTGACCATACGTATTATAACCGACTTGAGTTCCTTTATTTTCTAAATTATCATACATTACTTTTGCTTGATCTAAAGGGGATCTGACAGTGCTGTTTATATGTATTTTTTCTACACCAGTATTTGAAGCAATTTCTCCTAATTTATTAACACTATGTTGAGATAAAATATTTTTTGAAGCATTTTTCCCATAACTAATCATTAATTTATTATTTTGATTTAATTCATTTTTTAAAGAACCCTGCGGATTCTCATTACCTGTTCGTTTTTTTGCAATTACATATATTTCTTCAATATCTCTATATTTAACCCATTCAAAAACTCCCCCCTCAGTTTCTTCAACTTCCCAAACACCATCTGGAGATTTATCTCCTACTTTTGCGTCTTTTGGCATAGTTGTAGGTGGCGGATCTCCATTAACAGACTCCAAACCATACGGATCAGTATAAAACACCGGATTATTATCAAATGTACAATACGGGCTTTGCCATGGAAATTGAGCCATCAACGGGTCCAAACTTTTCCACCTACCAAGGCGTGGATCGTATTGTCTAAATTCAGTGGTATAGCTGTTTCCCTGATCTGAAACTTCATTGTCGACTTCCATGCCATTGTATCCATAACGGTAATCTAGTGGTGATTGCCTAGTTGGCATTGCCATACCAAATGGGTAGTAATCATTTTTCATTTCAACATCCGCTTCGTACTTCAACGTGGTGGTATTCCAAAACCTGCGGTCGGTTATCACTGCGTTTACATTACCTAAATGGTTGGTGAGTTCATAGTTGGTATTGCCGTAGGTGTTTTGTACTAAGGAGCTAATTTCAGTATAAGCCGTGTTACTTTGGTACAAAAGGGTGTTTTTGTTCACCATTCCCAAGCGTTGGCTGCCATAAAGGTGTTGTTCCTTTAAGGTTGCTTGGTTGTTGCTTGCATTGGTGGCATCCAGCTTACAGCCATAAACAGCCATCACTTGTCCGTTGGCATCGTAACTGTAATAGGTGTATATCCAGTTGCTTTGCTTGTCTACAACGCCATTTACTTTTGGCTTCACAATTTTTACCACGCGTTGCCCAAAGGGGTTGTAGATGAAATTTACATCAGGGTCAGTACCAGACCCTGTTATGCTGCGCAATTTTCGGTCACTCAATCGCCAATTGTAATTCACAATACCTTCTTGGATGTCTGAAATCAATTGCCCCAATAAATCATATTGGTAGTTGTTGGCTACTTGACCTGGCTCAATATCATCCGTGTTAGACGTTATTCCTGCGGCATCTGCTACATTGAGTAAACGATTGCTCGTTGTGCCATATCCATAGGTGAATTGATCCATTAATGCGCCACTTTGGTCTTTGCGAACTAAATTAGTGATATTTCCGTTTTTATCATACGAATAACTGTTAAAATATTTTTGGGTAGCTGCTATTCCTTGCCATGTATTGTTAAATGGGGAAGTCATTTCATAACTTGTCGCTTGTTTTAAACGGTGTAACTGATCGTATTGATAGCTTGTGCCAAGGGTTGTGAAGCCTTGAATGGAGGTTGTTAAGTTACGAATGTTACCATTGTACAGGCTCGGAGATTGGCTGGAGAATGCACTCTCCGTTGGTGCTGCTCCGTTAGTAAAATACGCCGATTCTAGCGAGTTTAATCCTGAACTAATGGCGGTATAATCGCCTTTGTAATACCCCAAGGTATAGGATACTATATCTGACGGGATTTTACTGTGGTACAAACCGTAAGTACTCGTCCCTCCTGCTCCATCTTTTCCTAAATCAATCGATGGGTCTAAAACACTGCTGTTCATCCCTTTGAGCCACCCATTCAAGGTGTAGAAATAATCCTGTCCTTGAACCAATTCATCACCCAATTCCAAGCGGGCTAATGCTCCCAATGGAGTGTAGAAATAATAGGCCTCGTTGCGTAAATTAGCAGCATCTCTGAGTGTACTCGCTTCTTTTAAACGACCCAATGCATCATACCGGTATAGGTGCGTTATGCCATCCAATTTCCCTTTTTGGTAATGTACCGCTTTCATCTCTCCGCTATACGTGCTGTAATCGTATTGGGTAGATTTTATGGATTGTGCAATTGGTTGTAACATTGGCACATCCTGCAACTGCTCTTTCACATTTCCAAAATGGTCATAACTGTAATGAATGGCAGATGTGTAATTTAAGGCAACATAGCCCGGAACAGTTAGAATTGCGTCATAATTGGCAACGGTAGCTACGCGCAAACGTAGGTTCTCCTGTTGCCCATTGGCAAACTTACTCGCTATTGATGGGTCCAATGAAACATCATACGTTGTTCTTGTTACCTCATAACGGTCTTTTGTTGTTATCCAGGTTTGAAAACTTAGTCCCTTATCCGCAGCTTTGAACAATGTTTCGGTTGGAGGTGCTGAAAGTAGGTTGGTGTTTTCATTAAACAAACTTAAAACTCCCACCTCAAATGGTCGATTCAAGTCATCGTACAATGTATACGCATATTTGTTTTGTTGCAGTTGAACGGGGTTTTGAGAGGCTACAATACGGCCATAGTAATCGTAAAAATACTTCGTTTCTCCCTGCTGGTCGGGGTTTGTGGTTGAAGTTATTTGATTGTATGAATTGTATTGGTACTTCGTTTCAAAACTATGAACAGGCTTTATTGCTGGAGTTACTGCTGGAAAATTTGTTTGACTGACCACACCTGCTCTAGCTGTATTGATAGCTGCATTGGATGCATTCGATAAGATGGAAACTCCTTGTGGTGCAACCGTTTTGACTAAATTCCCAGATTGGTCGTAATAAAACAAGGTGTATTGGTAATTCTTGGTTTTACCTAAATATTTCAAGTTCTCTGTCTGAAAGGCATTCGAGCAGGTTTGTTTGTAATTCGCTTCAAATGCTAATCGCATGTCTTCGATTTGAGCCAAATAACTATCTAAACTCTTTTGGATGACAATACTTAAATCTGGTTGATAACACTTATCATTGGTATACGGTTGAGAAATTTTATCACACAATTCTCTTAATCCAGAACCACAATAACAATCCAACACACTCATGCAAGAAGTGGTTACAGGAATGTAGGAAGAGGTTAATTCTCCACATTTTAAATAAAATACCTCCAATGAAAATGTTGAATTACCCGAACATGAACCTGTCAATGGCGTCTGCAATGAACCAAAGGATAGGATGTCAATCCAGTCAATTTCTAGTGCACTCGGCAAACTAAAAACAAATGTACATGGACCCGTTTTGGTATTCATGGTTAGGGTCGATTGACTCGTGCCAATTGATAGTGAATAATTAGTCAAATAGCCTTTTTGCTTTAAAGGTGACGTCTTATATACTACGTTATTCAAGATGAGCTTATTCCCATTAGTGGCTAAATTACCACGCATCAACTCGATATTGAGCATATCTCGCCAGTTCTCCAACAATGGATTAGCAGTGCAATAAGGGGAAGTACTGGTCGATTCACAACTCGTGATAAAATTATAATAATCTCCAAAACTTAAATGAAACATGAATTGATTGTTGAAGAAATTGGTCAATATCTCAGATGAATTTGTCAAATTATTGAAATCTGTTAGGTTTGAAACAGAAAACAAACTAAATAAATTAGGCAATAATGCTTGAACAGTTGCACAATCCTTACAGTCTTTTTTACAAGCAATATCATTCAATACCTTAATCTTACTTGCAAGCAATAATTGAATAGAATTTGGATTCCAACTCCACGTCTTTGTCCCATAATTGTAAGTAGATGCTTGTTTACAGGCACAAATCATATCGTGAACATCCTCCATAGGTATCAGATGTGTAACCATCAACCAAGTCTCCAAATTTGTAACACCAATTGGCAAACTGTTATTTGTTAAAGCTTCCTGATAAGCTACCTCCGCAGACAAGAGAAAATCACAGGCACAAATATCCAAATCACTCGACAGTTGCTCCATTCCACTCAAGGGCTGATAGACACCTGGTGCATCTATCAATAATTCCGTACATAAGCTTGTTCTGAAATTTGGTCCTAAATAAAACGCCAACACTTCATCTATGTGTTCAAATCCACTTGCCGTGGGTTGTCCTGGAGGTGTTGTTGTGGAACAAACTGGATGAGACGCAGTATAGCCTGATAGACAAATCTCCTTGAAATCTTCCAACATGGCATCAATTTGACTCTGATTCAATAAACTACTAATGTTACATCCCGATAGAGATTCCATCCAAGCATTCGCATATTCTGTACATTGGTTTGAGGACATATTAGCCGTTAACGATTCATTGTTTGTTGTGATTTCTTGTTCAGTGTCATTATCGTTAACTAAATTTTGAGTTGCTGCTGTCGAATAAAAATTAGCTGTATGATATTGTAAATAAGAACTTGAACCAGAACATGGAGCTTCTGTATTACCGATACATTCATTACTACATCCTGATTGTAACAATGCTTCAATACGTGCATTTTCAATGATTTCTTCTTTCAATGACAAATACATTTTTCTAAAAAGCACCCAAACCTGGTCATCTGTACAATCAGATTGATTCGATTTTGATATCTCTTGTGAAATTGAAGATGTTATAGAAAAACTTGGTGATAAATTCAACTTCAAATAATAAACATACTCCCACAAACTTAAATTCTGTCCATTGATAGTGATGTAATTTTGTAGTCGTTGAATTAATTGTGTCTTTAGAGATGCGTTTACAGGATCATCAAAAAATGGATCCAATGAACTTACACTATTATTTATATAATAATGAAACGAACTGTTGGAACCCGATGTTAAATAACTTGGTATTGTAATACCTGTAACGGGTTTAAAATAACCTGCATTATTGGCAACCGTAAACTCATAAATGCTAGACAGCGCATTGTCATAATTGACACTTGTAGTTGGACTAAATTGATAACAATTCTCCAATAAACATTTCTCAGGATGAGATGCCAACCAAACTTCTGCCCATTGTGAACGAAAATTTGTTACAAAATAAATAATACCCTGGCCTACCAAAAAGGACGTGATATCTTGTCCCAATTCATTTAAATATGGACTTGGTGGATAAGTCCAATTGACACCAAGTAAATTATTGGGTGTAAATATCGAATACGGATTATTACTTGAAATTACCAAACCTGATGAATTAATATCATAACTGGCATATTGACCACCTGGGGATAAATCGGCTATCATCGCTGCACGATATTCATCACATTCACTACCAGAATTACTTGGCAATTCATTGGTACAGGACTCAAATTGCTCCTGGTTGTAATACAAATTAAAGGCCGAACTAATACTTGGTAAACACTCATTTTGATCGATGAACTTACACCAATAGGTCGGGATTACACTCTGGTCCAATTCCAAGGATTTTACAATGTCATACATCCCTTGTGTTAAAGGAACCATAAAGCTTAAAGATTGAGCTGTAGAACCATTACAAACATTATCCAACGTTGCTCCATTGATACTTTGTGATTGGTTATATATCACAACTCCACAATTGTCAATTATCTGAAACTTTAATTTATACACACAATCAAAACACAAATTCACAGCATTGCAGATACTACTGTATTGTCCGCTTGTAAAGCCATAATCAAAGGTGTAAGTTTGAGCAGTGGTGATAAACTCAGAAAAAGTTAACGTAGCAACCTGATTGGATAAATCAATGTTTTGAACATTTCCATTCGTTAACAATTGGATTTCATCTTCAATTGGTGCATCTGTCGTTATTGGTGTAACATTTATAGGAGCATCACCCATTAAATAACTCACAACCGTTCGACCTGCTAAATCTAAGTATGAGGCCGTTAATTGACCATTCCCATCCTTGGTTATCAACTTCTGATAATGACTCGAATTTCCAGCTTCTATTCCAAACAATCGATTCAATTCATTTTGATTTGGACTCGGATAATAATACGTAGTTTCATGACCAGAACTCATCGTAAAGGCATCTCCTGGTTGATTTACCTTACTAACTCTTCCCGTAAAATCATTCATGTAGCGCACTCCTGAAAATGGAAAACGATTTGCATTCGCCTGTGAACCAATTATTGGATCATTCGAAAGGTTATTCTCTGAATAATACTTCCCTGCTCCATAATTTGTCGAAAAACCAACCGAACTTGAATAATTACAATTCGAAAGAGATATAACATCAAAGTAACTAACACCGTATGGGTCTTGATTACTATTATCTAATCGGTTAAAATCATTAATGTGATGGAAAGTGTTTTGACTCAATGGTGTTGGTAAATCATTTACTGTTGGACGACCCTGCTCATCATAATAAATATTAGAATACAACTTTTGGTTGGTCTCTGGATTGGATACTATCCCTTGACGTTTTCTTCCCAATCCATCAACATAACTCAAATTACTCACTAAACGACCTTCTTCACTAAACAAATGCTCTACAAACCAATTCAAACCTGAAGAATAGTCCGTGGTAAAGGCAAAAACTTTTTCTGAACTAACTGAACTAACCTCGCCTGACTCGCCTAAATTCCAATCCCCTTCATCCAATACAAATTCCTGATTTTCTAACTTCTTGTAAACTGGACGAACTCGATAAATTAAATAACCATGGTCATACAAACGTGGTAAAGTATAATTATTCTCCTTTAACGAAACCCGTGTGGAATTCTTGTAGAAATTGTAACTACATAGATTCGAAGCTTTATAAACTCCCTGTGTGGTCGTATAATCATCAACATACGTATACTCCAACTCATAATATTCTGCCCCCTTCGCTGTCTCCCATTTCAAAAGTAAATTATCACTCATATATGGCTGAGAAACAACACAATTACTAATCTGTAAGTTGGATGGTTTAATATAATAACGCTCTACATCCATCCTATTCTCAAAGTAAACATAACTCTCTAAATTCGTGACAGGCTGACTTGAGGTCATTGAGAGTATCTTGGCTGTTACCTTGCTTGCTCCTGTAAACTTGTATATAGACTCTTTTACAATCGTACCCGATAAAGATACATTGTTATTGATAATCAAGTCTTTTATCTCACTGACAAAACTAAATCCTACACCATTCCAAACCTTATAATCCAATTGTACTTTCAATGTACACGTGAAAACTATACTTGGCAAGACAACATTACTCCGAAAACCAAATGATACCGTATTGCTTATTGCCTTGTTCTTAAAAATGGTCGTCTCAAAATTGGGCGTATTCAACATCGTAAAATACTCCAAATCATACAACGTCTTTTCTATTCCTATACTTTGAATTAATTCCGTATTCTCTATTCGTGTACTATAAACATCTGTTCCACTTATCGAATAAAAACTAGTTAAGACTATTCCTATGATAAATATATATGATAGTAGTTTCATAATTCCTCTTAACTAGTAATAGCGCTTAATTGATCCTGTTGATATCTCCTTTATTGTCTTTATACCCTCGATAGTCTCCAATCGAATCCTTGTTAATACATAACGCCCATCGTAATTATAATATGTCGTCATGTTGTTGAAATTTTAAAAGATTTAAATTAAACAAAATTTTATGCTTTGCAAAATTATTACTACTTAATTTTTAAAAATTATATTTATTTAATGAAGTTCGTGAAATGAATAAAGCAAGTATTTATACAAGGGAACATTACCAACTATCTTTTTACCATTTTCTGTACTTCGACCCAACGAACTGTTTAGTGTAGAATAAAGTGGAAGTTACTGCGCATCGTTTAATTTCCGAAACCAAATTCAAAATGCTTATAATACTCGTATTGAACAGAATAAAAAAATTAACTGCATGATTTGCTGTTAATACAACTCATCTGAAACAAACTTTAACGTTACTAATCTTTAAATAAAGTAATTAAAAACTCTATTCACATTAAAAGAGTTTAGTTTTCTAAATTTTAACTAAGCAATTTCCTTGTTTTTCAATACTTCGTTACAACGAAGTGTAAAGTATAGAGTTAGTGTGGAAGTTGCTGTGTTACGAAGTAATATCTCTTTTTTAATAAAAACGTTACAACGAAGTGAAAATTATAGAATTAACGTGGAAGTTGCTGTGCTGCTAGTGCGGCGCTCCCGAAAGCAGTGTCATTTTCTTGCTCTACGAGGCAAGCAATTCCACTTTGCTTCGTGATTGCTTGCAGCTATTCGCATCTACCAGCGCAGGGAATTGTGGGAACGTGAATATCTTTTGGGAGATTTAAATGGGTTTTAAATGCTGTTTTTCCATAGCCGTGGGTTGAAACCCACGGCTATGGATTGTTTGTGAAAATCTTCGTTTGATTGGTTTTTAATTTTTTGCAGTATTCGAAACATTGCAAAGCGTTACAACGAAGTGTTAAGTATAGAGTTTGTGTGGAAGTTGCTCGGTGAATTCAGCAATACTAGTCTTATTTTAATAAGTTTTACTTTTTCTAAAACTTAAATCTTAACTCTTTTATATTTGCCCTCTTTTAATTTTATTACTTTAAAACCAAGATCTTTTTCTAATTGTTTTTTGTAGTATGATTTTGAGTTAGGCCAATTATTTGTTCAAC
>ERZ650308.747-NODE-747-length-17518-cov-15.263586_pt1 | contig 17518 bp, 15 predicted proteins | sample MGYA00376244_ERZ650308 | MGnify/ENA primary metagenome ERZ650308 (study PRJEB26733, sample SAMN07839295) | wastewater metagenome | biome: small river; feature: stream; material: water | place: USA: North Carolina | collected 2016-04-26 ... | reverse complement strand
CCACGACTAAATTCCGTCTTACAGGAAGGCAGTGCATGAATTTGGCATTATTAGTTAAGCTCATTTTAGCTGCATCGACCATCCAAGCTGGATCGGAAGAAAGAATCTTTCCGTAGTCTTGGTAGGATGACCAGTTTTTCGCATAAATGAAGTCTGCGCCTTCGTATGCCTCTTTAGGGTCGTAACAAATCTTTGCATTACCCGCGAATTCAGGGGCTAATTCATAGCCTTTCGGATGCGCAATCGTGAAGTCCACGTCAGCATGATTCATCCATTCAGAGAAGGAATTAGGCACACATTGGGGTAATGCTTTAACGTGAGGTGCCCAAGTCAAAACGACTTTAGGACGCGCTACTGTTTTATATTCGTTGATGGTAATTAAGTCCGTCAGGGATTGCAATGGATGGCGAGTCGCCGATTCCAAGCTAATTAACGGTCTACCTGTATATTTCAAAAATTGATTTAATACCTGTTCGCTGTAGTCTAATTCCCGATCTACTAGACCTGGGAAGCTGCGAACACCGACGATATCGCAATAAGAACCCACTACGGCAGCGGCTTCCGATATATGTTCCGCCTTATCACCATTCATGATGACGCCCTCGCTCATTTCTAATTGCCAAGAATCTGCCCCTACATTCATAATCATTACCTCCATTCCGAGGTTTTGAGCGGCTTTTTGGGTAGATAAACGGGTACGTAAACTCGAGTTGAAGAATAATAAACCGAGGGTACGGTTTTTCCCAATGTGCTTATCAGCATAGGGTGTCTTCTTCATCAACAAAGCTTCGTTGACTAAGTTTTGGATATTGTACGCGTCCTTTACGGAGGTGAAATTTTGCATGTGTTCAGCTGTCTAACATTGGCAATTCAGTAAAATTACTGAAAAAGATCAGTAACGACGGCGTTCCCAGGTGAAAACTTGTAGGGGTATTTCGAGGGGGAGTGTTTTTTCGCCCGTTTTTTGGAACTTATTTTTTTCCAAAACCCGTTGCGATCCCGCATTATCCACCGGTGTCTCCGCGCGTAAAACTTGCAAGCCAGCATCTTGAAAGGCCCATTCGGTCAAAGCTTGCGCCGCTTCTGTGGCGATTCCTTGGCCTCTGAATTTCTGATCGAGTGCGTATCCGATTTCACTAGTGCCCTCATTATCGGGTAAGCCAGCTAGGCCGATTCCCCCCACAGAGCAGGACGAGGAGTTGAGGATAATTTCCCAATTTGTGTACCAATAGTAATCCAATGGAAATTTTGCCGTTTGCGGAATCCAAAAATCCCGTAAGGCCTGCGAGGTTTCCTGTTCGTAGAACAATTCCAAATCCCAGGGGTTATGCTGTAGATCTAGCATTTTTTCCAGATCTTTGCGCCCTGAATTTTGCCAAATCAGCAAGTGTTGCTGTTGAAGCGGGATCAAAGTTAGCCGAGGAGTCTGGAGTTTGAATGACATATTGGACTACAAATTACCCATTTTGGTCGCAAAAAAGAAGGCCTTTAAATAGAATGAACAAATTTTGCATCCGTTAATGGAAGCAATAAACAACAAACAATGAAAAAAATTATCAGCTTACTCGCACTGATTACCTTATCAGTATCAGCTATCGCACAAATTCCAGGTGGGATGGGTGGTTTCGGTGCAGCGCCTAAGAAAGAAACGATTATCCCAGGTACGGCTCAAGCAGCACCGAAAGGAAGTGCAAAAATCATCGGATTTCTATTAGATTCAACCGATTCAAAGCCAGTGGAATTCGCCACTTTGGCCTTAATTAATACAAAAACAAACAAGCCAGTTGATGGAACCGTTGCGGACGGGGTGGGTAAATTTACCTTGAATAAAGTCGCAGTAGGTTCTTATAAAATCGTTGTTTCCTTTATCGGATACGATAGCAAAACGGTTTTTGTTAACATCACTGAAAAAAATGACGACCGCGATTTAGGGGTTATCAAATTGCAACAAAGCTCAAAAATGCTTTCTGAGGTGACGGTAGAAGGACAGCGTGCCTTAATCGAGGAGCGCGTGGACCGTACGGTGTACAATGCAGAAAAGGATGCTTCTAATAAAGGAGGAGATGCGACAGACGTGTTGAAAAAAGTGCCGATGCTTTCTGTGGATTTAGATGGTAATCCATCACTTCGCGGATCTACCAGTGTTCGAGTTTTAATTAATAACAAGCCATCCACCATTATGGCGTCTAGTATTGCAGATGCGTTGAGACAAATTCCGGCGGATATGATCAAAACCGTAGAGGTAATTACCTCACCTTCAGCAAAGTATGATGCAGAAGGTTCAGCGGGTATCATTAATATCGTGACAAAAAAGAATACTTTGCAAGGCTTGACTTTATCTTTTGATTCTTCAGCCGGTGTCAGAGGATCTAATTTATCTCTAAATGGTAATTTTAGAAATAAGAACTGGGGATTGTCATTGGGTGGTTTTGGACGTTCTGAGTACAATGTGAATGGTAAATTCGAAAGCACGCAATTAACGCAGAACATGGGCGTGGAGACGCGTAACGTGCAGACAGCTGAATCGAGAAGAGAAGGTTTGTTTGGAAATTACCAATTGGGTTTTGATTGGGATATCAATAAATTTAATTCGATAACGGCTAGTACACGTTTTGGTTTACGTAATGGAAATAACTGGCAAGACGGCTTGCAACAAATTAGAAATGGCGTACTTACTTCCCTACGTAATACGAACTCACTAGATGAGTCAGCAAACGTGGACATTAACGTGGATTATACCCATACATTTGAAAAACCACAAAAGGAATTCTCGATCTTATCGATGTACAGTCGCAATAACCGGTCAAATGATTTTTATAATTTGATCATGAACACGAAGTCGACGATGTCGGAGATTTTGAGTTCCATTAAGAATGAGAATGGTTCATATAATGAGGAGGCTACTTTCCAAATGGATTACCAAACACCTGTTGCGAAGAATCAATTACTTGAGTTTGGAGCTAAAGGAATCTTACGCAATGTAACGTCTGATTATAAATCATTTACAGCAGGTTCGAACGGAATTTATACGCAAGTGAATTCAGCGATCTTACCCTCTAACGTATTTGATTACAATCAAAATATTCTCAGTTCTTACGGTTCTTACACGGTAACAACAAAAAATAAGTGGAGTATTAAGACGGGTGCTCGTTATGAATATACCGACATCTCGGCTAGCTTCTCGAAAAAAGAGGGTCAAAATACGGTAATTCCAGCTTACGGTGTACTTGTTCCTAGCTTTAACATGTCGAAGACATTCAAGTCAGGTACCTGGAGATTTAGCTATAACCGCCGTATTCAACGTCCAGGTATTCAGAACTTGAATCCGAACGTGAACGCGACTAACCCCTTAAATATCTCGACGGGTAATCCTAATTTAGCGCCAGAATACACGAATAATTATGAGGTGTCTTACAGTAAGTTCATCAAGCAGACATACATCTCGACTTCGTTCTTCATGAGAAATACGACGGGTGCGATTAATCAAATCAGAGAAGTATTCGGTGATACGGTGAAAACAACATCTCGCAATATCGGTAACGAGGATGCTTACGGGATGAACATTAACTTGAACGTGAATCTATCGAATAAATTGATGATCGGTGGTGGCGGTGACTTGTCTTACCTAGTGTTAGCTAACAATGTAGCTGATCCACTTTTAAATGCAAGAAATGAAGGTCTTCAAACGAACTTCCGTGTGTTTGGTAATTACAACATCGGTAACGGTTGGGGAGCGCAAGTATTCTCTTTCTACCGGGTGAACCAAATTCAATTACAAGGTTCTCAAGGCGGTTTCGGTATCTATAGCTTGAGCTTTAAGAAGGACTTTAAGAATAAGAAGGGAAGCATTGGTTTTGGGGCAGAGAACTTCTTGACGCCTAATGGCTTTATTATTCGCAATGAGACAAAAACAGCGACGATTAATCAGGTGAGTGAGAATACCTTGAGAAATATGAACTTCAAGATCAACTTCTCTTACCGTATTGGTAAGATGTCATTCGGGCCTACGAAGAAGAAGAAATCAGTGAATAATGATGATACGAAAGGCGAAGGCGGCGATGCAGCTCCAGCAGCTCCGCAACAGCCGATGGGTATGCCAGGCATGCGTATGGGTGGCGGAGGCGGTGGCTTCGGTGGTCCACGTTAATCTACATCAGTATACAGGAAGGAAGGGAATCAGAAATGGTTCCCTTTTTTTATTTGCTACGTTCGATCGTGTAGCTAATCAAGTCGCCTAGTGAGTTGCGGTACTCGGATGCGGGGAAAGTGGCTAAGATAGCTCTGGCTTCTTCCGCGATCTCGTTCATCTTTTGATTCGCGTAAGCCAGGCCTCCCGTTGATTTAACAAAGTCGATGACCTCGCGTACTTTATTCGAATCCTCTGACTCCTTTTTGATGATTTGAATGATACGCTTCTTTGTAGAGCTATCGGTGTTTTGCAGGGCATAGATCAGCGGAAGTGTCATCTTTTTCTCTTTGATGTCGATTCCCAAAGGTTTCCCGATTTCAGCATCCCCGTAATCAAACAAGTCATCCTTAATTTGAAAGGCGATACCCACTTTCTCTCCAAACAAACGCGCTTTTTCGACCATTTCCGCGTCTGCTCCAGCTGATTGGAATCCGACTGCGCAGCAAGCGGCGATCAGAGTCGCAGTTTTCTTGGTAATGATATCGAAATAGACCTCTTCCGTGATGTCTAGTTTTCTCGCTTTCTCAATTTGCAATAATTCACCCTCTGACATTTCGCGCACTGCAGTAGAAACCGATTTTAATAGATCGAAATCTTCGTGCTCGACAGAAAGTAGTAGACCTTTGGATAATAAATAATCTCCCACTAAAACGGCGATTTTATTCTTCCAAATGGCGTTGATGGAAAAGAAACCTCTTCGGTAATTCGAATCGTCTACGACGTCGTCATGAACGAGCGTAGCGGTGTGTAATAATTCAATTAAGGCAGCGCCTCTGAAGGTTTTCTCTGATATTTCACCCATACATCCAGCCGTTAAAAAAACGAACATGGGACGCATCTGTTTTCCCTTCCTTTGGACAATATAATGCATGATGGTGTCTAGCAACATCACTTTTGTCTTCATGAACGATTTAAACTTCCCTTCGAATGCTTTCATCGAATCATCGATGGGAGCTTGAATAGAAGAGATGGAGTAAGGCATGGGGATTGTTTAGGCCAGTAAATTGCGTAAATTTAAACAGAATTGTGGATAAAAAGGTATTATGAGCAAGATTTTAGTCTTAGCAGGAGGATCTGTAAAAGGGGCCTTTCAGGCTGGGGTCATTAAAGCACTTTTTGAGAAAGGATATCAGCCAGATGCCATTTACGGTGTGTCAGCAGGAAGCTTGAATGCCGCGTATTTGGTGAATCAATTTGGGCACCAAGTTCACGAGGGGATTCCGATTTCCTACCCACAAGCAGCACAAGATTTATGGGATTTTTGGGAGACGCGCATTACGCATCCTAAAAGTCTATCTAAGCCCTTTAACATTTTCGAATTAGGCTGGACGGCTTTGACAAAGAAGTTCAAAGGCCTCGTGGACACGACTCCTCTCCGCAATCTATTGACAGATGTGTTGAGTGTGCGTAATCTACAGCTAAGTCCTGTGGGATTAAAAGTGGGGGCTGTGAATGTAATTGAAGGAGCGATGCATTACGTGGATCCTAGTTTTGAGGATTTTACAGAATACTTACTAGCTTCATCTGCCGTACCTATTTTGATGCCGGTCGTCAAAATTCAGGGGCAGAAGCGTAAATCCTATTTGGATGGTGGTTTGCGCGATGTAGCACCCTTACAGAAAGCGATTCAAGATGGTGCGACTGAGGTAGTGGTGATTGCGTGCCACACCGAGATGATCGAAGGAGGAGATTTTGATTCGGGAGATCTGTTAGCCCTAGTTGATCGGGTGATGGATATCGCAGTGAATGAGATTTTAAATGCGGATCTTCGCCTGCAGCGATCAGAAGTTAAATTAACGATTATTCGACCTTCGCAGCCTTTGAGCATCGATATTCAACGATTCACGAAAATGGATATTCGTCGGATGCTGGAGATGGGTTACGCGCAAGGATTGCAAGCATAAAAAAAGCCTCGAATTTCGAGGCTTTCCATTTTAAACTGACATGATGTCTTTCTCTTTTTCGTTGAAAATCTGGTCGATCTTTGCGATGTAGGCATCTGTTTTCTTTTGGATCTTATCTTCCGCTTCTTTGATCGCATCTTCCGAAACGCCGTCGCCCTTTAATTTCTTGATACTGTTATTACCGTCTTGACGCGCATTGCGGATATTGATCTTAGCGACTTCAATTTCTTGCTTACAACGCTTAACTAAATCACGGCGACGCTCTTCCGTTAAAGGAGGGATTGAAAGACGAATGATTTCTCCATCGTTCATCGGATTCAAACCTAAGCTGGAATTACGGATAGACTTCTCAATTTCCGCGAAAATGCCTTTCTCAAAAGGCTTAATAGCAATCGTACGCGCATCGGGAGTGGTTACCGAAGCAGCTCCTGATATGGCCGTTTGCATACCATAATAATCGATGGTCAAGCCATCTAACATAGATGGGCTCGCTTTACCTGCTCTAATTTTCGATAATTCAATGTTTAAGTGCTTGATCGCACCGTCCATGGTTTCGACAGTCGCGTCAATGTAGAATTCAATTTCTTCCATTTTTCAATTAGCTAATTAATGTACCTACGTCCTCACCTGAAACTAAGGCCGCTAAATTCCCCTCTTTGTTCATGTCGAAAACGATAATGGGAACGTTATTTTCTTGGCATAAGGTAAATGCCGTTGTATCCATGATTTTTAACCCTTTCGAGATCGCTTCTGTAAAGCTTAAATTCGTATAACGGGTAGCAGTCGCATCTTTTTCTGGGTCAGCCGTGTAAACACCGTCCACACGCGTGCCCTTTAAAACCACATCTGCTTCGATTTCAATCGCTCTGAGTGATGCAGTTGAATCCGTCGTAAAATACGGGTTACCCGTTCCTGCTCCGAAGATCACGATACGTCCTTTTTCTAAGTGACGCATCGCACGGCGGCGGATAAATGGTTCGCAAACGGCTTCGACCTTGATCGCGGTCATCATGCGGGTATATAATCCTTGTTTTTCCAAAGAAGCCTGAACAGCCATCCCGTTAATTACGGTCGCTAACATGCCCATGTAATCACCTTGCACTCGGTCGATTCCGGCTTTCGCAGCACTCGCACCACGGAAGATGTTTCCTCCGCCGATCACGATCGCTACTTCCACGCCTAAATCATGCACTTTTTTAATTTCAGCGGCATATTGACCTAAAATGGTTGGGTCAATTACCTCTCCATCTGTCGAAAGAGATTCGCCTGAAAGTTTAAGTAAAATGCGTTTGTATTTAGGTTCTTTCATGAGGGGATCGTTTATGTCGATTTTGTGCGATGCAAATTTAGGAAAAATCTAGGTCTAGGCAAGGCTTTCGTCCTTCGCTTGTGGTAATTTATACCAAGGCAAATAGGGATGCGCATGGTGCTCAAAATGATAGCCGAAAAAGTAGCAAGATATAAAGGCCCACACATGGTTTCTACTCTGACTTCTTGATTGCTGTTTGTTATCCGGCGCATGTTCCCCTCGGTGCGGTAGGTAAGTCCCAAAAATGAATAATTGCAGCGTACTCAAAATAGCAGGAAGCTCCCAAAACAAAATCAAATTCCACATCGGGAACCAAATTTTCAACACATTATACGTAATCGCCATGGCCAACACTTGCTTCCAGGTCACATATTGCCAAATAAATTTGAACCACCACAGTAAAAATGGACCCTGGTGCACGTCAGGATCTCCTTCTGTATTCACATGCGCGTGGTGCAGGTGGTGCTTCGCTCGCAAGGTACTATAATCATTAAAGGCAAAAAGAATCGTACAGAAGCGTCCGATGGCGTGATTTAATCGCGGGTTTTCTGCATAAACAACCCCATGAATGGCATCATGCGAAGTGATAAATAATCCCGTATATAAATGGGTTTGTATCAGAATCGAAAGGTAAACAAAAGGGTCTGACCAGCTGAAATCGACCTGTATCCAATAGGCTAAATTAGCGGACCACAAAGAGATCAACACCACTGCCCAAATAATTCCCTGAAATTTATTTACTTTGTCCATAATATGGCCAGTTAAGCCCGGCACCTATATGACCTCAAAACTATGAAAATTGTTCCAGCATTTTTGCTTTTTATTTTGTCTTTTGCATTTTCGGTTCCCGCGCAAAACATTTCAGCACAAACAACCTCCACTTATTGCAATCCGATGAACTTGGATTATGGGTTTACACCCATTCCCAATTTCTCTGAACAAGGGCGTCACAGAGCCACTGCGGACCCCGTTATCTCCTACTTTCAGGGGAAGTATTATCTGTTTTCAACGAATCAGTGGGGCTATTGGTGGAGCAAGGACATGCTAAAATGGAACTTCGTTTCGCGCCGTTTTTTACAACCCTACCACAAGGTCTATGATGAATTGTGTGCACCAGCTACACTCACCCTAGGCGATAGCTTATTAGTCATTGGTTCGACCTATGCGAAGGATTTTACGCTTTGGTATTCCCAAAAACCAGAAACAGACACCTGGAAAGAGGCCGTTCACGCCTTCACTGCTGGAGCTTGGGATCCGGCTTTCTTTTTAGACGATGATAACCGTTTGTATTTATACCACGGGTCGAGCAATTTTTACCCGATGTATGGTCAGGAATTAGATCGCAAAACGCTGCAACCGATAGGTGAACGCAAAGATTTGATTAAGCTGAATGATGAGGTGCATGGATGGGAGCGTTTTGGAGAATACCAAGACAATACGTTCTTAAAACCGTTCATGGAAGGGGCCTGGATGAATAAGTACAAGGGCAAATATTATTTGCAATATGGGGCGCCAGGGACCGAGTTCTCAGCCTATGGAGATGGGGTGTATACCTCAGATCATCCAATGGGGCCATTTACGTATCAGTCACATAATCCATTCTCATTTAAACCAGGCGGATTTACGCGCGGGGCTGGGCATGGGGCGACTTTTGAGGGAGAGTTTGGCAATTGGTGGCATGTGTCTACGATTACGATTGCGGTGAAGAATAGTTTTGAGCGTCGTCTGGGGCTTTGGCCTACCTATTTTGATAAAGACGGTATCCTTTATACAAACACGGCTTATGGGGATTATCCGCATCGAATGCCGACGAAAAAAGTCGATGTTCCTTCTGAATTATTTACGGGTTGGATGCTGTTGAATTACAATAAACCGGTGCGCGTCTCCTCTAGTTTGCCGGGTTATTCGGCAAATTTTGCGGTGGATGAGCAGATGAAGACCTATTGGTCTGCAGCTTCGAATAAAAAGGGCGAGTTTATTGAAACAGATCTTGGTGAGGTCTCAACCTTGAAGGCCTTGCAAATAAATTACGCGGATCAAGATGTGGATTCAAGTTTTTTAGGAAAGATGAATGGGATTTACCACCAATACCAGGTGTTCGGAAGTAAGGATGGTAAAAACTGGCAGCTGATTATCGATAAGTCTAAAAACAAGACAGATATCCCGCATGATTATGTAGAGCTTCCACATTCGGTGGAGGTGCGGTACTTAAAATTGGTGAATCACCATATGGCCGCAGGTAAATTCGCGATTTCGGGGATTCGTGCTTTTGGTTTTGGCCATGGAGCAAAACCAGGTGTCATCAAGGATCTATTGGTATTGCGCGGGGAGCACGATTCTCGAAGTGCGTGGTTAAAGTGGGGACATGATCCCAAAGCAACCGGTTACGTTATTTACTCTGGAATTGCCCCCGATAAAATGTACACGTCGGTGCAGGTTTTTGGGAGTAATGAGTATTATTTCAAATCCATGGACCGAGGAAAGACCTATTATTTCCAAATAGAAGCCTTCAATGAAAATGGCATAGGAACTCGTGGGCCAATGATTGAATCAAAATCAAGCCTTTGATCGGTTGATTTCATACACTCCAATGAGCAGGACGATCATCGCAATAAATTGCGAAAGGTAGACTTGTTCGCCGTCAAAAACGCCCCAGCCTACGGCCACAATTGGAATGATGTAGGTCACGGAACTAGCGACAATGGCATTGGTCCATTTGATCAACTGATTGAACAAGACCATGGCAATCGCTGAGCCGAAAACGCCCAAAGAACAAGCCGCTAAAAAGGGCCACCATTCAATGGGTTGAGCAAAAAATCCAGTGGAGCCTAATAAAATCAGCGATAGAGGTCCAATCGCCATAAATATACCCGAGGTAGAAGTGAAAGGATTTAACCCGGATAATTTGGTCTTAATGATATGTAAATTAATACCATACAAGAAGGTGGCTAATACCACCCAAAGCGCATGGTAATTAAAATCGATATGGAATCCTTCGCCACCCACGATTAAGCCAAAACAGCCAGCGATACCTAACACAATACCCAGTATTTGACGCCATTGAAAGCCTTGTTTGAATAATAAAATTCCGACGATGAGCGTAAACAAAGGTGTAAAGGCGTTCAACATACCGGACAAGGCAGAAGTTAGGTGCTTTCCCGCGATGGAAAAGAGGATAGCCGGCAATAAATTACCCGTCAAGCCAGCTAACAAAAAGCTCTTCCAATGTTCTTTTTTCACCTCGTGTCTTTGTTTTAAAAACACCGGAATAAAGAAGATAAAGGCTGCAAAAATGCGCAACGCACCCACTTGAGGAGAGCTATAATAGACTAAACTTTTCTTCACTAAAATGAAGGAGCTACCCCAAATCAAGGAAAGGGCCACAAAGGCTAAAATGACAAGTACTACGGGGGACTTTTGTTTGTTTTCCATTAGGCTGGTAAGGGTTCTCCAGCGTAATGCGCTGAGATTTCATTCAGGATCTCTTTGATCTCCTCAAATTCGTAGGTAGTTACTAAGCGGGTTCTAAACGGTTTGAAATGATCCATTCCGCGGAAGTAATTCGCATAATGCCGTCTCATTTCGACGATGCCCCCGTGATTTCCCTTCCAGCGGATGGAGAAATCGAGGTGATCTAAACAAACCTGCAAGCGTTGTTGCAAGGTAGGAGGGGCTAAGTGCTCTCCAGTGGCTAAATAATGTTTTATCTCGTTGAAAATCCAAGGATATCCAATCGAAGCGCGGCCTATCATGATGCCATCCACTTCGTAGCGATCGCGGTATTCTTTCGCTTTCTCCGGCGAATCAATGTCGCCATTGCCAAAAATCGGAATCTTAATCCGTGGATTATTCTTCACTTTCGATATCAATTCCCAATCCGCAGCTCCCTTGTACATCTGCACGCGGGTTCTGCCATGAATAGTCAAAGCCTGAATACCGATATCTTGGAGGCGTTCTGCCACGTCCTCAATATTTTTCGTAGAATCATCCCAGCCTAAACGCGTTTTTACGGTTACTGGCAAGTGAGTGGAATCAACCACTGCTTTGGTCATCGAAACCATTTTAGGGATATCCTGCAATAAAGCAGCTCCAGCGCCTTTGCAGGCCACTTGTTTCACGGGGCAACCGTAATTGATGTCGATTAAGTCGGGGCCCGCCTTGGTGGCAATTTCTGCACAGGCAGCCATCGTTTCGATAGAACTTCCAAAAAGTTGAATCCCAATCGGTCTTTCGTATTCAAATATATCGAGCTTTTGCACGCTCTTCGCCGCATCTCGAATGAGGCCTTCCGAAGAAATAAACTCTGTATACATCAAATCAGCCCCGTTCGCCTTACAGACCGCACGGAAAGGCGGATCTGAAACGTCCTCCATAGGGGCTAAAAGTAATGGGAATGAGCCTAGCTCGATGTTACCTATCTTTACCATTCTGATTAAAAATTCCGTAAATTTACGAGCATTATGGTAGATAACAATTTTCAGGGCCCCGAACGTTACGTGGGATTGCTGTCCAAAATTTTAATTTTATTCGGATTTTTCCTTTTGGGAGGGTTTATTGGCCAATTCATCGGTCTTTTATCCGTGGTATTAATTATTGGTTTTCCTACGCAGGATGTCAATCAATTTCAGAAATCGGTCTTGGATTTCATGGCACACCCCCAAAGTTACGAGGGCGCTTTCAGAGCTATGATGGCCTTGCAATGGTTTTCGGCTCTTTTTACCTTCGTAGCGAGTTCTTGGGCCTATTTGCGTTGGTCAGAAAAGCGCGATTTAAATTCCCTGTCGGAGGGTCCTACACCCGATTACCGTATTTTTCTTTGGTCTATTATTACGATTTTAGTGGGAATGCCGTTCTTGGAGTACCTAATTCAATGGAACGAATCCCTTGTGTTGCCGGCTGGATTTGAGGAAACGGAGAAGTGGATGCGGGCATCGGAGACTCAATTAGCAGAATTAACGAAGTTTTTAGTGGACTTCCACAGTCCGATGGACTTTGCGATTGGGCTTGCGGTGATTGCAGGTTTAGCTGCTTTAGGGGAGGAATTATTCTTCAGAGGGGTGTTGCAATCATTATTTGAACGCTATATTGGAAATCACCACGTGGCAATTTGGTTGTCTGCGGGGATTTTTAGTTTTATTCATTTTCAATTTTTCGGATTCTTCCCACGCCTTTTTTTAGGAGCCTTTTTTGGGTATTTGTATGTGTGGAATCGCAACATTTGGATTCCAATTGTGGCGCATTTATTTAATAATGGTTGGACGCTGACGATGCAATATATGTACCAGCAAAAGCAAATAGCCGTTGATCCGGAGAAATTAGGAGAAATAACTCCTTGGTGGACCGTTGTCATTTCGGCTGCTTTAGTGGTGTTTTATATTCGCCGTTTACACGGCATGCGTTTAGAAAAATAACAATATGGGTTTAAGAGAGATGTCTAATTTGCAACAACGCGTGATCGCAGCCATCGTGGCGGTACCGTTTTTGCTATTTTGTGTGCTGTTTAGCGATTATACCTTTTTGGGTTTATTTCTCTTAATCGGAGTAGCGGCGCAGTTAGAGTTTTATAAATTAGTGGGTAGCATTAGTGATAATTTACCCCTTACTTTTTATGGGACATTTTGTGGAGTAGTCCTTCATTTATTGACCTTTTTTATCGAAAAAGGGGAGATCGCTTATTCGAATTATTATATCCTTTCACCCTTATTGGCGCTCATTTTCTTCATCAAGTTGTACAAGGCAAATGATGAAAAACCCTTCAAAAACATCGCCTATACTTTCCTTGGTATTATTTATGTGGCCTTGCCTTTTGCCTTATTAACTGTGTTAGCCTTTATCCAAAACGAAACCTATGATCCTCAAATCGTCTTAGGTTGTCTTTTTTTGTTGTGGGCGAGTGATTCAGGGGCCTATTTTGCGGGGACGAAGTTTGGTAAAACGAAATTATTCGAACGTGTTTCGCCTAAGAAATCTTGGGAGGGAAGTATCGGAGGCTTAATTGCCGCGATGATTGTGGCCTATGTTTTGTCTATTTATTATACCAATTTTGAGTCATGGCAATGGTTTGGAATCGGTGTGATTATTGTTGTGGCAGGAACATATGGTGACTTAGTGGAGTCCTTATTTAAGCGTAGTATTAAAATCAAGGATTCGGCAGATACAATTCCAGGTCATGGAGGCTTTTTGGATCGATTTGACGGTTTATTATTATCAATTCCTTTCATCATTACGTTCTTGAAATTATTTCCCAAACACTAGGCTTTAACAGGCTTTAACATGGGTGAAATTTATTTTTTTATAACTTCGGTTTCGAAATGAAACATGCGATGCGATTTCTTGGAATACTGTTGTTGAGTCTCCTGTCTTGGACAGCTTTCTCACAAGGGCAAGACAAAACGGTCTTATTCCAAGGCCGTGTGGTAGCCTCTTCGAATGCGGAGTTCCTTCCTTTGGCCTATATTTTTAATCCACAAGCTGGTCGCGGTGCCCTGAGTGATAATTTCGGTCAAGTGGACATGTATGTTTTTCCGGGGGATAGCCTAGTGATTTCGTACATCGGCTACAAGAAAAAGTACTATATCGTTCCGCGTGATACCGAATTAGTGCACCAGGTAATCATTCCGATGGAAGAGATGACCACGATGTTGCGCGATGTGAAGGTGTTCCCTCATTCAAGCGAAGAGGAGTTTAAGCAGGCCTTTTTAGCGATGGAATTACGCAATAAGAAAGAGCGAGATAATGCACGAGATAACCTGGAGCAGTCTAAATTAAATGTGTTTGCGATGCAGGCGGGTATGGGAGCATCATCTAATTTTAGGAATTTCTCGGATATGATGATTTCATCTCAAGCGAATAAGAATTTTTTTAGCAGCCCTATGTTGGCTTTGACGAATCCATTTGCGTGGATTAATTTTATTAAATCCGTGAAAAATGGGGATTTGAAGCGTAAGGATTACCAAAAAGCCTACGAATTACTTCCGAAGGAAAATATCAATCGCCAATTGTTTTTACGCAACTTGAAATCCAATTAGGGCTAACATTCTGCCCGTAGTTCCCGCTTCTTTTCGGTGAGAAAAATAATCGGCATTATTTTCGACGGTGCAGGCTGTGTCTATTTCAATTTGATTGATTCCAAGTTTTATTAATTGTGCCGCATTAGCCGCTTTTAAATCCACGTGCCATTTGCTGCCTTTTTGGATTTTAAATTCCTCCGCAAAATGTGCCGCTACTTCATCGCCCACTTCGAAATGAGCTTGACTAATGCAGGGGCCTATGTAGGCCAATATATCAGCTGGATTCGATCCTCTATTTTCAATCATCCGTAACGCTGTTTTTTCCACGATTCCAGCCACCGTACCTTTCCAACCCGCATGTATTGCCGCGCAAACGCGAGTAACCGGATCAGCCAGTAATATGGGTGTGCAATCCGCGATTCCAACGCCAGCAAAAACGCCTGGCTGTACGGAAACCATCGCATCGAAGCCTGATTGATATCCTGGACGACCTGTCACCCAAATTTTATCCCCATGGACCTGGTAGGATCGCGCTAAATCGCTAGGAGAAATGCCTAAGTCAGCGCAGAAAATGGAAAGATTTTGTTCGATGATTTCGGGTGAATCATCTGTGTGTACTCCTAAATTTAAGGAAGAATAAGGTGCTTCACTTACACCTCCGTGGCGGGTGCTAACACCCGCCACGAGGTTTGGAATGGATTGAAAAATACGGGGTCTGGCGACACGATTAGGCGTCATAACTCAAACCGTATTGTTTTAAAACTTCATCTGGAACGCCATTCCATTGGTTCGGCGTATTTCCTTGGTACTCTAAGTCTGCTATACCTATTTTCGAGGTATAGAAACCTGTTGCTGTCAAATTACGCATCAAGGTGAAAAACGACTCACCTTGCGTTAAATGCTTTGGTGTTTTTCCCGGATACGCGATATCGTCTACGATATTAATGCGTTGAGCGGGAGTTAATTCGGTGAAATTTTTCTGGAATCGTTTGTTTGATTCGACATCTAACCAACGTAATCCACCGCGCATCGGCGTCTTAAATTCAGGTTTGTCCTTCACGATAAACTCGATGAAGGCGGTTACGCCTGATTGAGAGGCACTGCCAGATTTTTTGTCCGCTGGGATTATGATATCAGATAGGATCGTAATGGTCGCTAATTCGTGCGCATTCAAGAATATTTCCGCTTTTAGTGCGGCTTCTTGTTCTGCTTCCTCTTGCGTACGCCCATTCGGTCTTTTAACCGGAACTTTTCCTAATTCTAAATTCTCAATCGCTTTTTCATCGGGATTGAAAACGGCTAAGCCCAGTGAACTTAAGCCCATATTTTTTAAATAGTCTCTTCTTTTCATCTTACAGGTTGCCTTTTTTGCGTTGATCGATAATGTATTCGGAAGTACGAAGGGATAACGCTAGAATCGTCCAAGTAGCGTTTTTATCTCCTTGAGAAACGAATGGTGCCGCATCTGCTACGAACAAGTTTTTCACGTCGTGAGCTTGGCAATTCGAGTTTAATACTGAGGTATTTTTATCATTACCCATACGCGCCGTTCCTACTTCGTGAATGATGCGACCTGGATCTGCTAGCCCATAATTGCTGTCAGCACCAGGTTTTTTGCCTAAAGCCTCACCACCCATCGAGTGAATGATTTCTTCAAAAGTATCCTGCATGTGTTTGGCCTGCTTCACTTCATAATCGCTCCATTTATAGTGGAAACGTAAAACAGGAATACCAAATTTATCTACCACATTCGGGTCAATTTCGCAGTAATTATCTTCGCGAGGAACGGGTTCTCCGCGACCTGCGAAACCTACGTAAGCTCCGTAGAAACGGCGGTAATCCTCTTTCAAGGTCGCCCCGTATCCACCGGCCGCTTTCTTTATACCATCTCGGTTAAAGTTTTCTTTCCCGTTTAAGCCTTCGATACCCCAGCCGAAACCGTAGTTTGGCATACCCATACCTCCACCATACTCGATGTGGTATCCACGTGGGAAATCTAATTTAGCGTTATCTAACCACCAAGGAGTGTAGATGTGCATTCCGCCTACGCCATCTTCATTGTAGCGCTTGCGATCGAATAAAGAGGGAATGATGGCTGAACGTGAAGCTCCCGTAGAGTCATTGATGTATTTACCCACAACACCGCTTGAATTCGCGATACCGTTCGGGAAACGTGCACTTTTTGAATTCAATAATAAACGCGCCGTTTCACCAGCAGAAGCTGCTAAAACAACGATTTTCCCTTTGACAGAATATTCCATCATCGTGCCAGTATGCACATAAGAAACACCCGTTGCTAAGCCTGTAATTGGATCTGTCATTACTTCACGCGCCATGGCGAAGGGAAGTAAGGTAGTATTACCTGTTTGGACAGCTGGTTTTACTAAAACCGATGACGACGAGAAATCGGCATAGGCAGAGCAACCTCGGTTACATTGGCCGCAATAAAAGCAAGATCCACGCTCGTTATTGATCGGCTTAGTTAGCATCGACATACGCGACGGGTAAGTCGGAATGCCTAAGGCTTTATTCGCCTTTTTAATCATTAATTCATGTAGACGAGGCTTTGGAGGAGGCAAGAAATAACCATCTGGATCATTTCTTAGGCCTTCATTTGTCCCAAAAACCCCAATCATTTTGTCCACCTTATCGTAATAAGGCTTCATATCATCATAACCGATAGGCCAGTCATCGCCAAGACCATCGATACTTTTCCGTTTAAAATCATCTGGACCAAAACGCAAGGAAATACGGCCCCAGTGGTTCGTACGACCACCTACCATCCGAGAACGAAACCAATCGAACTTCGTGCCGTTTTTGCGAGTATAAGGTTCACCTTCAATGTCCCAGCCGCCATAAGCCGCATCAAAATCCCCGAAATTACGTAGCGAACTACTCGCTCCTCGGCGGAGAGATTCGTAAGGCCATTTCATTTGGGTCATATCTTTCGGGTCTGCCGGGTCAAAAGGCTGTCCAGCCTCCAGGATGCAAACTTTAGCGCCAGCTTTAGCTAAGGTGTGAGCCGCCATACCGCCACCTGCACCGGAACCCACGATCACTACATCGAAAACCTCTTGTTGAGATTTAATGTAAATTGAGGAATTAA
>ERZ650308.745-NODE-745-length-17532-cov-6.797505_pt1 | contig 17532 bp, 19 predicted proteins | sample MGYA00376244_ERZ650308 | MGnify/ENA primary metagenome ERZ650308 (study PRJEB26733, sample SAMN07839295) | wastewater metagenome | biome: small river; feature: stream; material: water | place: USA: North Carolina | collected 2016-04-26 ... | reverse complement strand
TGCGCGAGCATGGATTTCTCGACTGGCGTCAGATAGTCGCCTCTCGCCTGTTTCGCTTCAGCAGCCTCCAGATCAGCCATACGCTGGCCTGCCACGGTCGCCCCGAGCGCCTGAACGCCTTCTCGCTGGCCGTAGAAACCGCGCTTGATCTCGTTCCATCCCCTTTCGAGAAGGCCCAGGTTTTCGTAGTCGTCGTTCGCCAGGCGCGCGTTAATCGGGTCCTGCGCGACCCACTGCTGGACGCCTTCCGGCGCCACATCGAACTCGTTGAGGGCGACGCGTCGTTGCGCTCGCGAGGGGTCGGCTTCGATAGCGGAGGCCGGCACCCCGGTCTTCTTCGACAGGGCCAGGGCTTTGGCCGCTGCGTCGGGGTTGCTACCTTGCGCGCTGATGACGCTGGCACGACCGCGGATAGCCGTGTCCTGCTTCTTGATGCCCTCAATGTCGAACTCGTTGATAGGCCCGTCCAGCGCCTGCGGAATAGGCGCCACGTCGAACTCGTTGATGGGCGCCGATGCCGGCGGCTTGGGCGGCTTGGGCGACGCCGGAAACGGCACGACCGTTGACGAGGGAGCTGGCGGGCCCTGCGCCAGTTCAACGATCGGATCGTTAGCCGGGCCCGCCATGCTGATGTCGGTCATGGTGCAACCTGCGGGAAGCGGACGAGCTTGTACTGCCTGATGATGTTCTCCTCGGTCACCGGGATGTTCCGCGCCTTCAGAACCGTCGTGATCTTGGCAACGTCAGAGGGCGCGATGTTCTTCATTGTGACGATGACATCGGCGGGATTGGCGGCGGGCATCTCCCAGACACGCTTACGGCCGCCGATCCCGAGGTTGCGGCTAAACCAACCGCCCGAGCCAGCCACTTCGTGTGTCATGTCGTTCAGGATCGTGTCGATTTCCTCCGGCAATGGCTTCTTGCCGCCCTTGCTCTTTTCCAGCTCGGTGAGGCGGGTCTGTACTGCCTCGGTGAACTGACGTTCCTTCGTCCGGTCGTCGACCGAGGCTTTTTCGCCGGTCTTGACGCCCATCTCTCCCAGGCGCTCGGTGATCTTGCGGCCAACCGTCTGGGCGTGAGTAACCTTGCCGTCCGGGTCGCCCTTGTTGATGGCGGCGGCGAGGTCGAGGATCTTGTTGTACTGCTCGTCCGCAAGGTGCGGACGGAACTGCATCGGGTGCCTCTTGGCCGCAGCCTCGCGCACGGCTTGGTCCGGGTTGGTCAGTTCGCGCTCGATCTCCGTGTAGAGCGCCCAGTCCGTCTTGGGCTTCACCCCGGCGATGTTCTTGTCGACCATGCTCTGCAGGGCCACGACATCCTTCGGATCGATCTGACTGATCAGGTCGGCGCGCGGCATGGTCTGCGCGGGGGTGCCGCCGGGGCCGCCCTTCATCATATGCGTGTTGATCTCGTCCCAAAGCTGGTTCTTGTACTGCTCAACCTTCTGCTTGCGCTGCTCATAGAGCGTATTGATCGCGGCTTGGTTCGCCGCGAACTGCTTGGGGTTGCTGGAATATTGCGCGAGATTCTCGGCGTGCTTCTTCTCCCGGTCGGCTTCGATCAGGATCAACTGCTGCCGAGCGTTGGGGATGCCCTGCGCCGTGCTCTCAATCGACTTCTGCGCGACCGGTCCGGTCGCCTGGTCGACCGCGCTCTCCAGCGTCGGGGGCGCCCGACCGGCGGTGACCGAATTGATCTGCGTCGCCAGCGGGTCACCGACACGATTATCCGCCGGCGCGCGGCCGGGACTAGCGCCCAGCCGCTTCATCACATCCGCGACATACCCTGATGTCGATTTCCCGTTGCCGTCTTTGTAGTCGACTTTCCACGGCGTCGGGCTTCCCGGCGGCGCGACGTTACCCTCACCCGAGAAGTATCCAGTCGCTACTCTGGCGGGGTCGCCGTTAAACTTGGCGGACAGGTCATCGACGATTCGGCGGCTGACGCGGAGGTTGTCCTCCTTGTTCTCAATGCGCTCGCCCGGCTTGGCGTACTGCGCGAACGTGCCCGGCGTGATCTGGCCTATGCCCTTGGCATTGTCGGTCGAGGTCAGGACCGTGCCATTGGCGGCAAGATGGCGATTGCCGCTCTCTTGCATCACGATGGCCGAATGAAGCGAGCTTGGATCAGAGGCGCCGTGCGCGAAGCCCAGCGCATCGACCCCGCGCCGCATGGTGTCGATCGCCTCGGTGATCGCCAGGCTATCCTTCGGGTCGAGACGGTCCTTGTACCTGTCGAAGAAACCGATGGCGGAACTGTCGCCCTTGGCGATCTTCTGCTTGATGGCGAAGGATACAGCGTCGGAAACGACACCCTTCTTCATGGCCTCGGCTGACACGCCCAGCGTAGCTGCTCGAGCGTCCACCGACCTCTCGAGATCAGACAGCCGTTCCTCGAACAGTTTGGGATCGTCTGCACTCAGGATGGCGCGGTCGGTCAGTTGCGCCTTGGTGTCGTTGAACACCGACGCCTCGAACTTCTCGCCCTCGCTGATCTGATGCTTGACCAGATCCATCTTGAAACCCAGGGTTTCATTGATCGCGCGAGCGCGAAATGCTGCCGCGGCTCGGGGAGACAGACTCTTGGCGAGAGCCTCGGTCTCTGCGTCGAGCGCGGAAGCCGTCGTGTCGAGGATCGACTTGCCGTCCGGTCCCTTGCCGAGCGCGGCGCGGCCCTTCAGCCGCAGGAAGCCCTTTTCTGGATCGTAGGTCAGTTCCTGCCGCTTCTGGCGGAACTTGTTCAGGGCATCCTGCGCATCGGCCGCATCGAGCCGCTGGGCAAACTCGCCGACATCCTGCCCGAGGGACTGGATGACCTGCCCCGCCTGATAGGTCGCGCGCGGTCCTGCCTCGCCGGTCATCGCCGGCTGGTAGGTCGGCACCGAGCTGTCAATCCTCGGGATCGGACGCTGAAGCTCCTCAGCGGTGGGGAAGGTCGCCATCAGAAGATGTCCTGCCAGCGGCGGCCGTATTTCGACCAGTCGCCGATCTCGGCGTCGATGCCGGTCTTGCTGCCGCCGAAGGACCCGCCCGCGTAGGCCGATGCCAGCGACATGCCGGCCTTCCCGACCGAGCCGATCATGGTCCAGTCCGCCGCCCGGTTCGCGGCGGAGCGTGCGTTCTGCCCCGCAGCCATGGCGGCGCGGCCCGAATAGCGGTCGAACTCGGCCTGCTGGTTGTACTTGCGCGCCGTCTCGTCGCCTTCGAACAGGGCTACATCCTTGCCGTACTCGCCTTCGGCCATCAGCCCGGAGATGATCTTCTCGTCGACACCACCGCCGCCAGCCGCCATCACGGCGCGGGCGCGGGATGCCAGCATGTCGCCCTTGCGGCGGGCCTCGATGCCCTCGCGCTGCTTGGCCGCCTGTGCCTGCTTGGCCTCGGCCTCACGGGCGTTGGCGACCTGCTCAAGCTGCTTGTTGCGCGCCAGTGCGTCCTGATAGGCGTTCTCGCCCGCCTGCCGCTGCGCGCCGGCCTGCATGAAGCCGCCGATGACCGTGAAGGCTGCCGATGCGATCGGCAGGATTGCTGCTGCGCCCATCAGGCACTCCTACTCAATGACCGCACCATGATCGGCCCTGCCGTTCCCTGCTCGCCGGTGGCGCGGAAACCGAACCGTTCCAGCAGTTTCCGAGAACCCATACACTCGGCGAACACAGGCACCCGGAAGCCCGCCAGGAAGCGTTCCATGAACCGGGCGCACCTGGCCGCCTCCTTCTTCGACAGCGGCTCCTTGGCCTCGCTGAAGGCCGTGGGGACGCCGCCGCCGTAGTGGACGCCGCCGATGCCGACGACCCGGCCATCCCGCAGCGCAACATGGGCCTTCATCGTCCATGGCGCGGGGCCACCGTAGTATTCCTCGACCAGCGCGGGGGTTGCGGGCTTGAACTCAAGCATGGCATAGTCCTCCCGCTGCGGCGCAGTGGAAGGACACGCTCGGACCGATTGCTGGATCATCGGAACGGGTTGACGGCGATCCAGTGACCGTCGAGCCGGTATCAAGCCCGGTCCGCAGCACTTTCTTGAGCGCACTCATTCGATCGCCACCGCGAGCACGGTCGCCGGACGCGGCGCCGTCGCCTGAAGGCACAGCCGCGCATCCTCTTCGTAGACACCGTTGAGCGTGAAGGCATCGTAGGTGTAGTCGGTCCAGATCGAATCCGGGTCGACCGTCGCGCCCTTCTCGACCAGCGGCAGGTCGTCCAGTTCATCGAAGCTCTGCCCGTACTGCAAGCCTTGCGCGTGCATGTCGGCCGCCACCAGCGTCAGTTTGCTGATGCGCTTGGCCTTGCCGAACGGCACCTGCTCCCCCGCGCCCATCAGTTTGGCGCTCTTCCACTGCCCGGTGTAGGGCAGGCCGACCGTGTATGGCCCGGTGATCTGCTCGGTCGAGGTGATCGAGCCGCCTGAAACCACGTAGGTCCCGAGATCCTTGGTATTGCCCCACAGGCAGACCGTCTCGCCTTCGAGATGGTCAAGCCCGGAGATCGTGGTCTGGTTCGTGAGCGTGCCGGCGACGAAACTATCGGCAATGCGGTTGTCGGCAGCGCCGCGCGCCTGGCTCTCCAGTGCCCACTTCTCGAGATAGCGCACCGTGGCACCGTCGATCGTGCGCTTGACGACGTAGTAGACGCGATCCTCGGCCGGCGTGGCAGGCAGGCCGGGCAGGACGATGATGTCCACGACCTCGCCATCGGTCTCGACCAGCAGCCAGCAGGCCACGTTTTCGAGCTTCTCGCGCACCAGCACGGCGACCTTGCCGTCAGAACGCAGGAAATGAAGGCGGGTATCGGGGCTGCGCTGCACCGCGAGCTTGGTGAAGCCGGGGCTGCCCAACTCGGGCACGATGGCGGTCAGATCGGCCGGCGGCCCATAACTCGCGGTGCCGCCCTCGATTGCCGTCTCGTAGGCGCGTTCCGTGTTGCGCCCAACGAACACCACCGAATTATCGACCAGCGCTGCCGGCACCGCCGCGGTGCCAATGCTCGAAACCGGCACTGTGCGGTATTTGGCCTGCGTGATCGGCTCGTCGAGCGCCGAGCTGCGCACCGCCTGGACCGACCCTTGCATACCCATCAGCAGGTTCTCTCCGCCGATCAGCCAGTTCACGGTATCGACCGGCCCCTTGCCGATGGTGCGCCTGATCGGTCCCGAGTCGCCTTCCGTCTCGTCGTCGAACGAGTCGAACTGGTCCGACACCGAGCCCCAGGTCATAGACCTGCCCGACCAGAACAGGCGTCCGTTGTCCAGTTCCACCGCCGAGGGATAGCCCTTGCGCGGGCTCCAGTCGCCCTCGCGCCAGTCCGCCGTGTACTGGTCGGCCTTGCCCAGCGTGGCCAGCACGGAAGCCGACACGGCGGTCGTCGACGTGAACTCATTGACCCGCACCCGGCCGGCAATCGAGCCCGACGAGTAGGTCAGCGAGGCGTCGATGTCGTCCAGCGCCGTGAACTCGCCGGTCTTCACGCCAATCCGGTAGTAGATGATCTGGTTGTCGAGGCCGTCGTTGAGCGATCCCGGCGGGGTGTCCGCGGTCCATGTCCAGCCGGACACGTCCGACCAGTCGCCCACCGTGGCGACCGAACGCTGGATCCGCACCGTGGTCGTGCCGGTGAACGTGGCAGACGTGATCTCGACAATGAACCCGCGCGCGGCGGCCCCTACTCCGGTGACGCGGATCGGCTCGGACCACGTATCCTCGGCCAGGATGTTGACCGTCACTTCCTGCCCGGACGAATTGAGCTCGAACAGCGCGCCGACATGGGTGCTCTTGAAGAAGGCCCGCTCTGCCGTCAGCGTGATTTCGCCCGTGGTCGCCGAGCCCTTGAGCCGCACCGGGCCGACATTGAGGTCGCCGAACGGCCCATCGTCGGCCAGATAGTCGACCACCGACCATGACCGCGGCGAGGTCGCGCCCTGCCGCTCGATGCGCTTCTGGATGTAGCCGTCGCAGGCCACGAAGATCACGTCGCCGGACTGCGCCCATCGCACGTTGTCGAGGTCGGCCTGCAGCCACGGCGTCACCAGCGTCATGTCCGCCGCCGCCTGCTGGATCGTCACCGAGTCGACCAGCGCTGCGACCGTGGCGTAATTCGACAGGCGAATGAAGAAGTCAGCCGTTGGCGTGACCGAGATCGAATGATAGCCCGGCCGCAGGGTGCGGTCGGTCAGGTATTGCTCGCCGCCCTCGCTGGAACCGATGCGCAGGGTGACGTTGCCGCGGGCGACCACGATGTTGATCGAATGCTCGACGTTGGTGCTGGCGACCGACACGTCGACCTTGCGGTCGCGGATGGCGAGCATGCGCCCGGTCCCGATCAGGGAGAGATAGTCGCCCGTGGCATGGGCCGACGTGGCGCCGGCCTCGTCGTTGTCCTTCCAGTAGCCCACGTCGGCGGACGTGAGCGGCGATGTCGTGTCGGAACTGGTGTCCCATGTCGAGCCGCCCGAGTTCCAGCGGAAGAACGTCGATGTCACCGCCGGTCGGGTGATGACCACATCGTCCACCAACACGCGCATGATGCCGGTGGTCAGTTCGACCAGCGCCGTGTCATCGGTCGCGAAAACGAACTCAATGTACTTGGTCTTGAGGTTGCCGTACGTGCCGCCGATATACTGCAGGCCGGGGCGCAACATCATGGAGCCGATGACGCGCGGCATCCAGTTCGTGAAGGTCTCGGCGCTGAGGGCGAGCCGCTTCAGGTCGATACGCGCCAGGGCCAGCCTCGATACGAGACCCCGGTTCATTGCAAAGAGGTTGTGCAGGACCCGCACGGGTCACCCGAGCAGTCGGCTGCGCGATCCGCGGTCGCGATAGGTTCCGCTGCCCAGGCGCGAACGCACCCACGACCCCATCGGCGCGAACTCGGTCGGGGCCTCCATGGCGTCGGTCGACGAGGCTTCGGTCAGGCGCCGCTTGACCAGCTTGTGTAGCTTGGCCTCCTTGCTCTCATCGTTGGTGATCCGGCTCACGATCAGCGTCGCCAGGTGGGTCTCGACGAATAGGGTGTAATTGGCGGGCCAGTCGGCGAGGTTCAGTCCGTATCCCGTGCTGTCGCTGACGTACGACCAGTAGATCGGGTCGATCTCGGCGTAGAGGTAGCCCGCCTCGAGGTGGTACTCGAGCAGGGGGACCTTCTGGTAGGGATCACAGCAGATCTTGGTGGTGCGCTGCCAATCGGTTGGCCGCGCGAAGGCGTTCTGGTAGCCGTAGGCCGGCTCGATGTCGGTCTCTGCCGTCAGCTCCACCGTCCTTGTCGCGAACTTCCACTGTGCCTTCTGCAGGCACTGGAGCAAGGCGGCGTCGTAGACATCGTCGAGCGCACGGCGCGGCTCGCGGTTCTCCGTGAGAGAGGCGAGCTTGCGCTCGCCAAGCTCGCGGAGGGCGCCGTTATAGAGACTGAGCTTGGTCGCCACGGCGGTCTACGCCGCCTGCTTGACCGGGTTCCGCAGGAACGCCACGACGCTCTCGCGATCGGGCAGGCCGTCGACCACGATGGCCTTGGTGGTCTTGTTCTGCGCGAACCAGCCGCGCGTCGCCTGGTGCTTGATCACATGGTCGCCGATGTCAGCGGACGAAGCCGCCGGGTCCTCGAGTACCTTGTGGGTGATGACGGAGACCTTGGCCGCCGCGCGCGACACCGAGCGCACGATCAGTTCGGCGTACCACGAGCCGTCGTTCGCGAGGACTTCGATCTTCTGCAGCGGCTTGAGCCGGCTGGTGTTGTGGACCCAGAAGTTTGGGTCGAGCACATCGTCGAGGCCCGTGCCGGCCTCCAGAACGACGTGGAATACCTTGCGCTGGTAGTCGGCTTCCTTGAGGAGATGCGGGCGAAGGACCAAGACGTGCTCCATGCAGATGCGGAAATGCCGCCACCACGTACACAACGCGGCGGCGGCGGCATCCCAGTTGACCGCCAGCGGGATGCCGGCGGGACTTCGTTCGACGGAGCCCGAAGGCCCCGCTAGTCGGTGTTCGTCGCCGAACCGACGACCGTGCCGTCCGAGAGGTCCACGGCGCCGGGATAGGTGCTGGAGACCGTCACGACCTTGTGCATGGTCATCGCGGTGGCATCGGTCGTGCTGTCCTTGTGGAACACGACATCGTTGACCTTCATGCCGAGCGCGCCGCCGTTGGTGATGAACCCGGAGGCATCGACGGCCGCCGTCGCGTCGGCGGAAGTGTGGTACCAGAAGCGAACGCCGTTGATCGCCTGGAACTGGAGGACCGGGGGAGCGGAAGTGCTGTAGCTCATGTCTGTTCTCCTTACTCGGCCGCCATTGCGGAGCCGTCATGGTTGATGATCACAACCCCGACGTTCTGGAGCAACTTGCTGCCGAAATAGCCGGTGGTGCGGGCGAAGGAGTAGTCCTGCTCCTCGTCGTAGCCGACCACCGCCTGCAGGGTCTCCATGTCCATCGCATGGCCGATGGCCGAACGATGGTAGAGGATGCACTTCTCGGCAGAGGTGCCGCGCCCGGTCAGGCGGGGATGCACGATCCAGTTGACGCTCGACCAGCGGAAGGACTGGTAGACGCCGCTGTTGGCCGAATCGAACGGCTTGTTGCTGGTGTACTCGACCGACCCGAACTCGCGGGTCTGCTCGAGATAGGCCAGCGCAGCCGGCGTGAGCAGGCCGAACACGTCGCCGTCGATCGGGATCTCGTTGTTGCCGAGGATCGCCTTCGCGCGGGTCACGAGGTCGAGGCTCATGGTCTGCACGGCGCCGGTGTCCTGCGTGCCGGTCTCGAGCTGCGCCAGGATGTCGGCGTCGATCTTGCGATTGACCACCTTCAGGCTGTTGCGCTGCATGAGGGCGCGCTGGTCGCCCTGGCCCGCGAAGATGTTGAAGCGCGTGCGACGACGAAGGTCGTGCCACTCGGCGAGCGTGCAGGTCGCTGCGGTGAAGCTGTCGCTTTTCGCCGGGAGCAGGCCGTTCTCGCCGCGGGTGACCGCCTCTTCGCCGTTGGTGTCGGTGACGAGGAACTCGGCCGTCTGACCCTTGATGACAGCTTCCGTCGTAGTCGTCTTGCGCAGGAGCGTGACGCCCTGCTCGAACTTCTCGATGAACTCTTGACGGTACTGCTTCTGGAATGCGGTGGTTGCCATTTGGTGAACCCATGGAGATGTGAATCTCCGCGTGCGGGTTGGCCTTAGTTCACCGTTGCCGGGTTGGCCTTTGAGAGGGGCCGGCGCGCTGTGCCGTCAGGGGCCTTCGCGAATTAGAGAGAGGATAACGCAGGCAGTATGTGAACCCCGCATTTGGTCTCTAGTCTGAAACCCAAGCCCACTTCTTGCGCTGCCGAATATGCGTGATCGTCATCCAGCAAACCCCAAAGTGACGGGCTGCTGCGTTGCGCCCCATGCCGTTGGTGCGAATTTCTCTGACCTTATCCTCGGTCAACTTTGAAGCGTAATGACGTTCGCCGCGCGCCATGCGCCCTTTCCTCGCCGCATCCTTGATGTTGTCTGCCATCGTGCCGATGGAGAGGTGCGCCGGGTTCACACAGCCCGGATTGTCGCAACTATGCATCGTGTGAAGCCCGCTCCCCTTTGGGATTTCTTTGCTGTTGGCAACTTCCCACGATGCGCGGTGAGCAGGCTTAGTGCCGAGCCTGCCGTACCCTTGGCACGTTGCTCCGAGCCACAACCAACATCCGCTGTTTGGTTCGGGGATCGAGTAATACTCGATGATCTGCGCTGGAGTAAGATTTTGGGGCGGCTTGGGGAGAAGGCTCTTCATCCCCACTCTATTATCTCAATGCCGAGAAAGTATTATCATTTGGCCTCTAGTCAGTGGTGGGTCCCGCACTTCCGGCATCGCCGGGCGATGATGAAACCTTGATCGAATAACATCACCATCTGGTAGTCGTGGACGCATATCCACGACCGAACTCGGGCCATCAGGCGCTTCATGCTGCCTTCTTGCCCATGCGCTCCTCGGCCGCCAGCAGTTCGGCATAGCGCCATGCCAGCGCCGTCTCCTCGCGCTCGTAGCCGGTCGAGGGGTCGACCTTCTTGATCTTCGGACCCTTGTTATACGGCGAGTTGGGATCGGACATCTGCTTGCGGATGCCGGCCATCTCGCTTTCCATCGCCTGCGCGCCGCTCACGCCGGTCCCGGCCATGACGGTGGCAACCGGGTTCGATTCACGCCGTAGGTTGACCATGTGGGAGACGAACGCGGGATTGGCGCCCAGCAGCCGGCCCTCGGCGTCGCGCGCCGTGTTCAACAGGTCGCCAAGTCCGTCCGGCAGGCTCTCCAGCGCTTCCTTGTAGAGCGTGACGTTGACCCGGTACTCAGGCCCCCACTGCTCGCGCAGGGTGTCCTCCGCGCCTTTGCGGTAGCCCGCGTCGGCCAGCGTCAGCTTCTCCTGGTTGGCGATCTGCTGCGCCTGCCACCAGCCCAGCGCGGCCTTGAAATGCGCCTGCGGGGTGTTCGCGGCGTGCATCGCCTTCTGGAACGACTCCAGCATCGGCTTGTCGGCCTCGCCCAGAACCATGCCATCGGGCAGCGCCGCGTCGTACTTCTCCGGCGCCTCGGGGATGTCGTTGGCTTGGCGCCATTCGGCGATCTGCTCGGGGGTGGCGTCGTCGCCGGGCGCCTTGGTCGGAGCCTTGAGTTCGCCCTTGCTGATCTTGGTCCGCACGTCGACGAGGGCATCGGCAACAGCCTTGGGGCTGGCGAAGCGCTCGAGGATCTTCTGCGCCTTCTCGTCGCCGCCGGCCATGCGGGTGCGCCAGTCGGCGGGGAAGTCGGTTGGCGCGGGCGGCGCGTCGGCAGGATCGCCGTCAGCCAGCGTCTTGGGAGGGTCGCCGGCAGGCGGAGTGCCTGGTGCTGGCGGGGGCGCAGCAGAAGGGTCGGATGCAGGCGGGCCAGCGACGGGAGGCGGTGCCGGCGGCGGTGCTACGGGGGCAGTAGGCGGCGTCTGAGGGGTCGGGTCGTTCGGCATGGTTGTGTCATGCTCCTGTGTATTGAAGGTCACGAAGGCTGAGTTGCACGGCGAGAGCCAGCTTCAGGCCGACGTAGCGTCGCCCCTCCGCAAATGCCGTGGCGTGCGGGTTGTCCGGCTGGAAAGTGGTGGCCTGGACAGCGCACAACTGCTTGATGATCCAGTCGAAGGCGCGCTTCTGCTGGTCTGGATCGGCATCGCCGCGGTTGATCGCCTTCACCGCCGCGATGTCCGGCAGATCGGCGTCGAACTGGAAGCACGGCGGGGCCTTTGGGCCGGGGAAGAAGCCGATGTCGCGAAGCGCGAGGCGGGCCTTGCCTTCGATCAATGCCGCATGTCCTTCGATGGCGGCACGTCCTGCCGGTCGCTGCACAGGGCACGGACATCGGTCTCGATAAAATATCGGAGCATGACCAGCCCCTGCGCGATCTCTCTGAGATCGTTAGTTTGGTCGACCCAGAGCCGTGAGCGCGCCTGCGCGTATTGAGTCACAGCCAAAAGAGCGGCGTCCCATCCGCGCCTGAACTCTGCGGTAAGTTCATATTCTGGTTCGTCCGATGGCTTCTTCATCATGCCAGCCCGAACTGCGGCAGGGCCGCTGCTACGTTGCCGGCCGCCTCACTCGTCGTCTTGGCGATACCCGCGCCCTGCTCCATCAGCGCCATGAGCTTGGCCTGCTGCTCCTGCGCCGCCTTCTCTGCCAGCATCTCGTCGACCACCTTCTCGGTGCGCAGCCAGCCGGCCGGCACCACGGCATGCAGCACGTCGCGGGTGGCCTTCTTCATGTCGGGCATGAGAGCCACGCTCGGATCGAGCTGCGAGGCGTTGGCGATGATGTTCCCGGCCTCAATCAGCATGCCGGCCTTGGCCTTCTCGGATGCCGCACGCAGCGGGCTCTCGAACTCGAACTGCCGCTCGGCGCCCATCAGGGAGCGTGGCAAGGTCTGTTGCATCTCGGGGCTGTTGCGGAACAGCAGCTCGAACGTGTCCTCGCAGAGCCAGGCCGAGTAGTCAACTTCGATCGGCTCGAACAGCGGCAGGGCGTTGCGGATGTACTCCTGCACCCGCTGGCCGACCTCGTAGGCGGTCATTTCTGGACCGCCGACCGGCGGCATGTCCATCTTGGACAGGAAGGTAGCGTCCTTCAGCATCAGCCGGAGGTCGCGGATCAGCTCGAGCGCGAACGGCAGGCCGGTCTTGTCCTGCGTGATCGGGCGCAGCACCTCGCCCATGCGTTCGTCGTAGTCAGCGTCGACCTTGGTGACGCCGCCGGCATAAAGCGCGTAGTCGGAGCGGACAGCCTCGTCGACCGCGATCAGCGGCGGGTCGGCCGCCTTCTCGCCGACGTTGAGCAGGACCAGCGTGACGGCCTGCAGCAGACGCGCATCGGGCAGCGCCGCTACCGTGGCCGCGCTATGGGCATACTGCGAGCCGGAAACGGTCTGCCACCGCGGGATGACATAGCCCCGCGTCCACTGGCCGACACACTCCAGCTCCTGGTCGTTGTCCATGTCGTAGTAGATCGACACCCAGGGCTGCTTGATCGGCTTGCCGCCCGGCAACTCGGCGTACAGGTCGCTCGGGATGACGCAATGCCAGACGTTGACCTCGGCGTAGGGGTCGCGGTTCGTCGCCGTGAATACCTTCTCCTTCACCTTGCGATGCACGGTTTTCGGCCACAGGCGGCACACAGAGAGGGCGTCGGGCTTGTCGCGGCGGTAGATCGTGTCGATCTGGCCGGTTGTGTCCTCGCGCCATGCCATGTCGCGCAGATGGCGGCAGCGGTACAGCATGCGCGGGTGAGTGCCGTCAGGCGGGCGGTAAAGCTCGGTCTGGATGACCGCCTGCCCGAACGTCACGTAGTCGTGGTCGGCCTCGCGGGCGGCGCGGATGAACGACGCCTTGCGATCGTACATGGCGTTGCGCTGCAGTTCAGTCGCCCAATCGAGCCATTGCCGGGCCTCGGTATCCTCGCGGTCGGGTCGGTTGGTCCGGTTCTTGAACCATGGAGTCCGCATCGGCCGCAGCATGGCCGACATCGAGTTGCCGAGGTCGCGCCGCAGGATCAGCGGGTAGGACGACATCAGGTTGCGGGCCAGTTCGTCGCCCTGCGTGCGGACCATCGTGAAGTCGGCGCGCTCGGCGTAGAAGTTCTCGGCCATCTCCTGCCACAGGGTCAGCAGGTTGCCGCGGTCGAATAGCTTGGTGCCGGTCGTGCGGACGTACTCGCGCAGTCCGATGCGGGAATAGGAGTCGGTGGCTGCGTCAAGCGGCATGGTCTAGCCCAACGTCTCGCCGTCGCCGATGATCGTGTTCGCCCGCGTCGAGGTGCGGCGCCGCTTCTCCGACAGCTTGCGGAACTCCTCCTTGTCGAGTTGCTCCTTGTCGGGATCAGGCATCACCGTGGGCGGCTTTACCTCGGGAGCCGGGCCGGCATCCGCGCGAGGTGGAGAACTGAATAGTGAACCCATCAGGCTCTCCCTTTGGCAAGGTACGCAGCCATGCCGGGATTGACGGCGGCGAAGCGGTCAGGAATGCGCTCGTCAAAGGCTCTGATGAACGCCTCGCGGTACCGGCTCTGCAAGCCGCTCAACTCGGAAGCCGTCATGGGCTCGTCGCCCTTCGCGGTCGCGGCAACAGGCGCCACCACAGCAGCGCCGCCCAGCAGAGCGAACAGTCCACGTCGTTTCATCGCCGCCTCCGTGCTTCCATGTGGCCCAGGATCACCTGGTTGGTCCGGCGCTTCTGGTAGCCGGCCCAGCCATCCTTGACGTTCGCCTGCTTCAAGCCACCGGTCCAAGCCATGATGATGGCGTCGCCCTTGTTCGTGGACCGGCCGAGCTTGGCGCACACGTCGTCCTTGCTCTCGGCCTTGATGCAAAGCGCGCCGCGGTAGTTCACGACCTCGTGCGTCGGTGCCGTGAGGTCGGATGTGATCTCGGGATCTGGCGGCAGGGCAATCAGCGAACCGCCGTCCTGATCCGGGTTCAGCGCCTCGCGGAAGCGCCACAGCGCCTCGGTGCGCTTGTTGAAGAACGTCAGTTGCCGGTCTTTCGTCCTGGCGCTCGAGGTCACGGCGCCCTTGTAGGCCTCGACCTCGATCGGCACGGCATGCAGGTGCTCGTAGACCGGCCCACCGTAGCCGCCGCCCATGTCGACGATCACACGCGCCTCGTTGCGGCGATGCGAAACCACGATGCCGGCGGCATAGGTGCCGAGCCGGTCCTTCGGGATGTCCTTGCCGGGGACCACCACAGGGTCGGGATACCAGCCGTCGTAGCGCGGCGCGATCACCATGGGATCGTCGCCACCGCCGGAGCAGTCGACACCCATCGCGCACATCGGCACGCCGGCAGGCGGGTTGGGCGACCAACGGGCCTGCGCCGCCTTGATCCAAGCGGTCGGGATGATCTGGCCCTCGGCATCGGTCACGCCGACCGCGAAGTCGCCATAGAGAAGCTGGGCGCGCAGGTTGCCCGGCATGTTCTGCAACTGCGCCCGGTATTCCGGTGTGTCGCGGTAGGGATTGTCCCGCAGGCTGGCCGGGATGAAGCAGTACGACTTGGCGAGGTAGGTCTCGCCGTCGATCTCGTATTCGCCCGGCCCCTCGACCCACTTCATCTCGGAACGGCCGTTGGTCGTGACGTACACCGCCCAGCGCAGCTCGCCAGGCATCGCCTTGGGGTGAAAGTGCGGGTCGAGCCACGGCGCGAACCACTTCAGCACCCATTCGCCATCAGAGGAGCGCGGCGGGTTGGAGCCGATGATGACGCGGCAGCGCTTGCCGGGCGCGGCGCGCAGCCAGCCCATAATCGAGGCAATCTGGATCTCGAGGAACTCGCCGCCTTCGTCGAACGCCATGTAGTCGCGCTCACGACCGGCGTGCCCCATCCACGAGTCGACCTCCTTCATGCCGGCAAGTTTCAGTGATTTCCCGCTCGGCCACGTCCATTCGAGGTCCTGGCCGTTGAAGCTGGCGGCAGAGCCGATCAGCTTCTTGCCTTCCTTTTCGAGACCATCGGTCTGCGTCCGTTCGCGGCGGAAGATGATGCCGCTCTCGGCCTCGTTGACGGCCCAGCCCAGCTCGAGCAGCGTTTTCCCGCCGCCGGCCTGCCCGCCATAGAACAGCACATCGGCCTGGCAATGGTACGCCTGCGTCTGCACGCCTTCGTTGGCGGTGAACGGCTTGGCCGCCTTGGTTCGGCGGTATGTCCGCTCCAGTTCGGCCTTGCTGTCCGCCGGCATCACGGCGAGCAGCGCCTCGACCTGCTGCTGCAGCGATGCGGCGGTTCCTAGCATCATCGGACCTGAGTGACCTTGATCCAGTCCATCTGGAACGTCTCGGCCGCCGCGGTCGGGCCAGCCTTGATGCCCCAAACGACGTTCATTTCCTCGAGGCCGGACAGGGTGATGTTCTGCGCCGCGCCTGTGACCCAAGTCGTGCCGTTCCAGAAGGACGGCGTGATCGTTGAGGTCGTGGCCTTGCCGTCGAAGTAGAAGCCGGCGCGCTGCCAGACGTTCGTGACGCTGGTCGCGAATGCCGAGAGCGTGTTCTGCGTGCCGGCGTTGCTGGTCTCGAAGTTGACCGTCATCGCCGTTTCCGGGGTCTTCCAGATCAGTGCGCCGTCGTAGGAGGCGAGCGGCCCTGAGGTGTTGGCCTGCATGCCGCCAGTCGTGAGGGTGTCGGACAGGCCGACCCACCAGGTGCTCTCATTCGTGGTCGCCTCGGCCACCTTGAACTCGCACTCGAACCACAGCTTCTTGCCCGCAGCGAACAGGAACGGTTGCGTGACGCTGCTGCGTCCGACGTAATCGTTGTCGGCAGCCGCGGTGACGATGTTGAACACGCCTCCAGCGGCGTCCTGAAATACCGGCGTACCGGTCGCGCCATCGCTCTGCACCACCCACGCCGTCGTGTCCGACACGGTGGTCGAGACAGGATGCATGAAGTCGTCGAACAGCGTGAAGGCGTAGCCGGGATCGGCCAGGGCATTGCCGGGCGCGCCATTCAGCCAGATCGGGCTGACAGCGCGGGAATTGCCCCTGTAGCGCGTCGGGCCGCTCAGCTTGGTGCCGTTGATCAGCAGTTCGTCGGTCGCGCTCAGGCCGATGCGGCGAGCGCCGTGCAGCGAGGTCAATACCTTGGCCATGGTCTACTCCGATTGGTTCAATGCTTTGTTGCTTCGGGAGGCGCCGGAGGGTCCGGCTGCGCCTGCATGACCGCCATGCCGGAGGCCAACAGGAATGCGACGTGGCGTGCCAGTTCGGACGCCGGAATAGGCTGATCGTTCTCGTCGACCATCTGATGCTTGGTGGCCGGCTCTGCGAACGGATTGGCGTCGCGCAGGCTCTTGCCGAGCATGTCGTTGGCCTTCAGCGCCGCTGTGTAGACACCATCGCTCTTCGCGAGGCGTCGAATATCCACCACGTCTGTCAGTAGGTTGACGGCCGTGATTTCGAGCTTCTCCAGGCGCTTTTCTTCGCTCGCTTTGATCGCGGCGATGATTTCAGGTTTGTTTAGGTTTTCGTGCCCAATGGCGTAGGCTGTCCGCTCCGAGTACCCAGCACGGATCGCCGCCTGCGTTGCGTTGGCGTCGATCTGGTATTCCGCGACGAAGCGCTGCTGTTTCGGGGTCAGTGCCATGCACCGGGGAGGATAATCCCGGTGGGCGATCAGCCTTTCATTTCGCCTCTAGTCATGCCGCAGGCGAACCGAGAAGGATGCCCGCCCTTCGTCCGCTCGGTCCAGTCAGTCCATGCCCGGCCTTTGACCCGCATCCGGCGCATGCGAGGGCAGTGCGGTGTATCGGAACCGCGGCACTCGATCTCGATCAGGCCGCGGAATTGCATGCCGGCGAGGTATCCCCAGATCCGGTGGCGTGGCATGCCGGTCCACTCGCGGATGGTCTTGCGCGTCGGGCAGGGCTTGCCCTCGTGCTGCTCGATGACCTGGAGTAGGACGGCATCCAGCGTCGAGAACGGGCTTTCGGAGCGCGGGGCAATGGCTTCCCTCATTGCGCCCTCCGTCCTATTGACCAGTTCATATCCACAGTGACCTCGGTTTGCGGGAAGTCGATCACCTCGCCGGTATCGTCCATGGCGACGATCCAGAGGCGATGGCCGTCTATGCCGATCGACTGCCAGGCGTAGCACCAGCCGCGCCGGGATTGGCTCCTGACACCCATGGGCAGGGTGCTGGCGGTGACTGTCACGGGGATTGGAGGATCAAGCTGGAGGATCAAGCCGGCCTCCCACGCGATACAGACGGCCACGGTGGATTTCGAGGTAGGACGCCAGCCTCCAGCGCCACTCGCCCGGATAGGCGGCGAACGGCCCCCACCATGCGGGCTGCCACGGCTCCTCGGATGTCCGTTTGATCCAGTACCAGCCGGGGCGGCGGGTCATGGCTTCTCCTTGAGGGCGGCGTCGATCATGGCGTGCCAGGCGGCACGCACGTCTTCATGAGTCCTGTCCCAGTCCGATATCTGGGCGTCGCCGCAGTACAGCATTTCCTCTGTAGGCTCGCGCATGGCCTCTATGGCGGCGCGGGCCTCGGGAACCCACATGTCCCAAGCATTCT